>ERZ857951.2734-NODE-2734-length-14779-cov-2.685072_pt1 | contig 14779 bp, 10 predicted proteins | sample MGYA00519759_ERZ857951 | MGnify/ENA primary metagenome ERZ857951 (study PRJEB31778, sample SAMEA3449377) | human gut metagenome | biome: human gut; feature: human-associated habitat; material: faeces | place: United Kingdom | collected 2010/2012 ...
CTCTTTTTCCCCGGAATCTGAAGTTCCAGAACTCGTAAGACGCCATCCCCTGTCTGAACAGTAAAGGAATCTTTCTCTACGCTCAAAACTGTTCCAGGCTCTGCTTTTGCTGTTCCGTCAGCCTCAGCTTTTGCTCTCCAGATCTTCACTACCTTTTTGCCCCAATGTGTATAAGCACTTGGCCAGGAATTCAGGCCACGCACCAGACGTTCGATCTGTACTGCGGATGTATTCCAGTCAATATTTCCAAGCTTTTTATCGAGCATTCTAGCATATTCTGTTGGACTCTCACCCTGCTTCTCAAAAGTTGCTGTATGATCTTCAATGGCTTTCAGAGTTTCTACACAAAGTTTCGCTCCCGCTTCAGCAAGCTTATCATGAAGGCTTTCTCCTGTCTCCTCTTCTGTGATCGGCACTTCGACTTTCTGGATCATGTCTCCTGTATCCAGTCCTTCGTTCATCTGCATTGTTGTAACACCTGTTACTTCCTCGCCATTGATGATAGACCACTGGATTGGCGCGGCACCACGGTATTTTGGAAGAAGTGAAGCATGTACATTAATGCATCCATATGGTGTCATCTCCAGGATTTCTTTCGGAATGATCTGACCAAATGCAATGACAACCATCACATCTGCATTATATTTTCTCAGTTCCTCTGCACATTCCGGATCACGGATTTTCTTAGGCTGATAAACCGGAATTCCATGTTTCATCGCAGCTTCTTTCACCGGAGTTGGCTGCATCTCTTTGCCGCGTCCCTTTGGTTTATCTGGCTGGCTCACTACGAGACATACCTCATGTCCTGCTTCCACCAGTGCCTCCAGTGTTCCCACAGAGAAATCCGGTGTTCCCATGAAAATTATTCTCATCAATTATTCCTCCACTTCGTATTCCATATCTTCCTCGTTGTAGGCCGGTGAATCATGCAGTTCTCCTTCTACTTTCTCTACATAGAGGTGTCCTCCCAGATGATCGATCTCATGACAGAATGCTCTTGCAAGAAGTTCTTCTCCTTCTATCTCGAATTCCTCCATATTTTCATCCAGTGCACGTACCTTTACGTGATTCGGACGAGTCACGATTCCCCATTTTCCCGGCACACTTAAGCAACCTTCTTCGCCTGTCTGCTCACCGGATGTCTCAATGATCTCAGGATTGATCAAAACGATCGGACCCTCTCCGACATCAATCACTACAATCTGTTTGAGAATACCAACCTGCGGTGCGGCAAGACCCACACCCATCTTCTCATACATCGTATCAAGCATGTCTTCAATTAAAATCTTTGTACGAAGTGTCATCTTCGTCACTGGTTTACACTGTTTTTCAAGAACGTCATCGCCCATCTCTCTTACTTCTCTGATTGCCATTATTCTTTCCTCTCTTTTCTATAAATTCATTGGGTTAAAATCGAATTGGATTCTCATTTTCTGAAACCCTGAGTTAATTTCTATATATTGTTCCATCCTGTCTTTTAATACAACTAAGGTTCGGTATTCCGGAGCTTTTACGTAAACCACTCTCCGGTAAATATCTTTGATCTTATCCACTCCCGGACTTGCCGGGCCGATCACATTGAGCTGTGCCTGCCCTTTGATCCGCAAAATGTATTCCTTCAGATACTTGCACGCTTTCTCCAAAAGCGCCTCATCTTCACATGCCGCAAGTACTGCCATCAGGTTCTCCACCGGTGGATATCCCATCAGACTGCGGTAGCGAATTTCTTTCTCATAGAATGCTTCATAATCCTGCGCTGCTGAAGCCTCGATTGCATAATGCTCCGGATCGTAAGTCTGGATCACAACCTCACCCGGTCTGTCACCTCTTCCGGCACGGCCTGCTGCCTGTGTCAAAAGCTGGAATGTTCGCTCACCGGAACGATAATCATCTGTATAAAGTGACATATCCGCTGCCAATGCACCGACTAACGTGACCTTTGGAAAATCATGCCCTTTTACAATCATCTGTGTTCCCACAAGAATATCTGCCTCTTCATTCGCAAATGCAGATAAAATCTGTTCATGGGAATCCTTTTTCTTCGTTGTATCCATGTCCATGCGTAGTACTCTTGCCTGTGGGAATCTTGCCTTCACCATATCCTCGATCTGTTGAGTTCCTGCGCGGAATTCTCCGATATACCTGGATCCACATTCCGGACACTTTGTCACCTTCGGCTGCTCATATCCACAGTAATGGCAGACCATTTTTCCACCTTTGTGTACCGACAAGGATACATTACAGTGCGGGCATTTCACTACATGGCCACATTCTCTGCAGGAAACAAAACCAGAATATCCCCTGCGATTCAAAAACAGCATGATCTGCTCTTTTGCATTCAATCTGTCTTCGATCAGTTCCTGCAACTTCTCACTCAAGATGGATCGGTTTCCATTCTTCAGTTCTTTACGCATGTCTACTGTATACACAGTTGCCATCTGCTGCATATGGGAACGGTTCTTCATCTCGTAAAGCTGATATTCACCAAGTCTTGCCCGATACATGGCCTCCATGGACGGAGTTGCGCTTCCAAGCACTACACTGGCATCTTCTACTTCTGCCCTGTGGACTGCCACTTCTCTTGCATGATAGCGTGGCACCTGCTCACTCTTGTAGGTTGGTTCATGTTCTTCATCAATAACGATCAGCCCCAAATCCGGAAATGGAGTAAAAAGTGCAGAACGTGGTCCGATCATCACATCGACCTCCCCCCTCTTTGCACGCATCATCTGATCGTAACGTTCTCCGGCAGACAGTCTTGAGTTCATGATAGAAACTCTGTCGCCGAAACAGCGGTAAAACCGCATCACTGTCTGATAGGTCAGTGCGATCTCCGGAATCAGAACGATTGCCTGCCTTCCCTGCCCGACCACAGTGCGAATCATCTCCATATAGACTTCTGTCTTCCCACTTCCGGTCACTCCGTGAAGCAGATAAGTTCTCCTTGTTCCACACAGATAGTCTTGCCGGAACCCCTGGATCACATGCTGCTGTTCTTCTGTATAGATGATTTCCTGCTGTGATTTCTTTGCCTGTTTCACCGGATTACGGTATACTTGCTCTGACTCTATCTTCAGCACGCCCTGCTCTTCCAATGCCCGGATCACAGGCAACGTCACATTTAATTTTTTCGTCACCAGCTCATAATCCTGAACCGGTACTTCCATCAAAGCTTCCAGAAGTCTCGCTCTTGCTTTCTGATTCTTTTTCTGATAAAAAGCCAGCTTCTCCCGACTCTCTTCCTCAGTAAGCAGCAAACGGAGATGTTTCTTCACCTTCGCATTCTCTTTCTGCTTGATTGGCAGCACTGTCTTAAGTGCCTGGATCATTGTTCCGCCATACTGCTCTTTCATCCATGCCGCCAGCGCGATCAGTCTCGCTTCGATTGCCACGCTGTTTCTGGAAATGTCTGTGATCTCCTTCACCTTTGACAGATCATAATTGCAAGTCTCTGATAATGAAGTCACATAACCTTTGATCTGTCGGTTTCCTTTTCCAAAAGGGATAATTACTTCCATCCCCGGATGCAGCTCGTCTTTCAGTCGTTCCGGTATTCGGTACTGAAAGATCTTATCCAGTTTTTCATGTTGTATATCTACAATAACATCTGCAAACACAATCTTATTTCTCTTTTAATTCTTCCAGAACTTCCTTGATCAGCACACGCTCATCCATCGGATGCTTCACGCCGCAGATCTCCTGATAGTCCTCATGTCCTTTTCCAGCCAGTACAATAACATCCCCAGGTTCGCCGTGCTCGATCGCATATTTGATTGCCTCTTTACGATCACAGATCTCCACATATTTTCCATCTGTCTTCGCAATTCCGGTCTTGATGTCATTAATAATATCCTGTGGTTCTTCAAATCTCGGATTATCTGATGTAATGATCGTCAAGTCTGCCAGTCTTCCGGATACTTCACCCATCTCGAATCTTCTGTCTTTGGAACGGTTTCCGCCACATCCGAACAGACATACCAGACGTTTCGGGTTATATTCCTTTAATGTAGTCAGAAGACTCTCAAGGCTCATCGCATTATGTGCATAATCGATCATCAATGTGAATTCATCAGACACTTTGATCATCTCAATACGTCCTTTTACCTTGGCCTTCTTGAGTGCATCCTTGATCATCTCAACCGGCACCTGGAAATGACGGCAGACAGAAATAGCAGTCAGTGAATTGTAAACACTGAATTTACCCGGAACATCAATCTCTACATCAAAATCCATCACGCCTGCAACATGATATGCCACACCAAGATATCCCGGTCTTGATACAAGTTCTACATTCTCTGCATGAAGATCCGCCTCCGGTGAAAATCCGAATGTCTCGATCTTACATGTAGATTCTTCAAATACATCTTTAAAATACTTGTCATCCACATTGGCGATTCCGAGCTTACACTGCTTGAACAGAAGACCTTTACATCTCTTGTAATCATCAAAATCCTTATGCTCATTCGGTCCGATATGGTCTCTTCCAAGATTTGTGAAAATGCCGATCTCAAATGGGATTCCTGCTGTTCTGTGAAGCATCAGTCCCTGAGAAGAAACTTCCATAACAACACAGTCACAACCTGCTTCTACCATCTCTGCAAAATATTTATGGATCGTGTAAGACTCCGGAGTTGTATTGCATGACGGGATCTTCTTGTCTCCGATAATTGCCTCGATTGTTCCGATCAATCCAACCTTATGTCCTGTCTCTTCAAGAATAGACTTGATCATGTAAGTTGTTGTTGTCTTTCCCTTTGTTCCTGTAATACCGATGACTTTCATCTTATCTGCCGGATATCCAAAGTAAGCTGCTGACATCAGAGCCAGTGCATAACGAGTATCCTCTACCTTAATTACAGTCACATTTTCCGGCACTTCGACATCTTTCTCTACAACAACAGCTGCCGCGCCTTTCGCCGCAACATCCGCTGCATATTTATGTCCATCAGATACTGCTCCGCTGATACATACGAAAACAGATCCTTCTTCCACTTTTCTTGAATCATTGATCAGTGTTGTTACTTCCGTAGAATCACTTCCCTGTACTACTGTGTAGTCTAGGCGTTCTAATAATTTATCTAATTTCATGATCTAACCCTCCTGTTCTGAACTGGTGTATTGCATCATTGACTTTCAGGCAAATAACGATTGTCTTAACCTTTATAGAATAACATAATCTCACCGCATATGCAAAAAAACCTACATAATCTTTCGTCCTGTTTTCGTCTTTCGAATCAGCCAGACACATCCAAATGACAATAACACAAGTCCCACACTCACTACCGGAATCATGATCCAGGCTGAAAATGTCTCTGGCTTAATATTTCTCTTATAAACATCAAGAAACATGATATGGATCAAATAGATTCCAAAGGAACATCCACAAAATCTGTCAATCCACTTCTTTGCCTGTTCGGACGGATTGAATTCGCTCTTTTTCAATCGTACTAACATAAGAAATGCCATCGCTGCTGCCAGTGCAAGCAGTGGATTACCATATTCCAGCAGACGTTCATAATGTTCTCCATCCTGCAAGGTTACCGCGTAAGTCAGCCCATAATTTAATACCATGCATACTACAAAAATACCTGCCGGAATCATTTTCCCCTTCATCACATGCTTACGATATTTATATATATAATATCCGATAAATACATAATAAGAATAGATTCTGTCCCCCACCATTGGGACGGAATAATACATCTTTTCATCAAAAAATGTGGAAATATAATTGAACAAAACAGCCGCCGTAATCACCACAAGAAATGCGCGTTCCATCCGAAGGTTCATCCCTTTACACATAACCTGGAAAAAAGGAAGTACCAGATAGATCGGAATCATTGCATACAGATACCACAGATGCTGTTCTACCGGCTTATATAATAAATCTTTGATTTGATAAGGATCCTTCATATAAACTGCATTCCAGATCATATATATTACACTCCACACAAGCAGAACAATTAGAAAACGAAAGATTCTTTTTGCATGTTTATGAAGTGATTCCTGTCTTCCAAGCAGAAGTGCTCCTGTAATCATGAAAAAACATGGTACACTTATCCTTGCCAGCAGATTTAATAGCAGTGAAAAACTGTACTCCCCAATCGTAATATCGCCATAGGCTCTGCAATAATAATTCGATACATGAATCACAATAACAAATATAAAGGAAATCATTCGAATCAATTCCAGATTATAATTTTTCTCTTTCAATGCACATTCCTCTTTCTATCTCTTCTGATTTTCATCTTTTTTCTTGTTTCCGTCCGGTTTATAAAATGTGCCTTTCACAACCGCACCCTTTCCGTAACGATTGTTCAGCTGTTCCAATGCGGCATTTAATTTCTTATGTTTCTCGTCCGGTTCTTTTGGAAATTCAATATCAAAAATTGTCAGCTGCTCCGGTGCATTCTCTTCTACTAACTTTGACGTTCGGATTCCGAGCAGACGGACAGGTTCTCCACTCCAGCTTTCACGAAACAAATTACAGGCTGTCTCACATAAGATAACCGGATCATTCGTCGGCTTTTGAAGCTGCACCTGATGCGACATATTTCTGAAATCATAATAGCGAACCTCCATGCTCACCATCCCGGCTTTCTTTCCTGCCTTCTTCAGCCTGTTCCCCACGCTCTGCGCAAGCTCACGAAATACATCTCTCACCTCTTCATAAGTCGTTGCATCCTCCGACAGAGTCGTTGAATTTCCTACTCCCTTTGCCTCTTCCGGTTCATACTGTACCTTATCGTCTCCAATTCCATTTGCAAAATTCCAAAGCATCCGTCCATGACTTTTTAAATGCAGCGTAATTACATTTACATCCGCATGAGCAAGATCTCCAATTGTATTAATTTCAAGTTTCTTGAAGACCTCCACACTTGAACGCCCTGCCATAAAGAGTTCTCCAATCGGAAGCGGCCACATTTTCTGCGGAACCTCTTCCGGAAATAATGTATGGATCCGATCCGGTTTCTGAAAATCCGAAGCCATCTTCGCTAGTAACTTATTACTGGAGATTCCAATATTCACCGTGAATCCAAAACGCTTCTTCACTTCTTCTTTGATCTCCATTGCACCGTCCACCGGTGTTGGATATCGCCCGACAAGCTCTGTAAAATCCATATAACATTCATCGACACTGACCTGCTCGATCTTCTTTGTATATGTCCGCAGGAAATCCATCAGCATCCGGCTCTTTTCTCGATACATCTTATGATTCGGCGGTGCTGTCACAAGATTCGGACATTTTCGAAATGCATTTACTACAGGTTCACCCGTCTGAATCCCATAGGATTTGGCAAGTGATGATTTTGCAAGGACGATTCCATGACGCGAGCTCTGATCTCCACCAATAATCGCCGGAATCTCCCGCAGATCCACTTTTGATCCATTTTTCAATTGTTCAACCGCCGTCCAGCTTAAAAATGCTGAATTGACATCGATGTGGAAAATAATGCGCGCCATGGGAGCCTCCTTTCCGGAATTCTGCCTGAGTTCTTTCTTAGTATTAATTCTTGTTGTATGTATATACATTCTGTCAGTTTTTTATTTTAACATATAATCTGCGCTTGTATCAATTGCTTCGGTGAACGAAAAAAAGGCTGTGAAAAATCCAATTTTCTAAAAATCTCCAGAAAATTTTCATTTTTCACAGCCCTACATATTATATCGTTACTATACTGATATTTTATTTCTTCACACCTGCTGTCAGTTTACCGTCCTTCACATCGATCAAGATCGTGTCTCCACGTCCCACATCTCCTGCAAGGATCAGTTTTGCAGCTAATGTCTCTACATTCTTCTGCAAGTAACGTTTCAGTGGTCTTGCACCGTACATCGGCTCATATCCACCTTCCACAACAAAATCTTTCGCTGCATCTGTCAGCTCAACACTCAGTTCACGTTCTTCCAGACGGCGATTCACATCAGCAACCAGAAGGTCAATAATAGAGCGTACATTTGTCTTTGTCAATGGTTTGAACATGATAATCTCATCCAGACGGTTCAAAAATTCCGGTCTGAAATGTGCTTTCAGATCACCCATTACCATCTCCTGACTCTGTTCATCGATCGAACCATCGTCCTTAATTCCTTCCAGCAGATAGTTTGCACCAATGTTGGAAGTCATGATCAAGATTGTATTCTTGAAGTCAACTGTACGTCCTTGGGAATCTGTGATTCGTCCATCATCCAGTACCTGCAGCAATACGTTGAAGACATCCGGATGCGCTTTCTCGATCTCATCAAAAAGTACAACAGAATATGGTTTTCTTCTGACTGCTTCTGTCAGCTGTCCGCCTTCTTCATAACCAACATATCCCGGAGGCGCTCCGATCAGTCTGGACACGGAGAACTTCTCCATGTATTCACTCATATCGATACGCACCATATTGTTCTCATCATCGAACAGATTCTCAGCCAGCGCCTTGGCAAGTTCTGTCTTACCTACACCGGTAGGTCCAAGGAACAGAAATGAACCGATCGGTCTGTTCTCATCCTGAATACCTGCCTTAGAACGGATAATAGCTTCCGTAACCTTTGATACGCCTTCCTCCTGACCGATGACACGTTTGTGAAGTTCATCATCCAGGTGAAGAATCTTATTACGCTCGCTCTCTGTCAGCTTTGCAACAGGAATACCTGTCCATCTGGACACGATTCTGGCAATCTCTTCATCTGTCACACGTTCACGAAGAATAGAATTCTCTTCTCCGTGAACACGGGCTTCTTCTTCTTCCAATTGTTTCTTCAGCTGAGGCAGCTTGCCGTACTGAAGTTCAGCAGCTTTGTTCAGATCATAATTTCTCTGAGCAAGTTCAATCTGTTTGTTCAGATCTTCAATCTGCTGACGCAAGCTCTGCAGTTTCTCAACATCCTGCTTCTCATCATCCCATTTTGCTTTCTGAATCTTGAAGTCTTCTCGCAGTTCTGCAATCTCATGGGTAATGTTCTGCAGACGTTCCTTGCTGAGTTTGTCGTCTTCTTTCTTAAGTGCGGCTTCCTCAATCTCCATCTGCATGATCTTTCTCTGAACTTCATCCAGTTCTGCTGGCAGGGAATTCATCTCTGTCTTGATCATGGCACATGCTTCATCGACTAAGTCGATGGCTTTATCTGGCAAGAAACGATCTGTGATATAACGGTTTGATAAAGTTGCTGCAGCTACCAGGGAACTATCTGTGATCTTAACACCGTGATATACTTCATATCTGTCTTTGATACCTCTTAAGATAGAAATTGTATCTTCTACGGTTGGCTGATCGACAATAACTGGCTGGAAACGACGTTCCAATGCCTGGTCTTTCTCGATATACTGGCGATATTCATCTAATGTTGTTGCACCGATGCAGTGTAATTCACCTCTGGCAAGCATTGGTTTTAACATATTTCCCGCATCCATGGCTCCGTCTGTCTTACCTGCACCGACGATCGTATGAAGTTCGTCGATAAATAAGATAATCTGTCCATCACTTTTCTTAACTTCTTCCAGAACCGCTTTTAAACGCTCTTCAAATTCACCACGGTATTTGGCACCTGCTACCAGTGATCCCATATCCAGTGAAAAAATTGTCTTATCTTTTAACTGGTCTGGCACGTCACCACGAACGATTCGCTGTGCTAATCCTTCAACAACGGCTGTCTTACCTACACCCGGTTCACCGATCAATACTGGATTATTCTTTGTCTTTCTTGATAAGATACGAACAACGTTACGGATCTCGCTGTCACGTCCGATGACTGGATCTAGTTTCTGTTCTCTAGCTCTCTTTACAAGGTCATATCCGTATTTTTCAAGACTGTCGTATGTCTCTTCTGGATTGTCACTTGTGACTTTCTGTCCACCACGAATCTGTGATAACACCTGTAAGAAACGATCTCTTGTAATTCCGTAGGCACGGAATAATTCTTTGACTGCTTTATTTGGATGCTTGATCATTGCAAGGAATAGGTGTTCTACAGATACATATTCATCTTTCATGGCTTTCATCTCGTCTTCTCCGTGAAGAAGTACCTGATTCAAGTCATTACTCATATATACCTGACCACCGGATACTTTCGGTTTCTTATTCAATAACTCCTGTACCTGGCTTAAAAATGTTTCTTTGTTAATTCCCATCTTCTCAAGCAGGCTTGCGATCAGACTGTCATCAATCGTAAGCAAGCTATATAAGAAGTGTTCCTGATCTATCTCTTGATGTCCATGATCGTAGGCGATCTTCTCACACTGATTGACTGCCTCAATGGACTTCTGTGTAAATTTGTTGATGTTCATACTCTTTCCTCCTTTACGAATGGGTATTTATCTATATTAAGATATCCATTTATCTTTTGTTCTATTCGTAATATAACACTCATTATTAGCACTGTCAAGTGGTGAGTGCTAATTATTTTAATTTTTTCGTTTATTTTATTTTCAAACAAAAATGAAGGCAGATCTTCTATATGATATCTTGGAAAATCTGCCTTCATTTCTTCTAATTTTTATATTCTTCTACTTCTTTCAGATATGGAATGGATGGGGCTGCCCCTTGTCTGCTTACTGCAATTGCTGATGCTTTGGATGCGGTATCCATTGCTTCTTTGATCGTTTTTCCATTTAAGATACCTGCAATAAAATATCCGGTATAGGTATCTCCTGCTGCCGTTGTATCGACTGTCTTTACCTTATAAATTGACTGTTCCACATATTCATCACCAGATATACATACAGATCCTTCACTTCCTAAAGTTAATACGATGGTTGCTTTTGGGAATTTCTGATGTAACAGACCACTAATATATTTCCCATCAATTTCTTTTGGTTCTTCCATATCAAGAATCTGCATTGCTTCTATTTCATTTAAAAGAAAATAGTTAATCTGATCTAGTGGAAGTTCTTTTATCTTCTCATTCATTGGAGATGGATTTAAAATGATCTTCATTCCAATTTCTTTTGCTTTCTTTACAATATATGGAAGTTCATTGATCTCATTTTGGATCAGTAAATAATCTTCGTTTTTAAAATGTTCAAAGACTTCATCTACTTGTTCCTTACTGATTGCCTGATTAGCTCCTCCAAATAGAATAATACAGTTATCGCCCTCTTCATCATTTTGTATGATCGCATTTCCTGTTCTTACGTCTTCAAGGATCTTAACAAGATCTGTATTTACTCCTGCTTCTTTTAATTGATCTAACAAAAATAGTCCATCCATGCCAATCGCTCCTGCATGATATGTTTCCATTCCTGCACGTGAAAGTGCAATGGACTGGTTTAATCCTTTTCCGCCTGTATATACGTTCAACTCTTCTGCAGACAATGTTTCTCCTTTTTTCACAAAATGAGAAACTTTATATACATAGTCAATATTTAATGATCCAAATGATAATATTTTCATAGAAACCTCTCTTTCTACAATCCGCTCCATCTTCGATATTCTTTTGCTTCTATCCCAAATGGTTCTAATAGTTTTGCTGCAATATGATACATCATTTCTTCTATGCTCTCTGGCATATGATAAAAAGTCATCATTGGTGGAATGATCCGCACATTCGGAATCATTGCCAATTCCTGAAGATTTCTAAGATGAATCGCACTCAGTGGTGTCTCTCTTGCTGCAAGCACCAATGGCCGTTGCTCTTTGATCGTTACATCCGCTGCACGAAGTATCAGATTGTCTGCATATCCACTGTGAATTCCTGCAATTGTCTTCATACTACATGGGACAATGAGCATCCCTTCCGTCTGAAATGATCCACTGGCTGGTCCTGCACCGATCTCTCTTGAATCCAGAACATGATCAGCAAGTTTTTCAACCTCTTCCACCTTCATTTTTGTTTCATGTTCTAAGGTCAGTTTGGCACTATCTGTCATAACCAAATAAGATTCAAAATCCTTCTGCTCTTGCACCAATTTTAGACACTGGATCAAGATTGGAATTCCACTTGCCCCTGTTGCTCCTATGATCAGTCGTTTCTTCATTCAAATAAATTTCCTTTTCCTATTTATATTCTGTATTTTATGATAACCAGTGTTCCGGATCAACTTCCATAAATCTTGCTCTCTTGAATCGCTCTTTCTGATCATATGGAACAGTACAGTCAAAGATTGTCTTGCATGCAATCCCATGATCTCTGATACTTGAAGAACATGTTGGATCGTTGGATGGATCCAGCGGATGACATCTTACCCCTGGAATCGTGATGATATCTGCATCTCCCTGGAATCTTGTATTCATTGCCCATAATACATCATTCATATCGAAACAGTCGACGTCTTCGTCTACCAAAAATACATGCTTCAGTTCACTGAATGCTGAAAATGCAAGAAGTGCTGCCTGTCTTTGTCTCCCTTCATCGCTGGCTTCTCGTTTCTTAAACTGTAAGACTGCCATGTATTTTCCACCGCCTGCGGAGCCGCAGTATACATTCTGAAGACGTCCCGGCATCGCTTTTTCTACCATTCCATAAATACTTGCTTCTGTTGGGATTCCAGCCATGGATACATGTTCTTCACTTGGTCCGATGCATGTCTGCATGATCGGATTTTCTCTGTGTGTTACCGCTTTGACTTTGATCAGCCAGCACTGTGAACTTGCAGGTCCTGTGTATCCTGGAAATTCTGGCATTGCATAGCCTGTATGGCTGTTCTGGTCTTCCTGTACTCGGACATTTGGAATCACTTCCCCTTCGATGACATATTCGGCATTTGCAATTGCCATTTCGTTAACTGTTAAGCATTTACAAAGCTCTACTGGTTCATTTCTCAATGCACCTGCTACAGATAATTCATCGTATCCCAGAGGTGTTGTTGGTGCCTCGAAACAAGAACCGATCTCGATCGCCGGATCCACTCCGATACTGATTGAAATTGGAAGTTTCTGTCCTAATTCTTCTGCACGTTCTGCCATTGCTCCGATGTGTCTTGCTCCAGGAGTGAAGAAAATAGAAAGTTCATCTTTTCCCTGAATGCATAATCTGTGGATGGTTACATCATGAACTCCTGTGTCTGGGTGCGTTGCATAGCACATACCCAATGTAATATATGGGCCTGCATCATCTGGTGTGTTGGTTGGTGCTGGTACCAGATCATACAAATTAAAGTCTGGATCTTCCACTTTATGAACAACCTGCTGACATGGTGCATCTCCCTGATATTCCACTGGTGCTATCGGATTATCTACGCTGTGATAAAGTTTCTTTCCTAATTCTTCCGATTTACAGTCCAAGAGTGCTGCCACACGCTTTCTGCTTGCTAATACACCGATGGCTACTCTGGCATCTTTATATCCCTTGACATTATTAAATACCATCGCTGGACCTTCTTTTGTCGGGCGCTTTACAGTTCCACCTGCACCTACATAGCGGTAAACTCCCGCAAGTTCTGCCATTGGATCAACTTCTACATCAGTTTCTATGTACTGCCCTTCCATTTGTTTCAAGCGTTTTAATGCACTTCTTAAATCTCTTACTTTATCTTGCATTTGTCTCCTTCTTTCTTATACTTCTCTTTCTCATTTCCAACAACATAATCCCAATGTTCAAGTACTGCTTTTCGATAACAACAGTTCAATGACATGGCATCAATAGAGTCAAAAATTGCTCTGAAATGAAAAAATGGCAGATGAATCCTTCTCTAGATCCATCTACCATTTCTTCATTATCTTAAAAATATCTTCATTATAAATGACAGATTTCTATCTCATTCTCAACGAATGTCTTACGGATCTTCTCCACAAATAATAATGCTTTCTCTCCATCTCCGTGAACGCATACTGAGTCTGCCTTAATATCAATATCTTTTCCAGTGATCGAAGTCACTTTTCCTTCTTTTATCATACGAATAACTCGGTTGATCGCTTCATCTTCATCTTCGATCATAGCTCCTGGTTTTCTTCGATTCACCAGTGTTCCATCTTCTTCATAAGCTCTGTCTGCAAATACTTCACTGGCTGACTTTAAACCACAGTCTTTTGCTGCTTTGATCATCTCGCTTCCAGATAATCCCATAACGATCAGGTCTTTATCATATTCATAAATTGCTTCACAGATTGCTTTAGACAGATCATAATCCTTAGCCGCCATATTATATAATGCTCCATGTGGTTTTACATGCTGTAATTTCATTCCGGCCGCTTTACACATTCCACCTATCGCACTAATCTGGTATAGTGTATATGCTTTCGCTTCTTCGTTGGAAATCGCCATGCTTCTTCGTCCAAATCCCATCAGATCTGGAAGTCCCGGATGGGCCCCAACTGCGATCCCGGCTTCTTTTGCTCTCTGGATCGTCTCCATCATAACCACTGGATCGGATGCATGATAACCACATGCAACATTCGCTGATGTGATCAATGGAATGATCTTATCATCATTCCCGATCGTGTAACGTCCAAAACTTTCTCCAAGGTCACTATTTAAATCTATCTGGTACATTTAATTTATACCTCCATTTCTTCCGTTTTATCGAATTTAATCTAATTTCAAGAGTCTCTCGATAAATCCTGTATCCGCTTTTCCTTCACAGAATTCACGGTTATTCATCAGCTGATACTGGAAATCAAGGTTTGTATTGATTCCTAATATCACCATCTCATCAAGAGCTGATCTCATTTTCTGTAATGCCGCATCACGGTCTGGTGCGTGCACGATAACTTTCGCGATCATAGAATCGTATTCGGATGGAATACAGTACCCTGTATAAATTGCGGTATCTACACGAACTCCATTTCCAGCTGGCAAATGCAAATGTTTGATCACACCTGGACTTGGCATAAAGTTTTTCTCTGGAATCTCTGCA
>ERZ857951.2737-NODE-2737-length-14772-cov-3.196915_pt1 | contig 14772 bp, 10 predicted proteins | sample MGYA00519759_ERZ857951 | MGnify/ENA primary metagenome ERZ857951 (study PRJEB31778, sample SAMEA3449377) | human gut metagenome | biome: human gut; feature: human-associated habitat; material: faeces | place: United Kingdom | collected 2010/2012 ...
AGGGAGTACCCCGAAGGGGGGAGGGAGTTTGAAAAATGACTTTTGACACATCCTCTTTTATTTTACCATTCAACAGCATCGCGGTTGATCGGCATGGTCATGCATCTTGCACCACCACCTCCGCGGGGAAGTTCTGATCCCTCGATGGTAATCATGTATTTTTCGTATTTGCTCAGATCGACTTTGTTGCTGATCACGTCGTTAGCACGAATAATCTCGAAACCGGCATTGTTCATGGCTTCAACGGTATAATTGTTGCGTGCGTAGCCTAACACTTTACCCGGGGCCACGCAGAAGAAGTTTGCACCACTATGCCATTGTTCTCTCTCCATGTTCCAAGTTTCGTCTTCTCCACCGCAATACACGGGTTCCAAGTCCATACCCAGTTTTTTCAAGGCGTGTAACAATGTCTTTTCCCGGCGGATGCTGATTAGTTTCCCGTGTTGAATCTTGATGTGAACCGTCTGGTAATTGCCCGGACTCATGATCAAGGGTTCGTAAACCATACATTTGTCCTTATCCAAGAAAGTGAACACCATATCCAGGTGAATGAAGGATTCCGGGGAATGGGGTAGTTCCTGTACAAGAATATGTTGTACCTTGTCTTCGTTTCGGTTGATAAAGTTATACATCAAGGCGTCGATAGCGCGGGTTGACGTGCGCATACCGTTACCGATAACCAATATATCATCCCGTGCAATCTGTACGTCACCACCTTCGATGGTTAATTTACGAAGGGGATCAGATTCTGTGTTCAAACTTAACGTCTTGGTGTTAAATCCGGGCGTGAAGTCAAAAATAGATTGCATGATGATTGCCTCGCGATCACGAACAGCGTTAGCCATCCTACCAATAAGTACTTCGTTGTACATACTCATGGAGGCGTCGCGGGTGAAGAAGAAATTATGTAACGGGCGCAAGTCGTACCAATCTTTATTCAAGAATTTGGTCAACGTGTCGCGTTTCATTTCAACCCCTTCGATCAGCAAACGGGCCAAATCTTCGGCATTTTCATCCAACAATTGATCTTTAATTGATCCCTTGGGGGTTGTTTCAGCAATAAAAGGCTCTATCTTTTCGATGCGGTTCAACACTTCCAGTTTGATGGCATCGTCTTTTAAAATGTTTGTCAGGAGGTCTTTGACCTGGTAGGTTTTCGTGATTTTACCTAAAACCTCACTGAGTTGCTTGTATTCTTTTCGTGCGATTGATAAATTTAGAATATCGCTATAGAGCGCCCTCTCAGCGTTCTCGGGAGTCATGTTTTCTACCTCCTCGCCTGGTGTATGGAGTATTACTCCATTCAGTTTTCCGATTTCGGATTGAACATTTACCTCTACAATCTTAGACATATATGTGTTTTTTTGATTACATGGCAAAATTACGATATAAAGGTTGATAAACCTTATAAATCACCACTATAATTATGCAAAAGGTGAAAATAAATATGCACTATTTAAAAGGAGAAAGGGATACATGACGTACCCCTTTCAATATCTCGAAGAGTTGTCCGGCCTCTCCGAGCTGGTTGCATCTTAAATATTTTGAGTATACAATTCAACGTTTTCCATCACTTTCAGAATTGTCTATATACATCCATTTCAATCGTGGAATATTTCACCTAAATATTCTTTGCAAAATTATAATTTAAAATTGATAATAACAAATAAACGTCAACATAATTATCGGTTGGTAGGGACTATTGGTGTAATGCTTTGTTTTGTGTTTGTAATACAAGAAACCACCCCAAGATAACCTGGGATGGCTTTTGATAACCCAAACGGAATTTTGCAAATGATGGGTTATTTTTTATGTGTGAACTTTAGAATCTAAATCCAATTTTCAACATCGGGTTAGATAGAAAATCAAATCCGTGAGTGTCTGATGATAGGAGTTTCAACCCGACTTGTGGTCGGATGTTATATACCGTGTAGTCATAGGCAATCGGTCGAATTTCGATAGAAATAAAAAATGCTTTGGAAACGAAATAATCGAATCCGGTGACACCGGCAACCCGGTACCCGAAAGCTTCTCCAATAGATTTTCCTAGATAGGATTCGTCATCCGCTTTTGCTTCTTGTTTCCCGTAAGAGAATCCGAATTCACCTCCATAACGGAAAAATAGTTTGTCATATTTGGTTTTCACGAATCTTTCCGCTCCGAGGACGATAGAATATTTTATTTTATCTTTTGATGTTACGAAATTGTAATCTGGAATGTCTCCGGTTTCGAATTTTCCATCCGTGCTGTTACCGGGTAAAGCTTGGTACTCGGGATTATGCTTGAATGAAAATCCTCCCATTGCTTTCAGCGCCCATTTTTTCGCAAACATCCATCTGAATTCGAAATTCAGTGACAACTGTTTATCGAACCAGCTGGTTTGTGGGGCGGAGATATTGTAGGTGCTCAAATCCGGGGCCGGGGCTTCCATACCGACAAACGAGCCTACACCTAAATTTAAAGAGACGGATTTGTCCCCTTTCTTTGGTGTAAAGTCATCTTTTGTTTGTGCGTTGGCAAGCAGTACCGATCCTGTCATGATGATAGCAATTGTCAATACTCTTTTTAGCATATATACAAATTTAGTGAATGTCAGTGGGGATTTCCCCACTGGCATTGGGTTTTACTTATTCGGCAAGTGCTGCTTCTGCGGCATCAATAGCTGCTTGTAAACGGTCAACACGTGCTTGTAGTTCAGGTTGGATTTCTTTGAGTTTTGAAATCTCGTTGTTGAGAACATTAATTTCTGCCTGGTATTCTTCATTTTGTATTCTGATGCAAGCTTCTAATTCTTCGTTCTTTTCTTCGTCACTTGCAAGAGCATTGAATTCTTTGATGGATTGCTCTGCTTTAGCGATGGCTTCTTCTGCTGTTTTTATCTCTTTTTTGTAGGTCTCTATTTGCTCATTGATGCCTTCGATGTCTGAAGAAGTTAGAATTTCCAACAGGTGATTAATACGCTCTATTTGGGAGCTTAATTCATTAGCTTCTCTTATTAATGTGGTGTATGCTGAATTCTCTAAAGCCGCTTCTGCTTCTTCTTTTTTCTGTTCAGCCGCCTCAATGTTGGCTACCGCTTCATCCCAATCTGCTTTGGCTTGATTCATCTCTGCCAGTAACGTTTCGGTTGTTTTGGCTGCATTGTCAACGATCGTGTTGAATTCATCGGCTAGTAACGTTGCGATTTCTAATTCATCAATTGCTTTTTGTACCTTAACAACAAGTTCACCTTGATTGATTTCCGAAACAGCAGCAACAGCATCATTGTATGCTTTTTGTGTGATTGTGACATTTTCTTTTGCCTTTTCGTATGCTGTTTCATTTTCTTCAAGAGCTTTGGTGGCATCAGCGATATCTTTTTTAGCTGTTGCTAATGCGGCATCGTTTGCTGTTACGGCATCGCTTGCTTTAGTCAGTTCAGCTAAAGCTTTTGCTTCATTTGTCTTGGCAACACCCAATAAAGCTTCTAGCTCGGCTTTCTTCTCAGGAGTAAGATCCGGATCTTTCAGCTCGTTGGTATATTTTACCACCACGCCTTTTTTCGCATCGTAATCTGTTTGGGCAGCAGTCTTTTTATTATTTAATTCGCTTACTTTACTTTCGTAAGTAGCTTTGTCTTTTGTCGCTTTTTCAAGTTTCGTTTTTTGTTCGTTGATTATTTCTTCAAGTGGTGTCAAAGCAGCTTTTGCAGCTGTTGCTGCTTTCTCTAATTTTCCTAAATTTGCTTTTGTTTCAGCTAGTTCTTTTTCAGCTTCTTCTTTTGCTGTCGTTTTCATTTCAATAGTGGTTGCTTGTTTCTCTTTCTCGGCAGTAATCTTGGTTGTGATATTTTGTTCAAATTCAGGATATCCTGGGAAAGGGAATGTTCTTTCAGTTCCTTTGCTTGTTATAACTGTTATTTCGAACGGAGAGACCAATTTTTTCGTGGGATTGCTGTTGTAATCCTCTTTTGCTTTTTCGTAAGCCTTTTCTTTGGTACTAGCCTCTTGCTTGGCCGTTTCCACTGCTTGTTCTGCATCACAAATAGCTTTCAATAATTTTTTTGCTTCGTCAGCAGTATTGATCATTTCTGCCGTTTTGGAATCAAGCTCTTTGGTAAGTTCTTCAAGCTTTGTATTAAGTTCATTGATTTTTTTTTCAATAGCGGCGTCTGTCAGCGTTTTTGAGGCTTCAAGCTCAGCAATAGCTTCTTTTGCAGTGGTTACTTTTTCTTGATTTTCTTTTATTATTTCTTGGAAACTAGCGAGGTGCACCTCGAAATTATCAGAAATGAGATTCTTGTACCGATTTACTCTGTCTTCGTTATTGGCGATTTCGTTTTGATTATTACGAAGTTTCCGCAGGGCTTTGACATAGTCTGCATACATTTGCTCTAGTTCCGGGTTGAGTTTACCGGCAATAATGGCGGCATTTAATTTGTTCAAAAAATCTTGTTGCTTGTATGCTTCCTCGGCTTTACGAGTTTCGTATTCAAGTTCATAAATTTTTTGTTGATATTCATTTGCTATTTCTGCTGCTTTTGCTTCATTCCGAATCTTTTCAGCTTCTGCAAGTAGTTTTTCAGCTTCAGCTTCCGTTTTGGCTGCATTGGCTTCTGCGATCAAACGTTCAATTTCAAGGCGAGCTGCTTCATTTTTAGCTTCATTCTCTACTTTCAATTTTTCGATTTCTGCCAGTAATTTTTGAGCCTCTCCTTGGGCTTTCAGCATTTCGGCTTGTGCCTTCAGCCATTCCGTTTTTGCGGTACGGATTTGTTCAACTGTAGCAGATTCTTTGTCATCCACGCAGGATGACAATAAGGCGACAGTTATCAACACAAATAATAAACTTATTTTTCTCATAACACCTTGTTTTTTAATTAAACATTTAATAATTCAATAATTTATTTAATACATTTACAAACGCCTCGTTGTATTTTGTTGACAAAAGTATGGTATAAAATTTACATGTGCAAATAATATTCAACATTTTTGTAGTTATATATTACCTTTATTAAAACTTTTCTCATGATAATTCTCGTAATTTTGAACTATGAAATTGGATATAGGAGAGATTATAAGGCAAGAGTTCGAGAAAAGTGGTTTGAGTGCCAGCCAGTTCGCTCGTATGATTAACAAAGAAAGGACGTTGGTATATCATCTTTTCAAGCGTCAATCTATTGATACAGATTTGTTGTATCAGATTTGCATGGTGTTGAATGTGGACTTGTTTAGTCTGTTCTCGGAGAAGTTGAGACAAGAAAATAATATTATTGGGGCATGTCATTCCCAAAAAGCAGAGAGTGTATCGTCCAAACGAAAGATTATGCTGGAGATAGAATTGGATGATGAAGAGTATCAAAAAATGATCCAAAAAGCATTAAACATATAGCCCTTCAATTATTCTTAATTCCGGAATTCGATACAAACAATTGTTTCCACGCTCATAGGTAGTCGGGGAAATAGTGATTTGTCCCAGTAAAGTGGGCATTCAAATGAAATTTCTATCTGATGGGGTTATTATCCTGTTTTCAAATTGTTATGATAGACTTATTCGGATGTTAATAATTACTATTGTAATTTAATATATTGTTATTTTGATAGGAGCGGAATAGGGGAGGAATGGGAGCGGAATGGGAGCGGCTCGCAATATGATAACAAGATAATCCTGTTTTGGTAACGTTATTTTACATTATTTTGCATTGAATTTTTGTAGAACACCCCTAAATCCGTGAGTGTTGAAACACGAATTTAGGGTATTCTTGAATAATTCTCGTTTTGTTGGTTGCCCTCGCTTTTGCGAATATCAAGGATGCGGATTTATCCGGAATATAACCGCGTGTGGTTTATATATCCAGTTTCACCACGGTAATTCCCGAGCCTCCCATTTGTACGTGTTCATCCCCGCAGGAACCCACGACCGGATTGGTCTTTAAAAAATCCCGTATGATTTGTCGGAGGGCTCCTGTACCTGTTCCATGCAAGATGCGTAGGTCTTTCATGTTTAGCATAACGGCATTGTCAATGAATTCCGATACTTTCATGAGCGCCTCGTCTCCCCGTAGTCCTCGTACGTCGATCTCCGGTTTGAAATCCATACGTTTCTGGCTGATGTTTTCCAGGTAATTGGAAGAGGGGCGTGGCGTCCTGTTTTGCGTGATTTTCTTGGCTGCACTGTTCGATATTTTCGAGAGGCGTTCCACTTTCACGGTGGTCATGAGACCGCCGAGAGCGATAACCGCGTTTTTCTCGTTAATTTCGATAATTTCACCCACGGCTTTATTATCCAGTTGCACGAGATCTCCTTTGCTGAAAATTGGCGCCTGTTGCTGTTGATCGGTCTCTTCAGACGTGGAGGTTTGGGAGCGTTTCCCTTTTTCCTTTTGTTTCTTTTCCCGGTTTTTCAATTTCTCGATTTTTCTCTTCAGTCGTTCTTCCTCTTCTTCTTCGCTGAACAGTAACCGTCGTTTTTCTTCCTCGAATGTTTGGCGAGCCAGTCGGGTTTGCTCCTTTTCGGCTTGACTTTCTTTGATTTGCCGGATGGTATTTTCTATCGTTTTGTTCGCCCCGGAGATGAGTTCTTTGGCTTTCTCTTGGGCTTCTTGGATAATTGTTTTCCTGAGTTTTGAGGCATCGTCCAGTTCTTTTTTATAACGTTCTAGCACTTCTTCCAAGCGTTTTTCATTTTCATGGATGCGTTTCCGTTTTTCTTCCCAGTAACGTTTATCCCGTAGGATTTCTTTCAAGTGCTTGTCGAAATTTACCCGGTCTTCACCGATCTTGCTGGCGGCATCGTCCAAAATTTCTTTGGGTAACCCGATTTTCTTGGCGATTTCGAATGCAAAAGACGAACCCGGTTTTCCGATTTCCAGTTGGAAAAGCGGCAACATCCGATGGCTGTCATAAAGCATGGCCCCGTTTGCAATTCCGGAAGCTGAAGAGGCAAAATGTTTTAAATTGGTGTAGTGTGTCGTGATGACACCTCTCGTTTGGTTGTTATTTAAAGCATTTAAAATGGCTTCAGCTATCGCTCCGCCCAGCATGGGTTCGGTTCCCGTACCGAACTCGTCGATCAGGATAAGCGTGTCCTGCGAGGCGTAACGGATGAAATTCTTCATGTTTACCAGATGCGAGCTGTATGTACTCAAATCATTTTCAAGAGACTGTTCATCTCCCATGTCAATGAGTATTTTGTGGAATATCCCGAATTTACTGGATTCTTCCACGGGTACGGGTACGCCGCATTGGAACATATATTGTAATAAACCGGCTGTTTGCAGGCAGACTGATTTACCACCCGCGTTAGGACCGGAAATCAGGATGATTCGCTGATCTTCATTTATTTCAATATCCAGGGGAACAATCTCTTTCCCGTTTGCTTTCAAGCTTAGGTAGAGTAGGGGATGCTTTGCCCTGTACCATAGCATGGAAGGGGTATCTTCAAAAAGGGGGACGATGGCATTCACCCGGATGGCAAAGAGTGCTTTTGCTCGCACGAAATCCACGAATGCCATGAAATCGTATGCCGGGATCAAGTCATATATATAAGGACGCAAGTCGTCGGCAAATTGCCGGAGAATACGAGTGATTTCCCGTTTCTCTTCCAGTTGCAGTTCCCGAATTTCATTGTTTGTCTCGATGATTTCCGCGGGTTCGATATAAGAGGTTTTCCCGGTGGTGGATTCATCATGCACGATACCATTTAATTTCCGCTTGAAGGCGGCAGGCACGGGAATCACCATTCTACCGTCCCGGATAGCAATGTTGCTGTCCTTGTCGGCCCATCCTTCCTCCTGTGCTTTCTGCAACAGGGATTGCATACGTCGGGAGATTCCGGATTGCTTTTTAGCAATGCTATGACGTATGTTGCCTAAAGCGGGTGAGGCGGTATCCTTGATTGTCCCGAATTTTGAAACGATCGAGTCCAAGCGTTGTAGGATATAGGGGAATACCCGTACGTCCCCGGCCCGGGCTACCAGATGAGGGTAAACTTCTTGTTTGGTGTTGAAGAAACGCATGATGGCGTTCAGCGACTCCAGTGAATTTTTTAAGACAACCAGCTCGTTTACTTCCAGAAACAAACCCTCTACTTTTATACGCAGCAAGAAGGGACGGGCATCATGGTAATAGGAGACCGGAAAGTTCTCTTCCTCTTGACAGATCCGCATGAATTCGGAGGTTTCGGCCAAAGAGGTTTCGATCCATCCGGCATTGGTGGAGAACTTGATGTCGCTGACCAGTTCCCGGCCCATGTCACTCAAGCAGTTATTGCTGATAAGTTGTCTTATTTTGTCGAATTTTATTTTAGATTCAAAATTTTCGGGATAAATCATATTGAATTGAAAATTGAAAGTACAAAATTGAAAATTACTTGTTCGAGATCATGAACTTGTGTGTCGTTCCCTGATCTGTTTTGATGAGGACGTAATCATCCGGCTTGATCTTGTCCGCGTGTTTCGGGAGATACCGAATGATGAGATTACCCATCATTTCCTTGCCCAACGTGAGGGGGGTACAGTCCACTTCCAGGTAGTCGGGTTTGAAAATCGATAGGATCGATATGTTCTTTTTGCCCGTGTTGATCAGGTTTATGATCTGGTGTTTCGTCTCTGCCTGTTTTAAGTGGATCGTGTCCGTGGTGAAACGTAAGTTACCCACCACGATGGGGTAGGTTGTCGGGATGTCAACCGATTTCGTGATGACTTCTCCTTCTAAACGCAATACGATGTTCGGGGGAGTGGCGTTCGTGTACACGATAATCTTTTTCGAGAACACGCCGGGGCGGTCTTTCGGGTTGAACGTGACGGTGACCACGCTACTGTCTCCGGGAGGAATGGGTTTCCTGTTCCATTTGGGAGTAGTGCAACCACACGTGGTTTCGATAAATTTTATCAACAGGGGTGCTTTCCCTTTGTTTGTAAATTTAAATTCGTGAGTTACTTTTCCCCCGTTTTCCTGCACGAGTCCCATGTTGAACGTGGTCTTTTCGAATGCGATCTTGGCTCGTTGAGCGAATGATAGCGTGGGGATGAAAAGTAATATTACATATATAAATATCTTCATCTGTATTTCTTTTTGTTTGTGGAAAATTGGAATACAAAAATACAAAAAGGGTTGGAAAAGATTGGTTTATGTCGGAATAAAACGTATCTTTGCGGCGTTAAAATTATTATTAAATATAAAAGACTGTACATCATGTATTTGACATCAGAAAAGAAAGAAGAACTTTTTTCACAGTACGGGAAGTCTAATAAAGATACCGGCTCTGTTGAGTCACAAGTAGCTTTATTTTCCTACCGTATCGCTCATTTAACTGAGCATTTAAAGAAAAACCACAAAGATTTCGCTACTCAAAGATCTTTGATTAAATTGGTTGGAAAACGTAGAGCGTTGCTTGATTACATGAAGAAGAGAGATATCGATAGATATCGTGCTATCGTTAAAGCATTGAATTTACGTAAATAATTACATAAAAACGACCCGGGTCGTCCGGGTCGTTTTACTTTTAATCCTCCCCTCCTCCTCCTTTTATCTAAAAAGAATTCCGTTAAAATGTTTAGTATTTTAACAGTTTTATTATTTCTATGAACATTATTGAAAAAAGCATTACCCTGAAAGATGGTCGGGTAATAACATTGGAAACCGGAAAATTAGCCAAGCAAGCGGACGGTGCTGTCATGCTGAAAATGGGCAACACGATGTTGTTGGCTACGGTTTGTTCCGCACAAGAGGCAGGTCCGGACGTGGACTTCATGCCTTTGTCGGTAGATTATAAAGAAAAATTTTCAGCGGTAGGACGTTTCCCCGGTGGTTTCACCCGTAGAGAGGGAAGGGCTTCCGATTACGAGATTTTGGTATCCCGTCTGATTGACCGGGCTCTGAGACCTTTGTTCCCGGATGATTACCATGCGGAAACTTTCGTGCAGGTAACGTTGTACTCGGCTGATGAAGAGTCTATGCCGGATTGTTTGGCCGGATTGGCTGCCTCTGCAGCTATTGCCGTGAGTGATATTCCTTTCCACGGTCCTATTTCCGAGGTACGTGTAGCTCGTGTGAATGGGGAATTTATGATTAACCCTACCAAGAGCGAGTTGGCAACTGCCGATTTGGATATTATGGTTGCTGCAACCTACGAGAATATCATGATGGTTGAGGGTGAGATGAACGAGGTTTCCGAGAAAGAAATGCTCGACGCTATTAAATTTGCTCATGAAGCTATTAAAGATCATTGTTTGGTTCAAATGGAATTGGCAAAAGCCGTGAATAAAGAAAAACGGGCTTATTGTCATGAAGTGAATGATGAAGAGTTGCGTAAAGACATCTGGGCTAAATGTTACGATAAAGCGTATGCTGTTGCCCGTCAATGTAATGCAGACAAGCATTTACGCGAAAAGTTATTTACCGAAGTGAAAGAAGGATACTTGGAATCACTTCCGGAAGAAGAGAGAGAGGCGAAGAAGAATATGGTTGCCCGTTATTATCATGACGTGGAGAAAGAGGCTGTCCGGAGAATGATTTTGGATGAGGGGTTACGTCTGGATGGACGTACGACCGAACAAATTCGCCCGATCTGGTGTGAGGCCGGACCTCTTCCGGGACCTCATGGTTCTTCTATCTTTACCCGCGGTGAAACGCAATCATTGTCCACGGTAACTTTAGGAACCAAGCTGGATGAAAAGATTATAGATGAGGCTACTGAACAAGGAAAAGAAAAATTCTTGTTGCACTATAACTTCCCGCCGTTCTCAACGGGAGAGGCAAAAGCCAGTCGCGGTGTAGGTCGTCGTGAAGTGGGACACGGTAATTTGGCTCATCGTGCGTTGAAACGTATGTTGCCGGATAACTATCCTTACACGGTACGTGTTGTTTCTGATATTTTGGAATCTAACGGTTCATCTTCCATGGCAACGGTATGCGCCGGAACTTTGGCATTGATGGATGCCGGTATTCCGATCAAGAAACCGGTAACGGGTATCGCTATGGGATTGATCACCGATAACGAGAAATATGCCGTGTTGTCTGACATCTTGGGTGACGAGGATCACTTGGGAGATATGGACTTCAAGGTAACCGGAACGGTAGACGGTATCACCGCCACCCAGATGGATATTAAAGTAGACGGTCTTCCTTACGAGATTCTGGAGAAAGCTCTGGATCAAGCCCGGAGAGGTCGTTTACACATCATGAATATTATTAAGGAAACCTTACCTGAACCTCGTCCTGACTTGAAACCGCACGCACCGCGTATGGTTACGCTTACGGTGGATAAGGATCAGATCGGAGCTATCATTGGCCCCGGAGGAAAGATTATTCAGGATATTCAGGAGAAATCCGGAGCGGTTATCGTTATTGAAGAAGTGGGTAATCAGGGTATCGTGGATATTGCTGCCACCAATGCAGAATCTATCGAGATTGCCGTTGCCCGCATCAAGGCTATTGCTTGCAAACCTGAAGTCGGAGAGATTTACGAGGGAGTTGTAAAGACAATCACCGCTTTCGGTGCTTTCGTGGAGTTCTTGCCGGGTAAAGACGGTTTGTTGCACGTGTCCGAGATCGATCACAAACGCGTAGAGAAAGTGGAGGATGTATTGAAAGAGGGAGATCGGGTACGTGTGAAATTGATCGATATTGATCCGAAAACCGGAAAATTCAAACTTTCCCGTAAGGTGTTGTTGCCTAAACCGGAAGGTATGGAGCAAAATGATCGTCAAAATCGCGGTGAACGCCAAGATAGAGGCGAACGTCAAGATCGCGGGCCTAGACAAGATCGGGGAGATCGTCCCCATCGCGACAGAGGTCCTAGACCGGAAAGAAAAGAAAATCAAGAATAATATGTAAGTCATTGATTTTGTCATTCTGAATGGAGTGAAGAATTTCCTCGAATATAAGGGGAGATTTTTCACTCCATTTCTTTTGTTGTCGAAAATTGATTTTATTCCCGTGTCTGTGGAATTTGGAAGAAAACGGGAATATGCAGGATAAAATAAAAAAAAGATTATCTTTGTTTGAATTTTGTTTATTGGCTATTATATCCGGCTGCATATATGAAAGTGTCAGAAGATATTGATGTTCAGATGTTGAACGAGTTCAAGCAAGGGCGTTTGGAGATGTTGTACAGGCGTCTGTATCCAGCACTATTGTTGTATGCCGTGCGGTATGCGGGAGAACAAAATAGTTTTCTGGCCGAGGATTGCGTGCAGAATGCGGTGTTCAACGCTTGGAAAAGACGACTGCAATTTGAGTCGGTGGAGTCATTGAAATCTTTCCTTTATATTTCTATCAAGAATGAAATTGTTAGCCTTCACCGGAAGGCGAAAGCAAGTGAGCGTTATTTGTCACAACTGGAAGAGGACGTGTTTTTTCAGAATAGCGTGATTGACCAGGAGACTCAATTATTACTATATTATGCTATCCGGAGTTTACCGGAAAGGGAGCGACAAATTTTTGAATTGAGTTTTATTGAAGGGTTGAAAATTACGGATATTGCTGAACAATTGAACGTGTCGGAGAGTACGGTGAAGAAGACGAAGGCCAAAGCGTTGGATATTTTGCGTGAAAAGTTGCCGAGAGAGTTATTTTTATTCTTTTTTGTTTTGAAAAGCTGATTTCTATTTTGTCAGTTAAAATTTCTGTGTCGTTATCTTTCTGAATATGTATTATTTACGACATATTTTTGTTCGATAGATAATTTTTTCTAAAAATAAATGTGAATTTTTTACCCTTTTTTTAAGTGATTGCGTTCTATGGGTGATTCAATTAAGAAACAGGATATAAAGTGTGATATAATGGAAAAATTAGAAGAACAGGTCTTTAAAATTTCACGGTTGATCTTCAAGGAGGTGACGGGGACGATTTCGGATGAAGAGCAACGCTATCTGGAATGGTGGCGGGGAAGGAATCCGGATAACGAGCGGTTGTATCGTGAGTTGAAGGATGGGCAGCGAGTGATGGGTGAGGTGAAACAGTTGGAGGGAGTGGAGGTGATACGTCCATTGGAAGGAATGCACCTGCGTATTCGTGAGGAAGAACGACGATTGAGACAGAGAAGATGGCAATGGGGAGTGGCTGCTGCGGCTGTTGTGGCCGTATTCATGGGGTGTTTTTATTTGTTCCCGGTCGATGATAGACAGGAGTCCATGCCTTTGGCAAAGGCGGAACAACCCATTAAAACCGGGGGTGTACGTGCTGTTTTGAGATTGGAAGATGGACGGGTGGTCGATTTGGAGACTTTGGCAGAAGGAGTGAAAGTGGGAGGTATGGATGCCGTGAAGATTGATGAGCGGCGATTATCGTACGCGGGACAAGGAAAGGTTGAGGGGGAGAAAAGAAAGAAATTAGTGTATAATGAGGTGGAAGTACCGAGGGGAGGAGAGTTCGATTTGATCTTGGCGGACGGGACTACCGTGTGGTTGAATGCAGGGAGTAAGTTGCGTTATCCGGTGGAGTTCGTGGGTAAAGAACGACGAGTGTTCTTGGAGGGAGAGGCCTATTTTTCAGTGACTAAAGATGCGGATATGCCGTTTCGGGTGGAGATATTGCAACAGACGGTAGAGGTGTTGGGAACCGAATTTAACGTGTCCGGGTATATGGATGAGGCGGCGATTTACACGACCTTGGTGACCGGAAAAGTAAAGGTGGCAACTGATAGCGGGGAAAATATGGTACTTGCACCTGGGGAACAGAGTATGTTGGATTGTCGGGACGGGCATCTTGACAAACGGGAGGTGGATGTAGAGAAAGTGATTGCTTGGAAAAAGGGAATGTTTATTCTTGAGGAGCAAACTTTGGAGCAGATCATGCAGAAATTTGCAAGGTGGTATGATATGGAGGTTGTGTACCGGGATGATGAGTTGAAAAACATTATCTTTAAAGGGGTCGTGCCGCGGTATACAGAGTTGAGAGAGGTGCTGAATATTTTGGAAAAAACAAATGAGGTGAAATTTGATATAGAAGAAAGGACGGTGATCGTTTTCAAATAAAAAAGAGGGGAATCCGGCAAGATTCTCCTCGTCATAAATAAACATCTGTTGGCTCAGATGAATGTTTAATTAAATGCTTTACAAAGTTATGAAAAAAAATCGACGAACGGGCAATCCCTATTGGATAAGATTGCCGCAAAAATTGATTGCTATGGGTTTAAGGGTATTTTTACTCGTTTGCGTGATAAATACGGTCAGCGCAGCGGGTTTCTCGCAAGGGAAGAAATTGGATGTGGATTTCACGAACAGCACGATTGGGGCCGTGCTGGATTACCTGAAAGAGAAGGCTGGGTATGATTTTGTTTACCGGAAAGGTGTTGTTCGGGTAGATGATGTGGTGACGTTAAAATTAAAGGATGCGACGGTTGAAAAAATTCTGGATGCCGTGTTGCGGGAGAATGGGTACAACTACGAGGTGGTGGATAAGGTAGTTGTGGTTACACGTGCAAAAGCGGTTCCTGTTGTACCTACCGTGGAAGTGGTGAAAGGGCAGGTAAAGGATGCAAGCGGTAAGCCTTTACCGGGTGTGACGGTGATGTTAAAAGGTACGTCAGTGGGTACAGCCACGAATATTGACGGGAAATATGAGATCAAAGTACCAGCAAAAGAAGGCGTGGTGATCGTGTTCTCCTTCGTGGGGATGAAATCGCAAGAGATGAAGTTTTCAGGCCAGAAAGTACTTAATGTGGTTCTTTTGGAGGACGTGGAACAGATGGAAGAGGTGATCGTTACGGGGTATTCGACTCGAAAGGTGAGCGAGATGACCGGTGCGGTACAACAATTCCGGGGAAAGAATATCGCTCAATCGGCCACGG
>ERZ857951.2738-NODE-2738-length-14770-cov-2.469861_pt1 | contig 14770 bp, 5 predicted proteins | sample MGYA00519759_ERZ857951 | MGnify/ENA primary metagenome ERZ857951 (study PRJEB31778, sample SAMEA3449377) | human gut metagenome | biome: human gut; feature: human-associated habitat; material: faeces | place: United Kingdom | collected 2010/2012 ...
AACGCGTCCTTTTCGGCGGCTTCAAGTTCCGCTTTTGCCGCTTTTTCTTCGTCGGTCAAGTTTTCCTGTTCAGGCGCTTTTTCTTCGATCACGGCTTCTGCCGCAAACGCGATAAAGCCCGAGTTTTCGTCCGCCGCGCATGCGCCGTCGGCCGCAACCCTAACCTCGGTATCGCTCTTGCGCTCAACGGTTCGGAGCGTCATTTCCGCAAATGCGCCGCCGAGTTTTACCTGTTCCGCGGAAACGGTGTCCGCGAATTTCATACCTTTCAGGGTCACGGTCGTGTCTATTCCCCGCGCGTCGTTTGCGACAGAGGACACATCGCTGTAAATGCTCGAAACGGTATCATCAAAATTTTTCGAAGCGCAACCGCTCATCAGTCCGAGCAACATAAAAGCCGCAAGTATAACCGCAACTGCCTGTGTGATATGTTTTTTCATTTTATTTTGCCTCTTTTCTTCGCTTACTTTTTTTTCTTCTTGTTTTTATACGCGTCCGCGGCTTTGTCAAGCACATCGGACCACGCGCCGCCCGTGACGGTTTCCAAATCGCTGTCCGAAACGGGGTTTTTCGTATTCACGTTTTGAGGTTTTACCTTTGTTTTGCTGCTCATGTTTTTTCTCCTTCCTGCTTTTATGTAACTTAATGCTCACCCATATGATGATGAAAGCAATAATTCCACCAATCAATAGAATCAAATTGAATGGAATTGTACGCTGAAGACCAACTTCCTCATCTATCTTCTGTGCCTCTTCATACGGAATTCTAGTGCCACGTACAAGCAGTCTGTGCGTGTTAACCGCATAAGGAGTGCATGTGACCAGTGTTACATAATCCTTGCCCTTTTCAATCTGTAAAGAATCTGTATCTGATGGCAATACTGTCAGAATCTGATCCACCTGATAGGCAAAGGTATGATGAAGAACTTTAATATAAAATACATCTCCAACCTCCATTTTGTTCAGGTCTGTGAATATCTTGGCATTTGCAAGTCCACGATGTCCGGATAATACCGCATGACAGCTCTCACCGCCTACCGGAAGCGAGGTGTTTTTCAGATGTCCTACACCTGACTGCAGTACTTTTTCGGATGTTCCATGATAAACCGGAAGAACAACATCAAGCTTTGGAATATCAATATATCCCATCATTCCAGTATCATCAATTTTTAAAAGATTGTTATACACATCATCTTCTGTCTGGTTTTCATTGCTTTCTGAAAATGGATCTGCTATGGAACCAATTCCAATCAGGCTTTCATTGTATTCCTGTGCCTGCTTGATCATGGCATTTTCCTGATCTTCCGACAGATGAGAAACTTCCTGTTCATAATCTGTAGCAATGGTTGTGCTGTTCATCTGATTGATGTAATTGCTCACCACCGGATACAGGATTAAAGAAAATGCCGCCAGATATCCGATTCCTCTTAGTATTTTTACTACTTTCTTCATAATACCTTTCACCTTTTCGTCTGTTTCTTCTGAAATACCCAGTCCACACTGGACATTTCAGAAAAAGCAGACATCCTCCCGGTACGATACCGGGAAGATGAACTGTCTTTTTATCCATTCTTAAGTTTCAGAATGTCTTAGTTTTTGGCTTTCTTTTTGCCAAAAGCTTTGCTTGCTGTTAATGCACCGAAAAGAACGATACCAGCCAGTGTTACCATAAGGGCACCCTTGCTACCAGTAGATGGAAGCTGTGCACCTGTCTTGTTTTCTACAGGTACTTCTGGGGAAGTTAATTTATCAGTATTTGTTACAGTTATTGGATTACCATTGTATGTATAAGTTACAGTATAGTTTGTCAGTTTGCCAGTTGTTGTATCATAATTTGCTTCAATCACAACTTTGATGTCGCTGAGAAGTTTATTGTATCCTTCTGGAGCTTTTGTCTCTCTTAAGTAGTAAGTTCCAGCTTCAAGACCTTTTACAAGAACTTTACCATCAGTATCAGACACAATCTTTGCAGAAGTAAAGTCTGCTGCTTTAGCTTCATCGGCTGTTGCCTGACGGTATACGCCGTTTTCTTCGTCTACAATATTAACCTTCGCCTGTTCATCTGCTGCAGTACCTTCTGTGTTTCCCTTGTAAAGCTCAAATTCTGCCTTTGCAAGTGCAGTCTTATCTTCTTTATTATTCTGGTCTTTTAAATAATATTTATAAATTGTAAAATCAAAAGTATGTACATCTACGATGCTTGGCTCAGATGTACCTGTTCCACCTGTTGTCGGGTTATTACTGTATTCAACGACCGCCTTGTTGGTATTTGGATTCATACCGATAACAGCATCTTTGTTTAAGGTTGCAGTATAAACAACTGTGATTGTCTCACCTGTACGATTCTTATAGGAATTATAGAAATCATTTAAGGTAACTGTTAAAGTACGTTTAGCCTGGTCATATGCAAGTGCGTATGTATTAGTTCCTGCTTTCTTAGCAGTAAGTGTTGTATTTCCAACTTTTACAGATAGTACTTCTTTTAAGTCCAGTCCTTTGGACAAAGTATCGCTAAATTTAAAAGTATAAGAATTATATCCTGTCATATCCGGCACTTTAGAAGTCAGCTGATAAGTGACAGTATCGCCAATTCCAAAATCTTCGGCTTTCTTTTCATCTGCTGCGCCACGTGGTGCGATGGTATCTTCAGACTCATTTTCGTCATCTTCATCTAATCCCATATGACTAACGTTTTCCCAACTATCGTTCACAATAGCATCAACTTTAGCGCCGCTTCCACTCTGAGCCGGAATAATTTTTTTGTCTACTGTCGGGTAATTGCTCTTCATATTAACTGTAGCATCATCACCTGTAACGCTGACTAAAGATGCTACGGATGTGTAATCCTGTTCTCCAGGTGCTGCTGAAGTATCTGTTGCACCTAATGGATAAACTACATAGTATCCATATTCCAGACCACTAATTACTGTAGAACCAGCGGTTGTAGTTGCAGTTGTATGAGTAGTAGCTACTGTAGTAGCATTCTCAAGAATCCAGCCCAGAATCTCTTTTGCAAACCCTGTACCGCTCTTTCCGTCTGTTCCAACCTGTGTTTTAACATATTCATAAGCTTTTTCACTTAATGCTTCGCCTGTTAAACTTTCAGATCCTGGAATTCTAGTATTATTCTTAAAAAATCCTTCATATGCACTGTTCAGTGTATAAGCTACATTATCGCCGTTTTTTGTTGCTGTAAAAATCTGATACAGATCCAGGGTCTTTCCTGCCACTGTATTGTTGACTGTCAGGGTTCCTTTTGGAGCTTCTGCTGCAAATACAGTCATGCTCATGGACAGTATCATGGTCATTGCCATCAGAACTGCCATAAATCTTGATACTAATTTCTTCATGTTCCTCTTCTCACTTTCTTTTGATTTTTTATTGGTTCGCTTTGGATTCTTTCAGCCTTTACGGTGGAAGTTCCCCACGCAGCCATATCTCTCTCATGACCCTGCTCCCCCTTTCCTACATCGCCTGTTTCCGTTTCCTTCTGCGTCCGGTATAAAGCAGGAACGCTAACAACAGGCCACCTGCTATGATAAACATCATAATGCCCTCGCCGCCGGTATCCGGAAGCAGTGCAAAATGCCGGTTGATAATCGTGAAGGTAAATCCATCTTTAGAAGTTTCGATTGTAGTTGTATATCCTTTTATTTCCGTTTCCGTAACAGAATATTCATAATAATGCGGTTTTTCAGCATCATCTTTTATGTAGGCTGGAAGAGTTTCAACCACTTTCTGCCATGTAGATTTTGAGATATCACCTTTTATTTCATAGTTTTCATATCCCGGCACAACTTCTGTATGTTTTGTTCCTTCCGCATCCGTCCAGCTTCTGGAAATTGTAACCTTAATAGTGTCTGGTCTGATGTTGTCCATATTCCGGAAATCTTTCCATACCTTATTAATGGTCAGATTTACAAATTCATCACATGGATCCTGTGCATCTGATGGTTCCGGTGATGTGCTATCACCTGTATTTACTGTCGTTTTGGTATCTGACATCAGAACGGCTTTTGCATCTGATACATAAGCATTCAGATCTGCTGTTTCAGAAGAATCTTTTGTTGCCATAACTGCATTCTGCAAGGTGTTATACTCATCTACCTGCACTACATGTTTTACCGAGAAGATGCTCCATCCATTTTCCTGACTGAACGTATCTGTCAGAAGTTTAGAATTCTTTTTGATCTCATCAAAACTAATCGCCGGTTTTCGGTAGATACGATAATTGTTATTCTCACCTTCTACACCTGCTTTTGTATTAAAGTCATATACAGAGTTCAGATCACTTTTTCCGCTGAATGGTCCCACCAGCTTAGATGTTCCACGGACCACGTCGCAGTAATACATGTTATTATTCCGAAGAAGACCTTCGTCGTTGTGTCCTACAAAGCCGCCGCTTTGTCCATCCTTTGCAACACCATCTACATCATTTCCGGCACCGCCGGCATAGACATCGTATCCCGTACTGATTCCATATACATTACTGTCTGTAATTTTTGTCCTGTTTGCCTTAATCAGATTGACACTGATATTGGACTTTACATCATTATCTTTCGTTATGATTCCGTTTTTGTCACATGGAAGCTTGATAGAAGAATCTCCAATCTTAATGATTGCAAAATCTGTCTGCTGATCATTTTCTGTCGATTTTTTAGACAGCCCGACAGAAATATCCAGTCCCAGCAGATTCACATGGAGAAGATTTCCTTCATACAGCGCATCAACCTTCACAATTCCAAGATTAATATGCAACAAGTCGGAATCCTGAATCTTATCCAAATACAATGCCCTTACAAGCTGATCCAGAACTACGAATAATGCATCCACCACTGTGGAATCCAGTTTTACATCTGCAAGATAGGCAAAGCTTGTTCTTCCGGCAAAGCCACCAGCTGTTCCACCGGATTCTACCAGTTTCAGACTATTTTCCTGATTTTGATCATCTCCTGCATTGCATCCTGACATTCTGGCAAGATTTGCGTAGCCGATAAATCCTCCGGCGATCTGCTCCTTTCCGCCTTTACTCTGAACCGTATAACCACCAGGTATACCTGCCACACTGCTGTCATCAATGTGGGAGCCAAAAATATCCAGAACACCGAGGGCACCGCCAAGAAGCTGTCCTGCATTATCTCCCAGCACATCCAGCTTCTCCATTTTTACAACTCCGCTTTTTCCGGAGTATCCTACAAAGCCACCTACGCTGTTCAGGCCTGTTACATAATTTAATCCTGTTACGCTGCTGTTTTTGACAGATCCATTTAACAGTGAACCACCAAATCCGCCAGCTGTTCCGCTGTATGTAACCTGATTATTCTGTCCTGCATCTGTTGCTGTGTTAGCACTGACGCCAAGCCCTGCATCTGGACTTCCTGTGACATTTCCGTAATATACATAGCTTCGGAACGCATCCAACACATCGGTTCTTCCAAGTTTTAAAAGATACTGTAATACCGAGGTCTCATTACCTGCACTAATGTTTGCGGCACCGGAAACATCCGCAATACCGAAGCATCCACCGGCATATTCACCGGCTACTACGGAACGGATCTTGTCTGCACGGATTCCGCTTCCCGGCGTATCCTTCTCGCCGAGGACCGCTCCGCAGAGACTTCCTGCAAATCCTCCTGCTGCTTTTGCGTACCCGGTATTGCTTCCATTTTGATAGGTTCCGTTTACGATCACGCCCCAGTCATCCCAGGCTGACACAGATGCACAGCGGATGGTGGAAACAGTAGCATTCAGAACCTTAATCAGCTCTGCCGGAGCATTTACCATAAGAACATCCAGAATCTTATTCAAAAGTCCCTGCTTTGTAGCTGTATCAATAGCTGCCACACTACCCGGATCTACTTTTCCGGCAAAACCGCCTACATAGGAAGTTCCATCTACACGCCTTAAATTTGTGATACTGCAGGAGGAAGTTTCATCTCCCCAGATCTGACCGCCGATCATTCTTCCCACATAGCCTCCGGCAAATCCTACCGGGTCTTTGTCTGCAATACCAGTTGCTCTGATCCTTGCACCGGAACGATATCCTTCCACATGGGACTGTTTCACAACCGGCACAAAGGTTTTTAATGCTGCCAGACTGTCTGCACCTATAATCTTAAGGCTTGCCAGTGAAACGTCACCTGTGTTTGCCACAGAACCTGTAAGCATCTCACCAGCAAATCCACCACTGCATCTATAAGCCTCTGCTGACTGAAGATCTGTTGCAGTTCCATTTGTTACGGTACCGCCTTCCATCCGTCCAACATAACCTCCGGCAGAACCGCCCTGTGTTGCTTTACTTGCCAGAATGCTCCTTCCTGCTGTGACTGCGTATCCATATGCATACTGAGAAATGATCTCATTTAACTGTTCTTGATCATTGACTTCACCAAGTGCCTGTAATTTATTACCGTAACTTCCATAAGAACCGACAGCACCAACCCATTTGTTCCAGGTATCCGTATCCAGTCCACGAAGCGGTCCATAAACAGCTGTATTCTTTTCTGTCGGATACACTGCCTGAAGAAGCGCCAGCGGATTATCTAATTTGATAAGACCAAATAAAACCTTCAGACTTCCTGTATCTGCAACATTCGCACACCGCATCAGTCCTGTATAGCCTCCTGCATATTCCGTTCCATATACGGATCGGATACGATAGGCTGCACATTCCCTTGTGGTTCCTGTATATGCAGAGCCTTTCCAGTTATCCGTATTGTTTCCCCAGATCTGACCACCATAGTTGTAACCCGCATATCCTCCTGCAAGTCCACGGTAAATGCCATCATCGCTCTCAGCCTGAGCCCTCACAGCACCACCACAAGGTACACAGGTTGTTTCGCTGTTTTTGATCACGGGAACAAAGGCCTGTAAAACTCCAAGAAGATTATCCGCACTGATCAGTCCTCCAAGAGCACTTAAACCACCTACCACATCCGCCGCACTTCCCGGTTCCATGGTTCCAACATATCCACCGGCACTTTCACGCCCTATGATATGTGCAAAATTATAGGAATTACTGTTCTGAATCTGTACTCCGAGAAGTTCTCCTGCATATCCTCCGGCTTTTCCGGTATTACCATCTCCGTTAGTTGCCAGAACATTAAAACCACCTGTTGCTCCGTAAACATCAGAGCTGTCTATGATAGATGCAACTACGGTCAATGCCGATAACAGATTTGAGGCAGAAAGTACATGATCCAGAACGCTTGCACCTCCGATAGCCGCCGTACTTCCCATAGCAGCTTTTCCAATATAGCCGCCGGCATAACGATAACCACTTACCGCATATGCACTGTCGCTTCCGTAATAACTGCTACCATCTTCCTGCTGCAGATTCTTTGGCTCACTGACACCTGTATGCTGCAATTTATTTACATCGGAATTGCTGATCTGTACACCAGTTCCGCATCCGATAAAGCCTCCGGCACTTCCAGCATCCGCATCGTTGGTGCTGTCTTTTTCAAGAGTACCTGTAACGGTAACGGTAAACCCTTTTTCTACAGAATTAACACTGGCATTACTGATCACCGGAACAAAAGCATTAACCAGGGAAAGTAATCCTGTCAGATCAACTACTTTTGTAAGAATTGATGACTTATCTCCAATCTCTGCAACCGCTCCGGCTTTTACCAGACCTCCGAAGCCTCCGGCATAACGAAGACCTTCTACTTTCAGAAGATTTTCTACTGCCGTTCCTTTTCCAGCGTCAACAGCATTTGATGAATTATCTACATGACCGCTCTGCATCTCTCCAACGAAGCCACCTGCATAGCCTTCTGCGTTTTCAAATCCCCTGTCAGCCGTAACAGTCAAACCATCTGCGGTACCAGCAACTTTGCAGTTTGTAATTTTGCTGGATGCAGCCTGCAGGACACTTGCCAGTTCCTTCAGACTCAGAATCTTACCAAGGACACTGTTCAAAAGATCTCCTGTGGCATCTCCTGCCTCCGCCGCACTTCCGGAACGCATGATTCCGATATAGCCACCGGCATGATACGGTGCAGTGACTTCTTTTACATTGGTCACATCAGAGTTCTTCACCATGACTGCTTTTCCATTACCGATATATCCTCCGGCATCTCCAAGCGCCACATCATCATTTTTTCCAGATGCTGTTACAACTAAGCTGTCTCCCTCGATAGAAGAGTCGGAAATTCTCGGATACGCCACATCCATGACACTGAGAAGCTGATTTACATTTAAGAGACCCAGTAACTTAATGGAACCTGTCTGTGCCACATCACCAGGCATCAATCTTCCGGCAAAGCCTCCGGCATAGCTGGTTCCCTTTATATAGGAAAGTCCGGTAATATTTGTTGTTGCAATCGCACCAGTCTCACCTTCTGTTGTTCCATCCTCGCTATTCGTGACTGCTGAAATGAAATCTGCTTCTTCACTATTCTTTTCACCTGTAGATTCACTCGAAGACGGATTCGTGTCTGTGTCAGCTTTGAATCCGGAATTGTTGTTTCCATAGTTGATATCTACTGCCTGTCCATCTCCCACAAAGCCGCCCGCCATATCAGCGGATACCTGAGGGTCAGAACCATTCGAAACATATGCAATAGAAGTATTATTGAACTCCGGTCTCAGGGCACTGACAACGCCTAGCAGGTTCTCCAATTCGATTCCTGTCAGTTGTGATGTAGTAGAGTCTCCGGCACTTAATGCATCTCCGGCTTTGGCAAAACCTGCAAATCCTCCGGCATTTCCTGATACTGCTGATGCAGTAACCGTTTTCAGGTTGCTGATCTTTGTGTCCCTTGCTCGTCCACTGATGCATTCTCCAATAAAACCACCGCTGTAACCTTTCTCATTTTGGGTAGACACACTATATCCTGACGTAACACCTGAAACAGTACTGTCAACTGTAAACGTCTCAATCATCTGGCCTACAGAAAGAAGGCTGTCAATTTTTAGTAGCGGTAATCCCAGAAGTTTAATACCTCCAACATTGGCAAGGGTGCCGCTTCCGAAATACCCGGCAAAACCTCCGGCACACTTTCCGGCCGTTACGGAATTCAGATTTGTGACGGATGTTTTCCTTACTTCTCCACCTGTTCCATAACCGATAGCACCTCCTGCACGACCATTTTCCTGATCTGACGCAGTAACAGTAAGCCCGGAAGAGCCTCCGTTTACGGAACAGTCTTTACATTCAAAGCGCATGTAATCTGCCGCTGTGACCGTTCCACCAAGGACATCACCGACACTGGTCATCTTCGCATAGCCCAGAATTCCTCCGGCATTCTCTGTTGCTGAAACGTTCATAGAGGAAGCTACATTGATCTGATTCACACGGTCTGCAAATTCGTAGGTAACACCGGTCTTATTAAGCACTCGCTGGAGGGCTCTTGTAGTTGATTTTGAGTCATCTGCAAGTTCTGAAGTATTGGAAATCTGCACAGCACCTGCATATCCCACAAGTCCACCTGCATTTTTACCATTTGCTGTTACAGAAATGTTATCTCCTGCAATGGTGCATCCGCTTATAACAGAAGGTCGAAGTCCTACCAGGTTCAGAATATCCATGTTGGTTAATTTGCCATTTAACAACCCTGTAAGAAGATCCTTTACAATTACCAGAAGTCCCTGGCTTTCATCAATATCTGCTACATCACCAAGGGTTGCTATACCGGCAAATCCTCCGGTATAATCTTTTCCGGACACTGTACCCAGAGAAGAAATACTGCAGTCTACAGCATAACTGTTTCGCATTTCTCCAACAAATCCGCCTGCATAACCACTTTCCTTAGCGGAACTTCCCTGTGCGGATACGTTTACCGTTCCATCAATTCTGCAGTTCAGCATAACTGTATTGACTGGAAAGTTCCCCATAAGTTCAATACCAAGGCTGCTTAATGCGCCTACCACAACTGCATTCGCAGAACGTCCCACAAATCCACCAGAGCAATCATTTCCAGACACTGTGGTAGTGCCGCCTACCGAACAGTTTTTCATCACTGCACCAATGGCTTCCCCAGCGAATCCGCCGGTACTCTTCTGACCTGTAACAGAAGTGCCACCGCTTACAGAACAATTCTGGATACTTGGATTTACATAGCCTACCGGAATCAATTTGTCTACACTGAGCAATCCTCCCTTTAAAAGTACAGTTAACAAATCACCGACTCCAAGCAGCGGAATCAGATCCAGGATTTTTGTTAAAGTACCAACCAGACCTCCTAAGCCACTTGATACCAAATCATACTGTGTCATACCACTGACATAACCTGCGAAGCCACCGGTCCGGTCATTTACATTGGAAACTCCATGTAAATTTTCCACATTGCAGTTTTCAATCTGGATATTTCCTTTTACAACACCAGCAAATCCTCCTGTTGCCAGGGATTGTGGGTCCGGTTCCAATCCACTTAAATTTCCAAGCAGGAGCTTCAACACGTCTCCAATCAAACTAAAATTTTGTTTAACCTTTTGTGTTGTTGTAGAAACCGTCACATCAGAAAGGGTAATATTTTTCACAGTGATTGGATTTTGGGATATTGTCAGCGATGTAGAATACGGGGTCGTCAGATTTCTGAAAAATCCAATACCATATTCTGCCTGGTTGTCCTGATTGACTGCATTAGCCTGTGAAATGTTGATATGGCTGATGGTTATACTCTGACCTTCAACCATTCCCTTTCGGCCTTCCATGTTTCCCTGATAATTGTCAATAGGATCCCAATCATCATCTTCTCCATTAGAATTTGTCCCCTCTTTGGAAAGATCAATATCACGAAAGATAATGTAATTCGCATCCTTACTGTATTTATATCCAGCTCCTGCAATATTGGTATTGCTACTTTTGGATGTATCATAGGTAAGGACGTAAGTTTTGTTCTCATCAACCGTAATACTTTCCGGATTCGCATCATCTGAAAAATTACTTTCATCCTCACCACTTGTAAAGGTTTCATCATTACTTCCTGTCTCAGCTGCTTCCTCGCTGTCTGGCGGAGTCATATCAATCAAATCTCTGTCTTTTACAGTTGCACCTGCTTCAACAGATGCCGCTTCGGAAGCACTGGCAGTACTGTCTGTCGCAGTTACCGTCATATCGGCTGACTCCTGAATAGTACTGCTCACATATACATAACGCTTTGTAGCTGTTGTGCCAGCTATATCCAAGGATGAATTATCCAGATATTCTGTTTCTCCCAGCTTATGGTCACCTTTTTTATTTCCATACAATTCTTTTCCAGACCAATTATATGTATCATTAAACTTTACAATATCCGCATCACCCGGATAATACAGTTCTGTTTTGTATGTCTGTGTATCAGCTACTGGTTTCCAGGCTGTATATCCACTCAGTGCGCCCCCAAGTATTCCCGGCTTTTTCTCTCTTGTTTCATACACTCGCCAGATTGGCTCTGTCACATCCGTATCTGTTCCGATTGCCCGAAGCTGTGTTTCATTTCCAATCAGAATATAATTTTTATCACCAATCTTTTTTACCACCTGACCGAAATAATTTCTTCCTTCATAGTCGGACGGATATGCGCTAGTAATATCCTGAGTTGTCTCCTCTGTCCCAGCCTTATTTGCAAGAAGCTCCGGTGTTTCTGTTGTAAATGAAGAAGCAAGCACATAATTATGTGTTTTGCTGTAAGTAAGATAGGAACCATCTTCCAGTGTAAAAACCTGTCCCATTCCAACTTTTTCAGCAATATAATCCTCGCTCATTACAGGTTCGCTGTCTGAAGATTCCCCTTTCATCAATTCAAGCTGGTATCGGTTATACACATAAATCGTATCAGTCACTGAATCATATACTGTGTTGCCCGTGCGCTCTGATGATGAAGTGATGCTACCTGTAAAATCTGATGGGAAGTTCCAGACATTTTCATTATCTATTGGAATATCATTCATCAAACAATAGGAAGCGTCTGATGCATAGGTAAGTTCTGCACCATCTGCAAGAACCTTATCCCCTTCACCAACATTTCCATCTTTGTCTCCGGAAAACATCTGTGTTCCTGTACCGATTTGCAGAAGTTGCTGGTAATTGTAGATACATATTTTTCCATCTTCATAATCTGGATTTGCTTCTTCCAAAGTATCTGAGGTGTTTTCATCCTCGATAATTGTTTCTTCTCCATCTGTAAATCCTTGATCTTCAGAATTACCAAATTCCTCTGTTACTTCAGAACTAATATCTGTATTTGGCTCTGATTCTCCTTCAAAAGAATCAGGAATATCACTTTCCGTGATATCAGATATTTCAGATGTATCACTGCTGAAACCATCCTGTTCCGATATATCTGTAAATTCACTATTGGTCTGCACATTCATTCTTTCTGAATCTTCAGCATTCGCAACTACGACTTGCGAAGATAATAATGTAACACACAGAACAACTGCTGTAATTCGTCTTAAAACACTCAATTTCTTGTTCATAAAATCGCCTCAAATCTTCTGTCATGCTTGACTTTTTGTTACTTTTAACCACTCTGGCTGCTTTGCTGCCGCCGTCAAGCACTGGATCAGTTTTTTAGAAAACGCTCCGCATTCACCATTTGAAATCATCCGTATCGCCTCTTCTGGTTCATATTTTCTTTTGTATGGACGATCATTGATCAATGCATCGTAAGCATCAACAATCCCAACGACCTGTGCGCACATCGGAATCGCATTCCCTTTTAAACCGTCTGGATATCCTGATCCATCATATCTTTCATGGTGGCGTCTGCATATTTCATAGCTATATTTGTTCAGCTTTTCCGTTGTTATCCCCTCTGGGAATCTCTGGGTCATCGCCGCACCTACTAATGGATGTTGCTTTACTACATTCATTTCTTCATCTGTCAATTTTCCATTCTTATTTAAAATTTCAATTGGCACTTTTATCTTTCCAATATCATGAATCGGCGCTAAATGCGCTACTGACGAAATTTCTTCATCTGTAATCCCATATTCCGGATAATTCTTCTGCAATTGAAGATATACCTGTTTTGTATAGAAGCTGATATCATCTTGATACCCTGATTCAACTATCTGATTATGATTCAATACAGTGGTTAAAAGTGATACCATATCCCAATACTGCCTTGCCATATCCTGTTCTTTTTTTATGAGTTCTCTTTCCATCTTTATAACCGTGTTCTGGACAATCTTCTCATTATGTAAGGTGATAATTGCAGTATTCTCATTTGCATCTATATATTTTTTTGCTTCCATCCAAACATATGTATTCTTATCTTTTCCAGTAATTCTGCGATATGGAAGATCTTTTTCCATACATCCATCAACCAGGTTTTCTTCTAATCCTTCACTTGATAAGAAATCATGAACCATTTTTTTATCAGAAACATACACATATCTTTCTACATACTGGCTTATGAACTCTTCATAGCTTTCTGTATTTCTTACTTTCTCATACACTTCACGGATATGTGAGTACACACACTCGTAGCTTTTATCCTTCAAGTTCAGTTTTAACACAACATAAAATCGTCCAAAATATTCATCTTCTCCAGGGCGGATAACATCTGAAACTTTTACGCTCTCTAATTTATTATTGTATGTATTCTGCAGACTCAACAATATTTTATGTATCTTGCAGGTATCTTCTAAATTTCTGGAACAAAAACGATCTTCTTCTAAACAACGATTAATTGCCATTGTTTCCTCTACACACGATATAATATCCATTAAAGAAATGTTCTCCGGTTGTTTTGCCAGCATATAGCCACCATTTGTACCTTCACAGGCAGTGACTATTTTTGCATTTTTCAGTTTTTTCGCTATTTTAGGAACATAATTAGCAGAAACATTTAGCTTCCGTGATAATTCTGATGTAGATACCATCCGTTCCTGTGCTGCTAAGTAACACACAATTCTAATTGCGTAATCTGTTGAATTTTTTAGTTGCATCGTTATCCCTCTAATCTAAACCCTGCGAGGTCTTAGTTTATATCAAAAAAAATATCAAAATTTGATATCTTCAATATTTTTCGCTGATAATCTTTCTCATCAAGTGTGATATTATACGCTATTAAACTTAAAAATATAATGCACAAAGGATGAAAAATTTTTAACGTTTTTTTATTCAAAGTGCTCCATTTGCGATTAATGGACAAAAAAACGAACCACACTAACCATGTGATTCGTTATCTTTTATAACAATTCCAATATTTTTAATATTATGAATCTCATCTTTGCCTCTCCAAAAGATTCTTAAAAATTCTACATTACTTCAAGAACTCGAATTGCTATCAATCCAATTCGAACACTAAGCACTTCTGCTGGATTATTAAAATCTATATTCGTTATTTCTATTATTTTCTGCAAACGATATGAAACAGTTCGATAATGAATAAACATTAATTCAGAAGTCTTTTTTAAGCTTTGGTTGACATTCAGATAACATTCCAATGTATCAACCAGCTCTCCATTTTTCTGAATATCGTACTGGCGAAGTTTATTCAATGACTCCGGTATAAACGCTTGCAACTGATTTATATCTTTCATCTTTTCCAGTACCTGATAAAAGAATCCTATCTTTGTACTATCTATAACTGACTTATAGATTACTACAACAACCAACGACTTCAAAGGAAACTGCATGTAATGACACCAATGAAATATCATGAGCAATATACAAAAGCAGCATAAAATATCGCCAGCCATAGCATGGCTGACGATACAAAAATTTATTATTTTTTATTGTCCTCTTGACGGGGAGCATACCATTATTATAGTGGTTTATTTTTTTTATTCCAATGCAACAAACATGTAAAATGTCTGATGTATTTTTGCAAGTT
>ERZ857951.2757-NODE-2757-length-14670-cov-3.530824_pt1 | contig 14670 bp, 23 predicted proteins | sample MGYA00519759_ERZ857951 | MGnify/ENA primary metagenome ERZ857951 (study PRJEB31778, sample SAMEA3449377) | human gut metagenome | biome: human gut; feature: human-associated habitat; material: faeces | place: United Kingdom | collected 2010/2012 ...
CACTTCGGGGATGGACGAGCCGTTCGGCGTGGTCGCTGCTGCCTCGGCGCTGGTGCTGCTGGGAGAGCCGGTCTTTGGCTGCGTGGAGCGCACGGTGCAGTCGCTGCGGGAATGTTCGCTCTTTGTGATGTCCTTTGCGCCGGTGCTCAGCGGGATTTTGATTGCGGGCGGCAGTCCGGCTTCGGCGGGCGCTTACAACCTGATGCTCTACTTTGTGTCCCAGCTGCTGGCAGAGCTTGCCTCCAAAACCCTTCTGCCGCTGCTGGGTGTCTACCTTGCGCTGTGCATCCTTTCGCCGCTGGCGCCTTTTTTGCAGGTCGGGCAGCTGACCCGCGCCATCCACCGGCTGACCTGCTGGGGACTGGGGGTGCTGACCACCCTTTTCGTGGGCATCCTCTCGCTGCAAACGGTGATCGGCTCGGGCGGGGGCGGCATACTGCTGAAAACCTCCAAATTTCTGGTGGGCAGCTTTGTGCCGGTCATCGACGGGACGCTGTCGGATGCAATGGGAGCTGCCCGAAGCTGCCTGCATCTGATGAAGGGTCTGGTCGGCTCGCTGGGGATGGCGGTTGCGGCGCTGACCTTTCTGCCGGTGCTTATTGAGGTGAGCGGCTGGTATCTGATGCTGCACACGGCGGCATGGGCGGCGCAAATGCTCGATTGCAGCCGGATGAGCAGCGTCTTGCGCTCGGTCGCAAGTGCGTTTTCCATCCTGCTGGCGCTGGTGGTCTGCTTTGGACTGCTGGTGCTGGTGTCCACCACCATGGTGTTGTCGGTCGGGGTGGCATAGCTGCATGGTATCTGTGCGTTATCTCAGATAGATCGGTTGCACCAACCTGCACTTTTCCGTTAGGAAAAGTGGCACAGCACGCTTGCGTGATGTGTAGCCCTTCCGCAATCCAGCACTGTCACCTGTGGTGACAGTGGCACGCCACGTCATAGACGTGGCGTTGCACAGCAAGACGAAGTCTTGATGTTTTACCCCTCTGTCCTAGCGGAAATCTCCCCTTGTGAAGGGGAGAACTCCACACCTGCGGCGTGGAGTGATACGCCTTCGGCGTAACTGCGTCATATCTTCGTTCTACATCAAATGTATAGACCTTCCACAATCCAGCACTTTTCCGACAGGAAAAGTAGCACGATACGCCAAAGGCGTAGCGTTGCCTCCCCTTAACAAGGGGAGGTGCTTCATCCTCTTGAGGATGAAGCGGAGTGTACTGTCACTGTTGTGACAGTACCAGCGAGGTGAACGATACGCCTAAAGTGATGAAGCGGAGGGGTGAATCTCTAATATCTCCTGCACCTGACCGGGGTGGGCGGCGCCGCGCAGCAGCAGCACCCGGTCCAGGCTGCCGCTTGCCTGCAACTGCAAAAACGGCTGGCGGCGGCAGAGCTGTTCGCGGCTGCCCGCGTGGATGGAAGCCAGCAGACAAACACCGGTATTGAGCGCATACAACAGCTGCTGCACCTCCTCGCAGTCGCCCAGCTCGTCGCAGACAATCACCTGCGGGGAGAGGGTGCGCACCGCCTGCAACACGCCCTGCGCCTTGGGAAAGCCGCGCAGAAAATCCATGCAGCACAGCCCGTCCTGCGCAGAAAAATTTGGCTCATACAGCTCTCCCCGCTCGTCCACTATTGTCACCTTCCACCGCCCTGCCAGCCAACAGGACAGCGCGCGCAGCAGGGTGGTCTTTCCGCTGCCCGGCTCGCCTGCCACCAGCACCGAGCACAGCCCGCGGGAAAACAGCTGTTCTGCCAGCGGCTCGATGGACAGCGACGCTGGGTGCGCGCTGGGATGGGCGATGCAATGCGCGATGCGCAGATTTAAGGAGCTTACCTGCCGCACCGAGCAAAGTCTGCCGTTTTGTATCACGGCGGTGGCTCCGATGCCGATGCGGTGCCCGCCCTCCACCGTCAGATAGCCCTCCAGCAGCTGCGGCAGGCAGGTGTGTACCGAGTAATCGCACAGGGCGGCAAAGCTCTCCTGTAACTGCTGCGGCTGTACCGGCTCGGTCGAAATCGGTCGATGCAGCAGCTGCCCTAAGCGCATCGGTCTGCCCGCCACCACCAGATACGGCTCTCTGCCCTGTTGCAGGCGGATTTCCTGCACCTGCTCCCAGCAGCTTGCCGGAACTGCTTGCAGCTGGCGGCGAATCGGCAGCGACAGCTTTTGCAGCATCCGTTCGAGTGTCCTGTCCATTTTGCTCTTCCTCCATTCGTCCGGGACTTAACAAAAGGTATGCCGCGGCATCCTGCAATAGAACCGCTGCCCGTTTTGTTTATTGTAATACAGCCGCCGCGCAAATTTTGCAGAATCGCAGACATAAAAAATTACGCCAAAACCTTGACAGGATTTTAAAACAATATCTTTGCATGGCACGATACATCGTAGACGTCCTCCATCAAATGTATAGACCTTCCACAATCCCGCACCATTGTGACAGGACGGTGCGGTCAACTGCTGCACAGTGTCTGGTCCGTGCTGCCATGGGTCATATACTGCCGGATGGCTTCAAAGTCGATGCTCGATTCGCTGCCGTCGCCCGATCTGGCAGGCGGGGATGGCTGGGACGAAAGACAGCTGCGCTTGTCCGGCGCTGCTTTGTTTTGTGCAGCGGCTCTGTCCTCGGCAGCTTTTTGGCTGCGGCTGTGTCTGCGGCACTTCTCTTCAAACTCCTGCGGGGTGGAAATTCCGCGCTCAATGCAGCTATCCAACACCGCCTGCACATACCGCCAGCCCTTTGCGCCCATCAGTGCCGAATATTCGATGGCTGCCTGCATCAGCTCGGGAGACAGCTTTTGCAGATAGGCGTCCATCTTCTTTTTGACTGCCACTGTTGCGACCGCGATATTCTGCTCAAAACACTGCAAAATTTCTTCCCTCTCCTTTACTACAACTACTACTACATTTTCTTTCCTTTTCTTTATGGCGTTATTCTCGGAATCCTCGGGGTTTTTCTGAGAATAATCGGGTTTTTTCTCGGAATTATTTAAAATAGGGTGCATTTTAATAAAGCTTTGCGTTTCTTCTTTTGAAAGAAGCCAAAACTTTGGATTGACGACGATTGGGTTTTTACTGGCTCGGGACTTTACAGCCAACTGAAATCGTCTCTGTATTGAGGTGGACGTGAGGATAGTGTCCGACTGAAAAAGTTTGTTATCAAACAGTGACCGTTCCAATAAGAATTTCCTCATCTGCCCTATTTTTTCAGGGCTCATACCCAGCTCAGAGGATGTAATATAATCAAAATCCTCGTCTACCTCCAGGTAGTAGCCATGTCCCTTGTAAATCTCACACAGCAGGTATAGATAATAAGTGATGCCATCTGCACCGAACCTGCCTTTTAAAATCTTGATTTTGCGGTCCGAGAAAAAATCCACATCCAAAGAAAAGTATTCCAAGCCTTCCTTTTGTGGACGTGCCATACTTTACCTCTTTCTGACCATATTAAAACGGGAGGTCTCCCTCTTCCTCTGGAACTTCGGTGAAGTCTTCGGGAGCTCCCGAAGAATAAGTGATTGGGGGATAGTTCTTTGTATCCGCTGCCGATCCCTGCTTCTGTGAGTTGTCCCCTGCAAAATACGCCTGAGATACCAAAACCTCTACTGCCTGCCGCTTGTTGTCGTTCTTGTCCGTATAGTTGCGGACCTGAATCGAACCTTCCAGTGCAATCATCTTGCCTTTGGAGAAGTACCGGCTGATGAACTCTGCCGTCTGTCTCCATGCAACGCAGTTGATGAAGTCTGTCTGTTTGTCTTTGTTGCCGCTGTAATTGCGCTCAACCGCTACCGTGAACGATAGCACAGAAAGGTCACTCGTTGTTTTCTTTAACTCTGGGTCAGCGGTCAGCCTCCCCATTAAAACTACCCTGTTCAGCATTCTATTTCCTCCATTTCAGGATTTTGCAAAGCTGTTCATCCAATCTAATGCCCTGCAAATGATATTTTTCGTCGAAGCTCTTTTGCCCCATCTGGTCCACCTCTTGGTGATGCTGTCGGCATAACGGCTCAACCAGCTGCCCTAAGTGGTGTATCTTCCGCCGGTCGCGCCCCATACCCACTCGCTCCACCTCATGGATATCTGCCTTTTTGCCGCAAACAGCGCATCTGCGATTGGCAACGCAGGCATACAGATACTTTTCTATATCCTCGCACTGCTCCAAAAGGCTAACTTTGCAAGGGACGGCGTTGGTAACGCAAAAATCAATCAGGTGGGTGATGAAGTTTCTTGCCGTTGTCATATCCGCATCAGATAGACTAAAGTATTGTGTTCCATCCTCCTGCTGTGATATAAAATCGTACTTCATCAGCTCCTTTAGTTCCTGCGGCTCGTAGCCTGTCCAGTCGGCAATATCGCGGATAAGAGCATAAACCTTGCGCCTTTGTACCGCACTGATTCTCCTCCCATCCTCAACCCTCACAGAGCACTCTGTGACGCTATGAGTTTTAATGTATTCCGAATCGGAAAAAGGGACAATGAGAGTCAGAGCCTGCCCATCATAGTCCTGTATGTACCCTGAAAGCCATCCTTCCTCCATTGTCCCTATCCTCCTTTTGCTTTATCGTTCCGGCGGCGGTTCCAGCCCTGCGAAGAAATCATCCTCGATGTTGTTTCCGGTCGGAATCTCTGTTGACTGTGCCTCGTATACCGGAGCCTGTGCAGGCTCAATCGGTGTCGTATCGTTATCTACATACTCCGGTGTGCCATCATCCCGGATAGCTGCCATATCGTTTTCCATCGCCATCTGAAGTTCCGTAGACATGATGCCCCATTTGGAAATCAGCTGGCGCAACATCGTTTTGTATGCCATAGCATCAAAATCCTTGTACCAGAAAGAGGAGTATTTCCACATATCTTTTTGAGGAACTTCCCCTCTTAAAATTCTTTGGTGTGCTTCTGCACTGTATGCCTGCGAGTATTGGTCAGCGTGCGATTGCATCTTTTCGTAGCTCCAATACATTGCCTTCTGGAACCCATTCAGATACTCAAACATGGCATAGTAGCCAATCGTCTTTGCCTGCTCCCTCTCACGCTCATCCTGAATAATTTCTACCTCGATTACCTCGTTGAGAGGATCAAAGTGTTTCAGTTCCCCTTCTTTGATGGCAATCACATTGATTTTTTTGTAATATCCAGAGCGGATTGCCAACTGAATATAACCTTTGTAGCCAAGCTGGAATTGAGCGATTACCGCTAAAACATTGCCGTTTCTGTCCTTCTTTTTATACGGCACCATGTAATACTGTCCCAGTTGAGGAGAAGGGGAAAGATTCAAAGCCTCGCCCAGGAACGCACAATTCAGGATAGACATTGATTCGCATTCCTGCAGCGCCGGGGAGTTGGTAACTGCGGAAAGGATAGCGGTCATGAACCGCTGTCCGCCTTTGCCACCAATTACTTCATTGATTTTCTTTTTGATTGCATCCTGCGTTAAAAACACGCTGAACGACGGCTGTTTTTTCTCACCTTTTACCAAGCTATTTGCCATTACTCAACCCTCCCGCATCGAATGTGATTGCGAATCAGAAATTCTCTAAGCGCCTGCTTTTGTGCCGGTGTTACCCATACACGAAAATCCAGAACTTGAAGGTCTGGCTGTGCGCTGATTTTGGGTTCTTCTGCGATTCTTTCCGGCTCAACTTCTGGTTCAACCGCTACTGGTTGCGGCTTTACTACTACCGGCTCAGCCTGCTGCTTTTCCAGCCTAGCTTTCGCTTTCTGAGCTTCTTCGTAGCGGTGCTTTTCTTCCATCGCCGCACTCATGTCCAGCGTATCCAAGTAGGTGGAAATCATCTGTTCGGTGCAGGGTAGCTGCATTGCTACGATAATACCAATGTCGTTGTGGGTTTTGCGGATAGCTTCCAAAATCTCACGCTCAATATCCTTTACCGGATAGGTAACATTGAGCCAACGCTCATTCCAGATTTTTGCAAGAGGCAAGATTTCTTCTAATTCCCCGATGTTTTCTGCAAAGAAATTCTCAATTTCCTGCCGCTTCTCCTGCTTTTTGATTTCGTCAAAAGCCTTGATTTGTCTGTCGATGGCGCTGATCGGAGCATCCACCATCTGTTCCAGCTCTTTCATCTTGTCCTCAAACTCGGAAAGTGGTTGATTCCATTGGCGCTTTACAGATTTCCTGCTGTCGGAAAGAGCTGTTTTAAATTTGTTAAGGTTTGCTCTGTCTGCCTTTGCTTCTTTGATTCCGCCCTCTGTAACTACCATCTGCTGGTAAACTTGCAGTTTCCCCGCTAGCTCCTCTTTGATTTCTTCGAAGTTGAAGCTGATTTGCGGCGGGATAACCTGCTCGATTGAAGGTGTCAGTCTGACTTCCATTCCTTGTTCCTCCTTTAAATCTCCGGCAAAATCAACGCCGGTCTGACTTTGGTTTGTACCGCCTGCCAAAAGGCGATTTCTTTTTCTTTTAAGTAAGCAATGTCCTCCAACATATCGCATCGCTCGAAGCGGTAGTGCCGGACTGTTGCCTTTCAGCCATACTCGCTGCGTTCCCGGATTCTGGCTTTCAGGATTGCAAACTCATATCCTGTGGAGAGCATCTGGTGGACAATCTGCGCATAGTAGTAATCCGGTATCTGCCCGCTCCACTTTTTCCAATCAACAGAGCGCCTGATTTCGGTGGTTTTGATTTCCAACACCCCTTTTCTGCCGTTCCGGTCGGTCAGCTCTCCGTCCAGCGTTGCAAAGAGAAACGGGCAATCCGGTTCGTTTGCAATCATACCAAATTCATCATAATCAACGTGGAATTGTGGAAAATCCAGCTCAAACAATCTTCTGATTGCCGCTTCGGATTCCTTTCCAAAGCGAACCGCTTCCTTTTCCGAAATATCCTCCGGCTCGGTGATTCCTGTTTTTTCTTCCCACAGCTGAACATTGCTTTTCCATGGAGAAATTCCCAGGACACAGGCAGCGTCACTGCCGCCAATCCCTTTCCGCCGTGCCTTGAGCCAATCTGTCCGATTATCTACCAGCATAGCCTGTCCCTCACAAAATCTGTGTAATCGTCTGATGCAAAGCAAAACTCACGGTCGCTCTCCTCGATGTCGTGTGCGTGGTACTCCTTATGCATCTGCTTTGCTTGTAAGTAAGCCAGCCGCATGACTTCTTTCCTCTGCTGGTCGCTCATGTCGTTCTCCCAGTAGTCAGCGGAGCGTTCATCCAAATTTTCGGAAATAAAGTCTTCTGTGAAATCTTCTGCATGGCTTTTGCTGTACTCTTCGATGTACTCCTTTAGGCAGTCGTCGCAAATCGGATTGCCATCCAGATAGGTGATTCTCTCTTCACTGCATCGCTCTCCACACTGGGAGCAAACAATTCCCTGTGGTTCCCTGCACTGTGCATCGTAGCGCTCGTTTTCGCTTGTCCAATCTCTCACGTCATTTTTCCTCCCTTGCATTTTTTAATAAAATGGTGTACAATGGGAAAGAACTAATTCCTTTAGTTCCCGTATACGGAAAGGTTGGTCACTTCGGTCGGTGGAACAACCTTTCCGTTTGCTTTTGCTCGGCTCTGACGCTTTGTCAGAGCTTTTTCTTTTTGCATGGAAAACCATGTCGTTAAGCCATAAAGCCCGCACAGAACCAGCAGAAACAGGCTTGGCAGTGCGATTAAGTACATCAGTTCAAACATTACTCTACCTCCTTAAACTCTGTTTCCTTCGATGCTTTCCAGCACCTTTCGGGTGTATCCGGTTTCGTGGATGCCTTGCTTCCAGAGCCGCTTTGCTCCGCCCTCGCCGAGATTGTACGCCATCAGGCTGTCCGTCAGGCTGTACTTTTCAAGATAACCACCAAGGATAAATGCCCCTGCCTCAATGTTCTGCTCCGGGTCGGTGAGGTCGGTGGTTCCGATATTGCTGCTGAGATACTCCATATTGATGGTGTGTATCTGCATCAGCCCGTAGCAACTGCCGTTTTGAGCATCCATCTGATATCCGCTCTCCACCTCCATCACTGCATACAGCACATCTTGTGGTATTTTGTAATCTTCGCAAGCCTTATCTGCTATATCTTGCAGTTCATGGCTAAGTGGTATATCTCGGTAGGTCTTTGCCTGCACTGCCGGGGTAATCTGTATGCATACTTGGTATGCAATCGGTTCAGGCTCCTCTGCCAGTGTCAGCATGATTTCCGGTTCGATTGGATCTGCATCCTCTATCACTGTCCGGGGAGCGCATCCGCTTGCCAGCATACAAAAACAGAGAACAATTAACATTCGCTTCAATTCATCAGCTCCTATTGAAAAAATTTTTCCTTATGTTAAGATTGTTTTGCGGGTTAAACCTCCGATGAAGGGAGGTGAGAATATGATCGATGAAAAAGAAATTGCGCTTCAACTTACTTTGAAGTATTTGGAAATCTGTAATCCTTTCGATGCGCCGCGCCACACGCCACTGTCCACGGAAGAATTGGAAAACGATTCCAAGAAAATCTCCGGTATTTATAACGCTATATATTCCGGTTTAAATACCAAGTTCGATTTATCAGCTCTCATCTAATGACTCTGTAAATTCTCACCATCACCAAAGAGATTAACAACAATTTTATCAACCCGCATTTTTGAGATTGGGACTTTTCTGCGAGCAGCTGCAACTGCTTGTAGAGGAGTCCCATTCCTAATAATGAAGGATTTACTTCCATCATAGGTTACACCCCTGTTTCTGCAACTTTTCTTCCTCCTCTTTCCGGTGTTTACGCCGAATAGCATCTGCCATCAGCCGGCAGGCTGCTTCCTGTGGTTTCCATATTGATTCCTTCGGAATGACTTTCCCATCTTTCGTTTTTAATTCTGTCTTAAATTCCATAAACTTACCTTCCTTTCCGGATTCTCAACTGCAATTCAGCGATACAATGAGCGAGGCTGTCCAGCATCACCATGCTTTCCTGCAACTGCTGCTCTTCGTTTGATGAAACCTCTCCATCCGCTACAATGGCAAGCAGGTTTTCTCCTGCACCCTCGCCTAATCTCAGTGATGCCAAAAGCTGAATCACCGCTCGGTCCAGACTTTTGAGCTTCGGTTCCTGGTAGCACAAATCTCCCAGCGGACACTCGTTGTGGCAGTAATGTGGCATTAGCTCCGGTGCATTGTAAACCTCTGCCATCTTAACCACTACATCTACCGGAATCACTTTGGTAATTCCCAGCTCGTAGTCTGCGAGGGTTGAGGGTGACACTCCCAGCAGTTCGGAAGCGCCTTCCCTGCTATTGAGCCGGTCGTTAAACTTCGCCGCTTCTTTTCTTTTCTGGCAATAGATGTTACCAGCGGCTTTTGTTGGGTTTTGTCCCATTTTGTTTTACCTCCTTAGGTAGTAGAATAAATAGTGTTAATTCAATTCAATCTTTTTCGATGCTTTTTCCATATCGGAAATAGCCTTCTCAACGGCTTTATCTGCCAGTTTTGGAATTTCAGAATTGATTTTTTCTAGCCGCGCATTCAACTGTGGAATCACGATTTCTTCAAAAGTTTTTCCCTCACTTCGAGCAAGCCTGCAAGAAATGTCCCAACTTGAGAAGTTTGCAGATGCCAAAAGCATTTCAGTTAAGATTCTGAGTACTTTCTCAGGTGAATTTTCCATCTTGCTCCACCTTTTCCCTGATTCTTCCAACCATTTGTCATATCGCTCACCCGATTCGGCAGAAAATGGATAGCTTTGTTGTTCTTTGGTTTTTTTGATTCTATTCATTGAATCACCATCCTTTAAATCCGTTATACTTATAGATAGCAGTTTCTCTATCTTCCCTGTCTCTGAAACTGAAAACATCATTTCTTCTAAAATCACTCCTTCATCTTTCAAATTGCCCAGCAGCCTCGGCGGAAACTTTATGAGTTATTTTCTCGTTTGGATTCATGATTGCATTTCCTTTCTTCTTTTAATTTCGATGCAACAGCTCATCTGCTGAACAATTAAGCGTATCGGATAACTTTAAGAGATTGCTCGCTTTCGGGAAGCTTTTTCCGACTTCCCATTTAGCTACAGCTTTTTGACTCACTCCTATCCGGTGAGCCAGCTCCATTTGCGTTAGCTGAGCTTTTTCTCTGAAATATTTAATTCCATTCATCCTGTCACCCCTTTTTGTTGTTCTGTAACTACCTTATGTTGTTATTATACTACTACTTATGGTTGTTGTCAACCACTTTTTATTGTTTTCCCTTTCAAAAAACCACTAAAAGTAGTAGACTAATAATAAGGAAAGGATGATTTTTTTGTCATTTGAATCAAGATTAAAAGAATTAAGAAATAAAAGTGGATTATCTCAGAAAGCATTAGCTGATCTTGTATTTGTAAGTCAACAAACTGTTGCTAAATGGGAAACAGCAAAATCTACGCCTAATCCAGATATGATAATAAAATTAAGTGAAATCTTCCATGTTCCTGCCGGATATTTAATTGGGGCAGATAATATAGAGAATTCGCTTAAATCTTCAGAGATGTTGGACGAATTAGTAAAACTTTGTACTTCTCTTTCCGATGATGAATTACATGAAGTTTTAAACTATGTCGGATATATTAAGTCAAAAAAACACCTACAAGATTAACTTGAAGTGTTGTCGTATCAAAAATAAAATTTACTTTTATGAGGAGGAAATTTTATGGATTTCATTGACCGCTTGAAGCAGTACAGCAAACGAGTGGAAAGTCTAAAAGACAACATTCAGACAGAGGAAGCTACCAAAACCTCTCTTATCATGCCTTTCTTCTCTCTTTTAGGCTATGATATTTTTAACCCGGATGAATTTATTCCTGAATTCACCGCTGATGTTGGCATCAAAAAGGGAGAAAAAGTTGACTATGCCATACTCCAAGAAGGTAAACCTGTTATCCTAATTGAAGCTAAATGGATTGGTGAAAAACTTGAAAAACATGATTCCCAGCTATTCCGCTACTTTGCCACTTGTAACGCTAAGTTTGCAATTCTTACCAATGGGCAATACTATCGTTTCTACACCGATTTAGAGGAACCGAATAAAATGGATGAAACTCCATTCCTCGACATAAATCTGCTTGATTTAAAAGAAACTCAGGTAACGGAACTCAAAAAATTCTGCAAAGAAAATTTCAATGAGGCAGAAATATTCGATGCAGCATCCGAACTCAAATACACTTACGAATTTCGCAAGAAATTCTCCGATGAGCTTCAAGATCCGTCGGACGATTTAGTTCGCTTCTTTTTAAACCCTGTTTATGATGGTTTAAAAACAGCAAATGTCATCGATCACTTCCGTCCTATCTTGAAAAAAGCATTGAACGGATATATCAGTGAGCTGATGAACGACCGTATCCAGTCCGCGCTGAGTAATGACAACCAGGAAAACACCTCCATTAAAGCATCACCCGAAGCAGAAGCTCAACAAGAAGGAGCTCCCGCTACACCTAAAATTATTACAACAGAAGAGGAAAAAGAAGCGTATTTTATTATCAAAAACCTTTTAAAAGATGTTGTCTCCCCTGACAATATTACATATAAGGATACTGCTTCTTATCTTAATATTCTCTATCAAAACAACACTTGGCGCTGGATCTGCCGTTTGAGGCTGAGCGAAAATAGAAAGTCGCTGATTATCCCAGATGAAAATAAAAAGGAACAGGTATTCCAACTGGAAAGCCTGTACGATATTGAGAAGTACAAAGAACAGCTGACAGAAGTTTTGAAACGGTATATGAAGTAAAATAAAGCACTTCTTTTCTTAATGTAGAGAAGGAGTGCTTTCAATAATAGGAGGTTAATTATGCATGCAACAAACAACATTTGATAGCTCAAAGTCTTGGATTTCATTTTCTGTTGAAGGGCTTCAAAATATCTCTGTGTATGGTGAGTCATATTCTTTCAAAACAACAAACGATGATTTAATTGAAGAAGTAGAAATACTACAAGAAAATAATTGCATTTCCAATATCCGTTGTATACTCAAAAATAAAAATGCTGACAGTGCTAATATTATTGAACTAGTCCATACAAAAATAAAAAAATTTCTTGTTAATCTATATGGTAACTTTCAACCAACACTTTGCAATTTTAAAACTCAGTGTTCTGGCAGGTCTCTTCCTTTTCCATCTAATACAAATTCTCTAACAATCGAAGAATCTATAGGGTTTTCTACAGAAGTTACTGTGTCTATGCAGTATAAAATTGAAACTTTAAAAATTTATTTGATAGCAAATTTCTTTCACCAGATAAAGAGGATGATTATATGCTGTTGTATCATACTATGACAATAGATAATATTGTTACTCGATATCTAATGCTGTATGAAATTCTACTTTCTCATGTCCCTGCTAGTAACCCTAAAAAACATCTGCAAACAGATGTTACTGATTATATTAAAAATGTCTATAATCCTCAGCATCCAACCGAACAGATTGGATTTCATCAAACACGAAAACCCGGAAAATTATATGATGAAGATGACATCACATATTTCAGAAACCTGTTAGGACATAATGACTCTTCTAGTGCAGTTAAAGTCAATGATACAACTATATTAGAACACTGTAACAAGTTAACAAGGATTCTATATTTTAAACTAACTAAAGAAAACTAATTTTTAAGAAGAAAGCCCGGCAGATTACTCTGCCGGGTCTTTCTTTTGCGTTTTCTCTCCATCCTCTACCACTGCCTCAAACTCCCTCTTGGCGTATTCCAGCACCTCCGCTACTTCTTCATCCGTGAGGACAGATGCCTCCTGAATAAGTCGCTTTATCAACTCTTCTTTGCTGCACATGGAAGATACCTCCTATTTACCCTTAAAAATCCTCCACCATATCCTAAGAAACAAACTGCTAAAATCGGTGTCATCATATCAAAAGGCTATGTAATTATTGATATACTGTATTTGGGAAATCACAAACGTCTGCTAATTTGAGACAAGTTCCTTAAATTCATCAAACAATTTTCGATAAATCAGGTACTCCCACTGCTTCCCCATGTTGATGGCTACACCAAAAGGAAATTTTCCCTCGCGCAATCCATACCGGATATTCTGGGCATTAATTCTCATCCCCATTTCCCTGAGTTCTTTTGCTGCTACCTCCGGCTTGATTATCTCAGCTTTCAACTTCTTCTCCCCCTTTCTGTTAAAATCTACAATCCCATTCTAGCTCACCACACAGATAAAATCAGGAAAATGGAAGATTATTACTGTATTCGTAATATCCTTCCGCTTTCCTGATTTTTCTTTTCAAGTTCTATATAATAAAAAAAAGAGCCATTCCTGAATAAAAAAACAGGAATGGCTCGCAAACATACAAAGGACGTGATCAATAGTGCTGTGCCAAAAATGCAAAAAAGAAATACCGGATGGCTCTGTCTACTGCCTTTTTTGCGGGAAAAAGCAAAGCGGTACAGGTACTACTAAAAAGAAAGGGAAACGGAGAAAGCGTGGAAATGGAACTGGAAGTGTCTACAAGGAAGCTGGCTCCAGGAAAAAGCCTTGGGTTGCTGTCATTACTCTAGGATACGATGAAACTGGGAAGCGACAAAGCGAAAAACTCGGATACTATGCAACAGAAAAGGAAGCAGTAAATGCTCTTGAGAGCCTGCCTCAAAATATGATAAAGGACAACATCAATATCACCCTGCGGCAACTTTATGATCTATGGGCTCCTAAATACTACCGCCACCTAAGTGACAAGGGAATTGAGGGATATAAGAGCTGTTGGAACAAGTGGGTTTGCCCAAATCCCAACAGCGTAAAGCCTGTACGCTCTCTGAGCGCCTTTGACTTCGATTCTTTCGTTCAGGCTATCGTTGATGACGGAAAAGGGATAGACGTCTGCAAGCGGACCAAGCGTCTCCTACGCTATTTATGCAGATTGGCTGTAAAAATGAACGTCATATCAACCAATACCGCCGAGCTTATCGACATCGAAAAGATAGTCAAATTCAAAAACGAAAAGGATATTTTTACCGCAGAAGAGTTGGAGGTTCTATGGCAACATTCAGGCGACAGAAACGTTCAATACATTCTTTTTATGGTCTACTCCGGCTTCAGAATCTCTGGTTTCCTTTCTTTAGATATTAGAAACATTATCATGGAGGAAAATTACATGATAGGCGGCATCAAGACGGACGCCGGTCGTGACAGAATCGTACCAATACATCCTTTAATCAAAAATATCCTATCCGGCTTCATGGACGAAGCAAAAGCTCGTGCGGAAAAATTACCAGGAGATGTTCCTCATTTGCTGGTAACTAACAAAGTCGGTAAAAAATACGATTACCGCAATTTCACTGAGCGAATCTTCCTCCCAACATTGGTTGAACTGCATATTATCCCAGAATATCGCAAGGGCAAACTGGACGAAAACGGAATCAAGATAGAGGAACGACAGAAACCGCGCTTGACGCCTCATTGTACAAGACATACCTTCGCCAGCCTTATGGATTCTGCCGGCATGAATAAAAATATTTTGGCACGCATCATTGGTCATACTGACCCTAAAACAACAAATAAATACTATATTCATAAGCAAAGCAAAGAATTAGTGCAAGCAATGATGGATGCCGCAAAAAGTGAGAGTAACCGTGAGAGTAACGCTTAAAGCACTACTCTCACTCTCTCTGATTTTAAGCCACATTTAGACCCATGGCTTTCCCTTTTGGGCAAAACAAAAACGTCCAAAACAGCTTAAATAAGCCATTCTTGGACGTTTTCT
>ERZ857951.2775-NODE-2775-length-14540-cov-8.633207_pt1 | contig 14540 bp, 13 predicted proteins | sample MGYA00519759_ERZ857951 | MGnify/ENA primary metagenome ERZ857951 (study PRJEB31778, sample SAMEA3449377) | human gut metagenome | biome: human gut; feature: human-associated habitat; material: faeces | place: United Kingdom | collected 2010/2012 ...
ATACCGCAAATTGGGACGTGCAGATTGCAGGAATGATTTTTCAAACACGCTCTAGCTCTGTTCCTTGCTAAAATTTAAAATCTACGTTATATAAAATAGCAAGGTTTTGTGAGGTCTGCTATCAGGGAAAGGTGGAATTCTGGTAAAATTGTGGTAAATTCTGATTGAAACAAAACGGACGAAACCTCGAAATCCCCACAATCACTATTCTAATTCAACTAAATCCAGCCACTGCCAGCTCACGAATTTAAAATATATTTTGTATTTCTCGCTTTACCTTGTTTTTTCAAAAAATAAATTCATAAACACACTCTAGTTAATGGTCGTTTGTCTCTTAATGAATTAAATAGTAATTCTCAAACAGCCAGTCTTCGAGTGTATTCAAATTATTGTCGGAGTGTTCCACTTCTCTCGCATATCTCCAGGAAATTTCTTCCACGTCTTTCATGGAGAGTGTTTTTCCATTTTCCAACCAACGTACAATCAGGAATTCCTGTACCCAGCGAATGGAAAACAATGCCATTTCCATTTTGGAACAGACCATATCGTCATAGACTGCTCCACAGAAATAAGTATAGACAAAGAACATCATAAGCTGCTCACCTACGTTCTCCCATTCTTCTTTGTAGTTACTCAATGCTCCATACATTTGGTGAAATTCTTTGCAAATATTTTTATAAGTTTCTTCATTCTCCTGATAGAGCCACTTTTCGGCTCCATCGAGTATCTGATTCCACTCTGGACGAAGACGTTCTAAGCCTCGAAGTACCTGCAGTTCTTTTTTCTGTCGATTCCATTGATGGAGAGAGGCTGCATCTGCTCCTTTTTCAGAAAGATGTTTTGAGATAAATTCCGAAAGGCTGCCTTCTTTCTGGTGGCGTTCACATTCTCGGAGAAGGTCATCAATATCAAACTGCCGTCCTTCTTCTATACAGTTTTGATAGCTTTCTGTTAGTTGTTCGGATACAGATATCCGCAGTGTCAGTGGAAGCGAACGGTCCTGCAAAACAGCAAAGAGAACATCGCGGGTATCTTCTAACTGAGAAAACATCATAAAATCAAATTCTTCAAAGTCATCTTCTTCCTCAGTTTCCTCTTCTAAAAATCGAACTGGTTCTTTGCAGGACAGAATAATTTTTGCTGCTTTAGGACAGGATAAAGACAGGGATAATTCTCTAAGTCCTTCATATTCTTCTGTGTGTCTTGGATACATGCGGCAGGTATCACAGAGTGCATCTGGTCCCAATGCCTTGTAGAGATCACACAAATTTTCATCATTTAAAAATGCACAGCGGCGATTATTCTGATAAAAACATTCTTCTTCCCAGTCAATCGAATTGCGCAGAATTTTTCCAAACTCTCCCGGCTCGTTTTCATATCGCTCCAGAGACTCTTCATCTATCATAATCTGCCATCCTGCACAGCAGGTATCTGGGCAATCTCCTGCTGTACAGACAAAACTATCATAAAAATGTGGTTTTACATATCGCATTATTTTCTTTCCTTTTCTTTGTCTTTTTTAAATGTTTTCAAATTACCATTTTTTTATTCTTTCCCTTGTGTTATGTCATTCCACTCGTACTTATGGACTTTGATAACGGAAAATTATATAAAACAGTATAACACAAAATAAATGCGACACAGCGAACAATTGATTTCCCAATTCTCCCTGTTGCGCCAAGTATCAATATATTTTTCAAACGCCCTCTGGAAAGTAATTCTATTATGAATATAAAGTTCTTCTACATTCTTCTGTTTCAACTCTTTCATAAAGTTACTATGAAGCAGATTTCCTGACAAATTCGCCAGTATCTTCAAATATTCCGTTTATTTTTATGTATTCTCAGAATCTTTCTGTGCTTTATTTCGAGAAAAAATCTTTTCCGCTTTTTCAAACATTTCTCTCGAAATAATCGGCTCATGATGATTTTTAATAATCACAAACTCCTCCTCACCCCGATTATATTTTTTCTCATGAGAAAGATAATCCGGTGTAAATGTCTTCTTCTGCACCAAATCCCCACAATATTTTTCATTCTGCAAAATACGCAAAATCACTGTATTTCTCCACTTTTTGCTCCGCATCGGGTAAATACCTTCCTCTAGTAACTCCCTTGCAATAGTATGTGTACTTTTCCTCTCCTCAACAAACTTATAAAATATTTTCCGAACTACTTCAGCTCCTTCTTCATTTACATACATTTTTCCATTTCTCACATCATAACCAAGCATACTCCTGCCAAAAACAACACCCTCTTCCATTCGGCGTTTTTGACCCCATTTCACTCGCTCCGATGTTTTCCGGCTCTCTTCCTGGGCAATCGATGCCATAATCGAAAGACGTAACTCTGCATCTCCATCTAATGTATTAATCCCATCATTTAAAAACAAAACCCCGACTCCCACCTTGCGAAGTTCTCTTGTATAATAAATACTGTCAAGCGTATTTCTCGCAAAACGGGAAATCCCCTTTGTAATAAGCAAGTCAAACTTCCTCTGCTTCGCCTCCGCAATCATCCGATTAAACTGTTCCCTCTTCTTTGTACTCGTCCCCGAAATCCCTTCATCCGCAAAAACTTTATAAAACTCCCATTCTTTCTTTTGCTCAATGTAACATCGAAAAAAATCGCACTGACTCTCAAAAGACTGCGCCTGCTCCTCCTTCTCTGTCGAAACACGACAATAAGCCGCAACTCGCTTTTTACCTGAAAAGGATTTTTCGCTCCTATATTTCTTTTGCTGGTTTAGACGCTCATACTTATTCATATTCATAAAGCTGAATGCTCCTGAAGATGTTGCTCATCCAAATATATGAGGGCAAACTCTAATTGTATTCCCTCTTTGATGCTTCTGTAGGTACTGAAGAGTTAAATCATATTGAGATGGTTTGTACAATTGTTCATCAGCTTACCCGCAATTTGACGGTACAGCAGATTAAGGAACAGGGATTTGCGGATTATTATGTTGACCATACAACTGGTATCTACCCAGTTGCGGCAAGTGGTACTCCATGGAGTGCAGATACAATGCAGTCCACCGGTGATCCAATTACTGACCTTATGGAAAATATGGCTGCGGAACAAAAAGCACGTACTACTTACGACAATATTCTTCGCCTTGTAAAAGATGACCCAGATGTTTATGATGCGATTAAATTCCTGCGTGCAAGAGAAATTGTACACTTCCAGCGTTTTGGTGAAAGTTTACGGATTGTGCAGGATAACTTGAACAGTAAGAACTTCTATGCATTCAATCCGGCCTTTGATAATAAGAAGTGCTAATTTAGCTGATACGAAAAAAGCAAGCCATTCTCCGGCTTGCTTTTTACCATACTGTTTTTTATTAATAAATTGCATTTCTTACAGAAAAACGTCAGCAATTTCTTTTTCGTCAGATTATCTTCATTCTTTGCTCACAACCTGTTCACAAATTTCCAGTATCATAAAACCATCAAAAACAACAACAGATTTTTGATAGATTTTTTTCATACTTTCCTCTCTTTTGAAACCGGCTTTATGTCGGTTTCTTTTTTATCTATTAGCTTGGACTGATTTTTCGAGCTGCCAGCGGTCAGAAATCAGGATTTCAATATCTTTTTAATTGTAGAAATCAGTTCCTCTATTTTTATTGGTTTAGTAACATACCCATTCATGCCAGATTCTATCGCTCTTTTCCGGTCTTCTTCAAATGCATTCGCCGTCATCGCTATAATTGGAATCCTGCAGCGTCCATCAGGAAGACCACGAATATTTTTTGTTGCCTCATACCCATTCATATGCGGCATCTGAATGTCCATTATAATCAAATCATAATATCCATCTGTTGCTCTTTTTAACATAGAAAGAGCCTTTTCTCCATCAGGAGCCAGTTCCACATACGCATTTGCATCTGCTAAAAGCGTCATTGCAATCTCTGCATTCAGCATATTATCTTCTGCGAGTAAAATCCTCACATTGTTTAATTTTATTTCTTCTGGTAATTCTTTCGCATTTTCTTCAGAAATATATTCATTTGCCGTTGCAATTCTATGTGGAATTGTCACAGTAAATCTGGTACCTTCTCCAATCTCGCTTTCTACTACAATGCTTCCCTCCATCAAATCTACAAACTTTTTAACAATCCGAAGGCCAAGTCCGGTTCCTATAATACCGCTTTCTGATGAACTTTTTTCACGGCTAAATGCTTCAAATAGATGAGGGATATATTCTTTGCTGATTCCGATTCCTGTATCTTCAACTACGGTCTGGAATAAGGCATAGCCTTCTCTTTCATACGGAAGTTCCCTGATAGTGAAATGTATCGTCCCACCTTCTGGTGTATATTTGACAGCATTACTTAGAAGATTCATTGTAATTTCCCTTCTTCAACTTCAATCCGCCAAAGTCCTATTCTCACATTTTTAAGAAACTCATTTGTATTAATTTTCTGGCTCATGACTTGTACCCCTCATGTTATCCATAATACTTGTTTTACAATATTTTCATAGTAACACATAGAAAATAATTTGTCGAATGCTCAAAAGCCTTTCACGACTGGCTCCTCCATCTGCCTGACAGTAACGAGATTCTTTCTCCCGAAACACCAATAGAAATACTGAAAAATTACATCTAATCTTTACAACAAAACATTTCCTTTCGTTTTTCGTCAGATTATCGTTATTTTTTCCTCACAGACTGTTCACAAATTCTGAGTATTATAGAGACATCAAAAAAACAATAACAAATTTTTTTGATAGATTTTTTTCATACTTTCCTCTCTCGAAACCGACCAGTGGCCGGTTTCTTTTTTGTATTGCATCACAATCACGTTATTGCGTTGACTTTATGACATGATTCTTTTATTTCAAAGTGATTTCTGAAAAAATAAAAGCAATTTACTTTTTTAAGGCAACAAAAAACAGAGACTATTTTCTAGAGCATATTTGAAAATAATCTCTGTCCTATTTTGTTTACTTATGGTATTTTTCCCGGTAACGTGAGATTGCGATAATCAGCAATCCTGTTCCTGAAACGAGAAGTAAAATGGCAAACAGGGTCGCATTGCTATTGTCACCTGTTTTTACTTTATTTTTACTTTTCTTTATTGAAGTTTTGTTGCCTGGTTTTGTTTCAGGCTTTCTCTTCGTAGTTGGTATCGTTTCTGTTGTGCTTTCCGATGTTTTCTTTATAGGTTTATAGTAATTTGTAAATGTAATATCGCATTTTGCATCGGTCATATCTGCATCCGTATGCGCAGCTATCACAGTCTCCAAATTACCATTTTCCCCATTTGTTACGGAAACTTTTACATAATAAACTGTCTGGTCGTAATGCCCACGTTTGTGTGTGCCAGACTGCTGTGTAATGGTGTAATAGTAAATGCCGGGAGTTGTATATTGAATTGGTGAAAAAAATGCTTTACCACTTCCACTAATCTCCAATACATTTTCTGACGGCATCGGTGCATCGTCCACTGCCTGAAGCTCAACCGTATAGTTTTCCTCCGGAGAAGGTGTCTCACCTGAGGTTTGTATACTGACAGGAATTTGTACTTGAACAGCGTCTGCTGCAAAAGTAGAAATCGGAAAAACTGCCAGGCACAAAACTACAAGCAATAACACTGCCGGAATTTTTCTTATTTTCGTTTTGATCTCCTCCTTACTTCTCCGGCGAATAAGGCTTCATTACCGCCAGAATAACGGTTCTTGCATCTGTGTAATCTGACGAACAGGTTGACATGGCAAGAATCTGTGAAAAGTCTTTTGAAGTTCCTATTTTTTTCATTGTATCCTGATGAATATACTTTGCACTCTTTTCTGCATATTTCAGCAGACCATCTGTGCTTTTCTGCCATTTTTGAGGAATGAAAATGTTATCCTCATTCGCAGAAGTTTTAATGCATGCAAAAATTTCAAGTTTATAAGAACGGTCGGGCAGGACAAGAGTTCCTGTCTGGTTCTTATCAAAAAATTTCTGCTTTTCGTATAAGTCAAGATCACCAAACATTTTATGTTCTGCCATATGATGACCATATAGCAGCGAATACTTTTTCTGAAATGACCGGTCACAATTAGAATCAAGAAATATACTTCCTGCCAGAGCAAAGTTGCCATATACATCTTTATTGATGTAGGTAAGATTATCTTCTCCCTGAAGAACCGGATAATCAATCTTTGTTCCATCTAATGTAATCCAGGCACATACATCTGGATTAATTGCCCGAAGTTCCTCAAATGTCGGGCCGTTATCCTCGCCCGGTGTCGGTTTATATTTCAACAACTGCGACTGTATATCATCTACAGAAGCATACACCTGCATATTGTCCCAGAGGGCATATGCAGAGTAGGCTCCCGCAACAACAAGAAATAGCACAATCACTGCGCTGAGAAGAGAGTTGGCTGTTTTTAAAAATATTCTTGAAACATCCATACAGCCACCTCCTTTCTACAGCATATTTTTGTTAAAATGTTTCTTTATCTAGAGTGTGTTTGAAAAATATTTAAAGTTATTTATATTGCCAAAATCAATTATTATATACTGCATATATGTCTTTAAAATATGTCAATTATGATATAAATAATATTTATTTTTGATATTTTCAGTATCAACAAGCAGTAATAACTCTTGTGTTTTGTATAACTTTTATTTTTCAAACACGCTCTAGTATTACTTCGTTTATATTATTATATTCTTTTGATAATTAGTCTTCGAATCTGCGTCTTCTTACAATGAATACTGCTGCGATTGCTAATACGCCTGCGAATACTAAGATATATGGAAGGTTGTCTAAGTAAACGCCTGTATCGATGTCGCCAGTTTTAGTGTTTGTGAATGCTGCTGTTTTAGCTTCTGCATCCATAGTACCTTCCTGACCCGTTGCATTCATTGTATAATCTGAAGGAGTTGCTTCTTCTACTTTGTAACTAACACCTGCTGGCAAGTTCTCAATTGTGATTGTATCACCATGTTTTAATTTGAATGTTGTTGTTCCACTGATTGCAACATTTTCCTTTTTTCCACTTTTATCGGAACCACCTGTTATTGTAGCCGGAAGAGAGTATTCTTCTCCTTCTTTTCCTGTTAATGTTACTGTGAAATCGAAATATTTAGATTTATCACCAAGATTACCTGCTACTGTTTTACTAATACTAAGTTTATTAGCTGTATAAGTATTGTTGAATGCAGCTTCATTATCAGCAAGTTTCTTTCCAGCTTTTGTAAAGCTAACTGCTGCAATCTCAATAGTACCATTATTGTCAACAGCAGTAACTTTCATTGTAACTGATTTGCTATCATAAGCAACACCTGCTGTTGTACCTGTTTTTTCTGTAATTATATAGGAATATACACCTACACTTGTATAAGTTGGTAATGCTACTGTAACCTCTTTCTTATTACCTGCTGTTGTTGCTCCATTCTGAGCATAAGCAGCTGTTCCTACAGTTGGCATGTCCTGTTTTTCTGCATCCACACCACCATTTTCTACTCCTGCTTTTGCAATATTAAACTCAAATGTTTCTGCAGGTGAAATTCCCTCTCCAACTAATTTATACTCTTTTTCAAATGTAACTGTTCCTCCATTCGCAGGTGTCTGAACTTTTTCTGCTGTCTCTGTTGCAAACGCCGTTGCACTTAACCCAAGCATCATTGTCAGTGCTAATAAACATGCAAATAGTCGTTTTACTCTTTTCATAATGTTTCCTCCTTAATATAATAAGTAAATTTGTTATTTCTAAACCCCTTTCGGTAGTTTATTCAAGATAGATAGTTTATTTAGAGTTCCCGCCTGCGGAGTACTGTAATGACTTTGGCCTTTACATCCTCCATTTTAATTGGGCCGTAATCGCGGCTGTCTTTTGTCTGTGTCCTGTAATCTCCTAATAGAAAGACACAGCCTTTAGGCACTCTATATGGATATTTTTTTATTCCTTTTTTTGCATATGTAGGAAATGCGATTTCTCCTGTTTGGGGAGTTCCATTGACAAGAAGTTGCCCGGTGTCATCTATGGTAATGACATCTGTTTCTTGTCCCAGTATTCTTCCTACCTGCAGTTTCCCATTTGCCTTGTATACAACAACATCATTTTTCAGGAAATTTCTCTGTAAACGGAATCCTATAAGCAGGTCACCGCCTTTGATTGCCGGGAACATTCCATTGTCCGGCGCTCTCATAAGTAAAAATCCCTGTGTGAATAATAATCCGCCGCATACGATTACTAATATGATTCTTGCGAGTAGCTGTATGTAACCATTTCTGGTCTCTGCTTCTCTTCTTCGTCTGCGGATTATTTTGGAACAGCTCATATTTTTTGCAGTCCGCATCACCTCCGCACCTCATTTCTGGTTTCTGGTGGCACTTCATTTTCTGTATTGTCCATCTCAGTCTGCTCTGTCGTGCCCTCATTTTTCATCAGTTCTTGTTTATATTTATAAATCTGGGATTCATATGTTTTTTCATGGTCTGTCAGCAAAATGTTATATCTTTCCCGCTCTGCCCGAATCGCAGATTCATAAAGCTGGTTCAGCTCCTGGAGCTTCTTCCAGACATCATTCTCATCCACGCCTCCAAATAGCGTCCTGCGGAACTTTACTGTCTGAAACCACTTGATTATTTCTTTATGTTCCTGATTTATTACCTCTGTAGAAGTACTCTTTTTTGTGTTTGGCAAAACTTCTCTTCCTTTATTTTTTGCTTTGCGCCCTCTATTTAATTTAGCCTCTCTTTTATGTCTTTCTGCCATCGCTGTCACCTTTTAAACAAAGCGCTTTTTATATCTGCAAAACAGGTAAAAGATTCCTCCTGCAATGCTAAGAGCAAGTAATGCGATAAATGGAAGAGAATCTAAGGTAATTCCTGTGTCTGGGATGGCTTCTTTATTATTTGTAAATACAATCTCATGTGCACTTACATCATTTTTCGCCTGTATATTGGATATATTGGCCTTTATTTCTAGCGCACTGTTTCCATTATCAATAACGTAAGAAGTTGTATATCCGCTTCCTGAATAATCCTCTTCTGTAATACTGACATCCGCCCCGACAGGAATTTCTGTTAAAGTACTTTCCTCATCATTTGCTAAATCCACTGTTGCGGAACCTGTTTTAGAAGTATTACCAACTTTAAATGTTACATTTTTATTTTCCTTTTCTATAGAAATAGTAAAGTGGAATTTCTTTTGCTTATCTCCCATACTTCCTGTTACCAGTTTTTTAAGTTTAATGGACGTGGTAGTTGGACTGTAGTGGGCGTAAAAGTTTACTGTACCATTTGCCAGTTCATCAGCTGATGGGATATAATTATTCCATCTATTATCTGCAATTTTTGTACTGCCGTAAGCTCCACCCTCGGCATTCTCTGGGTACCAGCCATCAAGGACATAGGTAACACCATTTACTGTTTTTGTAGAACCGATTGTTGCTTTTGTTGTTCTAGCAACAGGATTTCCTGTTAAATAATTTTTCGCATCAATCTGTCTATATTCACTACTCTCTCCTGGCTCCTTCACCCAAAACTTTGCAGTAAAAACTTTTGTGCTTTTAATACTGAGCGCACAGTCGATGTGATATGGGTGAGTTCCACCATTATCTCTTGAAATTTTACGTGGAGTTAATGTTATTTCCTTAATGTCTGATTGCTGTAATTGATCTGCTCCAATTCCTAAATCAGCTGCCACTGAAGATTTATACTTATCCCATATAGAATTTAATATAAATGTAAAATAACTTGCTGTGGAACTATCTCCTTCTTTTACTGTCCAGGTACTTCCTTTGGAACCGTCTGGCCATGAAGTAATATAACTTGCTACATTTGATTTAATATTTTTATTTTCATAAACAATATCGTCTACATGACCATCCTCCCAGGTTGCACCACTTGTACTAATATTTGCCAGAGTATTACTTGTGTCTTGTGATGGTGCCCAGGCTCCTGTATCGTTTGTCCATGGATCACCAGCTGGGTTAGCGAGATAGTATATAGCTGCTTCTCCGCTATAATTATCTGCAAATTTAGTTACTTTTACCTGATACGTTTCTGTTCGTGTATTACCATTCCATTGGGAAGAATATCTATGTGTGATTGTAACAGTCCCCACAGCCACTCCTTTAACCTCTGCTGTTGAACCATTACCTGTTACGGTTGCTATATTTTTATTACTACTAGACCAACTATGAGAATATCCATAGCTACCTGATGTTCCCGTTAACCTAATCGTCTTTCCAACCTGCACTTCCGTAGGTCCACTAATACTAGTTACCGCAATCTCTTTATTTTTATCATCCTCTGCCTGTGTCTCTTCCTCAGCCTTTTCCTCGCTTGTTGCTTCTTTGCTGTCTTTCCCTTCGGGTGTCTTTTCTGTTACGGCTTCTGTCTTCTTCTCTGCAGCCTCTGTTGTTGTTTCTTTCGCTGCCGTTGTTGTTGCCTCGGATACATCTGTTGTCTCTTCAGACTTTTTCTCTGTGTTTTTTTCCTCTTTGGTAGATTTCTCTTCCTTGGAAATGTTCTTTTCGGAGTCCTCTTTCGCATCTTTTTCTGTGCTATTTTCTTTGGCTCCTTTGTTGTCTGCGTCTTTTGAATCTTTCTTTTGTTCTTCTGAATTGTCTTTTGTTTTCGATTCAGAATCCGATTTTTTCATGTTTTCCTGTCTCGTTTTTGTTTGTGCTTCGGACGATTTCTGTCTGGTTGCAGCAGCTTCGCCCTTTTGATTGTCTGTCATCTGCACAGATTGTGTTGTTTCATTCTCTGCCCGGCCGATACGGTTCACCGCAAATGCCGAAATAGACATGCTGCAGACAAGTATCAAAGACAGGCACATCATGATGACCCTTTTTAATAATCTGTACTTCCCAGATGAATGATGATGTTTCATACTTAACCTCCTTACTCTGCCCGGCATAATGGTCGGGATTCAGATTTATATTTCCCTTATAAATACTTTTCTGAAATTCCTCTACAAAAATAAAATGGCAGGCAGACACCTTGGGGATGTGTACTGCCTGCCCTGTCAGATATTTTTCAAAAACAGCGGGGAAAGATGCATTTTTGAAAATAACATATGATATTCCTTCTCACGCAGCACCTTCATTATGCAATTCTTTACCTACCACATAATGCTTATTATGCGGTAAAAACGGCTCTTTTCATTAGAGCGTGTTTGAAAAATGCTCCAGCAAAACAAAAATTTTATCAATAAGCGCAAGAAAAAAGGCGCGAAAAACAACCTGACTGATTTTCAAAATTTTTGTCAGTTGTCTTTTTGCACCTTTTTTTATCTGTATACAATTATTTATTACAAAAAGATTGATTTTTTCTAATTTTATGATATAATATGTAAGCAAGTAGAGCAGATATGTCTAATAGTTTTTACCGCATAATAAGCATTATGTGGTTTTTTTATTTATATTAAATTTTTATTTCATTATATTTTTATCCACATCGTACAATCAAGCCCAGATTGGATAGTTGTTTCATTTCCTCCTCTCCACTTCCCATCGTATAAATTCTCGTTGTGTTGATACTTGAATGTCCCAATATATCTGCCAGATGTGCAATATCTTTTTCTGCTTTATAATATGTGTAAGCAAATAGATGTCTTAGATTATGCGGAAATACTTTTTCTCTTTCGACTCCTGCTGTCCCGCACAAATTTTTCATTTCATGGAGAATGTTACTTCGGTCCACAGGATTTCCTCTTCGTGTTATAAAAATCATTCCCGAAGTTATTTTTTCTTGTTTACAATAGTCTTTCAACAAGCGACAAAGCTTTGGCGGTAATAATATCGTTCTTGTTTTATTTTTCATAAATATAACTGCCCTGCCTCGCGTTACTGCTTTTACCGTAATATATTTTAATTCACTGACACGGATTCCGCTTCCGCATATTGTCTGAAGAATACAATACAAACGATATTTTCCTTCTTTTTGTGCCGCCCGCAATAATCTGTAATATTCTTCTTTTGTCAGTTCTCTTTCTTTTGCCCGAAAAGTTCTCTGCTGTATTTTCAATGATTTCACAATACATTCATACCAATGATTTACTTTAAAAAAATGATTGAGTGACGCTAACATAGAATTTACACTGGAAGGTGCATACTCTTCTATCAGACTTCTTTTATAAGAAAGTACGATTTCTTTTGTGATGCCTTCCTTTTTCCCCATTTCTTCTACATATTGAAAAAACTTTCGAACATCTCGCATATATTTTTCTATCGTTGCCTGACTTTTTTCCTCTTCTATAAGAACTTTTTCATAACATACAAGCATTTCCCGCTTTAAAATATACTTCATTTCCCTGTCCCCTTTTATTTATATTTTATGTAAAATTATTATAAACCTAATGAAATAATTTATGCGAAAAACACTTTTTTCTTCTAATTCTGCCACCCTTTATGTTATAATTGAACCGAAAAAATAATAAGTGAGGTAAAATACAATGGACAAAATCAAAATTGGTATTGTAGGTTATGGTAATATTGGCCGCGGTGTAGAGCAGGCTATTAAACGTAATGATGATATGGAATTAGCTGCTGTATTTACAAGAAGAGATCCTGCTACGGTATCTATCCAGACAGAAGGAGCTGCTGTAAAGCATTTTGATGATATGGTATCTATGAAGGGGGAAGTGGACGTAATGATTCTCTGTGGTGGTTCTGCTACAGATCTTCCAGTAATCGGACCGGAAGTTGCTGCTTCTTTTAACACAATTGACAGCTTTGACACACACGCAAAGATTCCTGAGTATTTTGCAAATGTAGACAAGGCTGCAAAAGAGGGAAATAACATCAGCATTATTTCTGTAGGCTGGGATCCGGGAATGTTCTCTTTAAACCGTCTTTATGCTGAATCTATTCTTGTACAGGGAAGTACTTATACTTTCTGGGGTAAAGGTGTAAGCCAGGGACATTCCGATGCTATCCGCCGTATTGATGGTGTTAAAAATGCAATCCAGTACACCGTTCCTATTGAGGATGCTGTAGAACAGGTTAGAAGCGGAAGTGAACCAGAACTTACCACAAGACAGAAACATTTAAGAGAGTGCTACGTTGTAGCTGAAGAAGGAGCTGACAAGGCAGCTATTGAAAATGCAATCAAGACAATGCCGAACTACTTCTCCGATTATGATACAACTGTAACATTTATCACAGAAGAAGAGTTAAAGAAAAATCACAGCAAGATGCCACACGGTGGTTTTGTTATCCGCAGCGGAGAGACAGGAACAGAAGGAAATAAACACGTGATCGAATATTCTCTGAAATTGGATTCCAACCCGGAATTTACAGCAAGCGTTCTGATCTGTTATGCAAGAGCAGCTTATAGACTTTCCAAAGCCGGAGAGAGCGGAGCAAAATCTGTATTTGACATCGCACCGGCAATGCTGTCACAGAAGACACCGGAAGAACTCAGAAAAGAGTTACTGTAAGATGATGATTTTTGATACGCATGCGCACTATGATGATGAGCAGTTTGACGTAGACAGAGAAGAATTGCTGATGTCCATGGAGGAAAATGGTGTCGGCACGATCGTCAATGTGTCGGCAACTTATGAGTCCTGTGCACGTGTGACAGAAATGGTGAAAAAATATCCGTTTATGTATGCCGCAGTCGGCGTACATCCGCATGACGCAAAGAGCTTTCGCGAGGAGGATATTCCGACGCTCACACGCTGGCTGACGGAAGAACCGAAGGTTAAGGCACTGGGCGAAATCGGTCTGGATTATTACTATGACCTGTCGCCGCGTGATGTCCAGAAGGAGGTCTTTGTCCGTCAGCTGGAGCTGGCGTATACGCTGAAAAAGCCGGTCATCCTTCATATCCGCGATGCGCACGGTGATACCATAGATATTCTGCGTGCGAACAAGAACAGGCTTCCGCATTGCGTCATCCATTGCTGTTCGGCAAGCTGGGAGAGCGCGAAGGTATATCTGTCCCTGGGCTGCATGATTTCCTTCGCCGGACCGGTGACATTCAAGCGTTCCGCCAATCTTCAGGAGGTCGCAAAGAATGTTCCGATTGAAAGCCTGATGATTGAAACGGACAGCCCTTATCTGGCGCCAGAACCCGTTCGCGGGCGTCGGAATGAACCATGCAATGTGGCGCATATCTGCCGGTTTATCGCGAATCTGAGAGAAATGGACGCGCAGGAGCTGTGTGACATCACGCGGGCAAATGGAAAGCGTTTTTACGGAATCGAATAAAAACGGATCTGTGTTTTGAGTGCGAATTTAGATACGGGATCATATAGAAACACCGCCGCGGCGATTGAACTGCGGCGGTGTTTTTTATCCCAAGAAGTGTTCGAGCAGAATTTTCAGACCCATGACGACCAGAACGAGCCCGCCGAAAAACTCGGCGCGTGCCTTGTAGCGGTCGCCGAAGATGCTGCCGATCTTGACGCCGAAGATGCTGCAAGCGAAGGTTGTCAAGCCGATTAAGCAGACTGCAGGATGGATGTTGACCTGCAAAAAGGCGAAAGATACGCCGACAGCGAGTGCATCGATGCTCGTTGCGACGGCGAGGGGAAGCATGGCACGCCATGAAAAGTCCGCATTGGCTTCCTCTTCTTC
>ERZ857951.2777-NODE-2777-length-14537-cov-8.158058_pt1 | contig 14537 bp, 8 predicted proteins | sample MGYA00519759_ERZ857951 | MGnify/ENA primary metagenome ERZ857951 (study PRJEB31778, sample SAMEA3449377) | human gut metagenome | biome: human gut; feature: human-associated habitat; material: faeces | place: United Kingdom | collected 2010/2012 ...
GCAGCCGCCGGAGCGGTGCTTAAGCCGTCAGGCGGGAATTGTGCGGTGTTGCCTTCACTTTTTCCCTGTCGTTACGCGGTCTGCATTCCTGTTTTTGCCCACAAACTGCCCTTGTTCACGCAAAGTTTACCGGAATTTCCAGCTATTTCATGCCTTGTTCATCCGCAGTTCATTTTTATTCTTCATGATAGAATCTATCGGGGGCCCCTATTACCGCCCCCAACTGGAGGAATTGTTATGCACGAAACCCAACAGCCGCGCGACCCCAAAAAGACGACCGGCATTGTATATGCCGTGATCCTTGTGGTGTTGCTGCTGCTCAATTTCTGGGCCTTCCCCGCCATGATGAAAGGCCAGGTCAAACAGGTCGATTACGGCACCTTCCTGAACATGCTCGAAGGCGGTGAACTGAGCACCGTTGAAATTCAGGATCAGCAGATCTATTTTGTGGACAAAAACGATACCACCTACTGCACCAACTCCATTGCGCAGGACCTGCAGCTGGTCAACCGGTTGGAAAGCGCCGGCGTTTCCTTTGGCAAGGTGTACAACCAGACCACCTGGGTGGATACCCTGCTGGGCTGGGTCATCTCGCTGTTGCCCATGATCATCCTGATCGTCTGGTTCAACCGCATGATGCGCAAGCGGGTCGGTGAAATGACCGGCGGCGCCAACAGCATGATTTTTGGCGGCGGCAAATCCGGTGCCAAACAGTATGTCGTTGAGGATGGCAAGTCCATCAAATTTGCCGATGTTGCCGGTGAGGACGAAGCCAAAGAGAGCCTGCAGGAAATCGTTGACTTCCTGCATAACCCCAAGCGTTACGAGGATATCGGTGCCAAAATGCCCAAGGGCGTTCTGCTTGTCGGCCCCCCGGGCACCGGTAAAACCCTGCTGGCCCGCGCTGTTGCCGGCGAAGCTGGTGTCCCCTTTTTCTCCATTGCGGGTTCTGAATTTGTCGAGATGTTCGTCGGTATGGGCGCTTCCAAGGTGCGTGACCTCTTCAAACAGGCCAACGAAAAAGCCCCCTGCATTATCTTTATTGATGAGATCGATACCATCGGCAAAAAGCGTGACGGTGCTTCCGGTATGGGCGGCAACGATGAACGCGAGCAGACCCTGAATCAGCTGCTGACCGAAATGGACGGGTTTGACGCCGCCAAGGGTGTTATCATTCTGGCCGCCACCAACCGTCCTGAATCCCTTGACCCCGCTTTGACCCGCCCCGGCCGTTTTGACCGTCGTGTGCCCGTGGAGCTGCCCGACCTGAAAGGCCGCGAAAGCATCCTGCGCCTGCACGCTCAAAAGGTCAAAATCGGCCCCGACTGTGACTTTGCCGTGGTTGCCCGCATGACTCCCGGTGCTTCCGGTGCCGAGCTGGCCAATATCATCAACGAAGCCGCCCTGGGCGCTGTGCGCCACCACCGCATGGCCGTTACCCAGTACGACCTGCAGGAAGCCGTGGATACCATCCTGGCCGGTGCCCAGAAAAAGAATAAGATCCTGAGCGACAAAGAAAAGTGCATCGTGGCCTACCACGAAGTCGGCCATGCCATGGTTGCCGCCCTGCAGAGCCATTCCGCCCCCGTGCAGAAAATCACCATTGTGCCGCGCACTTCCGGCGCGCTGGGTTTCACCATGCAGGTAGAGGACGGCGACCACACCCTGATGACCAAGGAAGAGATCCTGGCCAAAATTGCCACCATGACCGGTGGCCGTGCCGCCGAAGAAGTGGTGTTCAACTCCATCACCACCGGCGCATCCAACGATATCGAGCAGGCCACCAAGATGGCCCGCGCCATGATTACCCGCTACGGCATGACCGACGACTTTGACATGGTTGCCCTGGAAACCGTGAACAACGCCTACCTGGGCGGCGATGCCAGCCTGGCCTGCAGTGAGCGCACAGCCGCCACAGTGGACGATAAGGTCGTGGAAGTCGTCAAGCAGCAGCATGAAAAAGCCAAACAGATGCTGATTGAAAACCGCGGCAAGCTGGACGAGATCGCCAAGTACCTGTACGAGAAAGAAACCATCACCGGCGAAGAGTTCATGCGCATCCTGACCGCTGTTCCCCAGCTGCCCACCGGTGCCGTGGAACAGTAAAGGCAACACCGCACAATTCCCGCCTGACGGCTCAAGCACCGCTCCGGCGGCTGCGGCACTTAGAATTGTGCGGTATTGCCTAAAATCTCCGCTCTGCGCGTTTTCTTTGTAAAATAACGGTGCCCCCGCCCTATGCAGTTCATTTACCGCACGGGCGGGGCGTTTTGTTGTAATTCCGTAGGGGCGCACACCATGCACCCATCCGTTTTATATCATCACACTACAGCGCTTTCTCACAAAGCACACCATGTAATAGCGCCATTTTATGGCCAACCGTTACCCATTTGTAGGGGCCGCTGCTCACCTCTTTCCGAAAAACGCAATAAAAATGCTGTCTTTCTCCACATCAGGGAAAGGCAGCATTCTTCTTTATCCGTTCAGATCTTCGCCGTTGCTGGCAATCACATTTTTATACCATCCAAAGGACTTTTTCCTGTACCGTGCCGCCTCCCTGTTCGAGTACCGGGAAAATCACCAATGATCCTGCCGGGCTTTATTTTGCCTGCGCGCCCTCTGGGAAGATGATCTTGTTCACAAAGAAGAAGATCACCATGGAAATGCCGCCATTGAGCACGGTGGTGCCAATGTTGTAGATGAAATCCGGCACCAGCAGGCCCGCAACCGCCACCCACACGCAGTTGATGGAGTTGACGATGCAGGTGATCAAGCAGAACGCCACCACATACCAGGCGATCTGCTTGGCCAGGTTGCCCTTGCTGCGGAACACAAAGTTGCGCTGGATGGGAAAGTTTATGCATTCTCCCACCACCATGGCAACCATGTAGGCGCAAAAGTACGGCAGACCGCCATGGGCGGAATCATACCCCAGGATGTTCCACTGGAAGGTTTCGCCAAACAGCGTGACCGGGATGCCCGGCCAGCCAAAATCCACCACCGGCAGGCTGCTGAACGCCGCCGGCAAAAATTGCAGCAGCAGGTATTTGAACACCGTAACCAGGTTGGATACGATCACAAACAGTCCGCCTTCGCGCACCCACTTGGCTGCGGCGGGGTGTTTTGCCGCAAAATTATTCCATAGCTGCATAAATAGCCCCTCTCTTTCCTCAGCCGTTGCGCAGGCGCTGTTCCAGCTGTGCGTTCAGTACCAGGTTTTTCACGGCTTCTATAATCACCCGCACAAGGCCGATGATCCAGAATCCCTGCAATTCCATCACAATGCCATCCACCATGCCCATGCTGATGGCACCGCTGGTCATTTTGGCCAGGGCACGCAGCGGCATGTTGTACTGGAACAGCACATTCAGGTCCGGCTTGCCGCGCTTGTAGCTGGCGTTCAGCAGTGCGGTAAGCACCAGCCAGATCAGCCAGCCCAGCGGGCTGCGGCTGTGGTTCAGCTCGCCCAGGGTCATGTTGCGGTCAATTTTAACTTTTCCCTGCTGCACCGGGCGGCCCAGCAGGGTGGCCCATTCGTCATCCGGCACGCTCTGCACCTTGCCGCTGGTATAGTGCGGCAGATGCTTGCCCGCATAGGGGTTGGGTGCGCCGGTACCGGCCACTTCCACCACGGCGGTCAGGCGGATGTCCGCACTGGACGCGCCGACCCGCAGCTCATAGCTGCCGCCTTCCACTTCCCAGCTGTCGGTCTTGGTGTTCCAGTAGCGGAATGCCTTGTCGTCCAGCGGGATGGTCACGGTCTTGCTTTCGCCGGGCTGCAGCTGCACCTTGGCAAAGCCTTTCAGCTCCTGTGCGGGGCGGAACACTTCTGCCCCGGGTTTTGCCACATACAGCTGCACGATCTCTGCTCCGGCGCGCTTGCCGGTGTTGGTTACGGTCAGGGTCACGCCATTGGACGCGGCCTGCAAATTGCTGTAGGCAAAGCTGGTGTAGCTTAACCCATAGCCAAAGGGGAATGCCACCGGCACACCGGCGGTCTGGTAATAGCGGTAGCCAACATACAGCCCCTCGCGGTACTGCACCATGCGGCCCGGCCCGGCAAAGTTATCCTTGGCGGAGGTATCCGCATAGGCGTTGACCCAGGTTTCGGCCAGCTTGCCGCTGGGGTTCACTTTGCCGGTCAGCACATCCAGCATGGCACCCGCCCCCGCCTGGCCGCCCAGCGCACCATACACCAGGGTACGGCAGTGTTTGAGCCACGGGGTTTCCAGCGAAGCCCCTGCGCTGAGCACCACAACGGTGTTGGGGTTGGCCTGCTGCACGGCCTTTAACAGTTCGATCTGGTTGTCCGCAAGGCGCATATCGCCGCGGTCCAGACCCTCACTTTCCTTGATTTCATCCAGCCCCAGGCAGAGCAGCACCACTTCGGCCTTTTGGGCCAGGGCTACAGCCTCGGCCTGTTTGGCGGCATCCGGTTTGCCCTGGCGGTCAAAGCCGGGGGCAAAGCCCACGCTGGCTAAGCCGCTCTCTTTCAGGCAGTCCAAAAAGATATCCACCTTGATGGAGTTGACCGCGCTGGAGCCAGCGCCCTGGTACCGCGGCGTCTGGGCAAAGTCGCCGATCACGGCAACCTCGGTGCCCTCTTCCAGCGGCAGCAGGTCGTTCTCGTTTTTCAGCAGCACAATGCTTTCGGCTGCGGCGCGGCGGGCCAGCGCGTGGTGGGCATCCGCATCAAAGGTGCGGCTGTGGGACTGCACGGCGGCATGGGTATCAAACACCAGCGTCAGCAGCTCGTCCAGCCGGGCGTCCACATCCGCTTCGGTAATTTTGCCGCTCTGCACAGCCTGCATCAGCTCGCGCACGGCGTCCCCGCCGGGGGCGGGCATTTCCAGCGTGGAGCCGTTCTGCACGCCCAGGGCATGGTCATTGCTGCCGCCCCAGTCCGTTACCACAGCGCCGTCAAAGCCCCACTCCCCGCGCAGGATGTCCATTAACAGGTGGCGGTTCTCGTTGGCATAAGTGCCGTTGATGAGGTTATAGCTGCTCATGATGGTCTTGGGCTTTGCTTCCTTGACCACGATCTCGAACCCGGTCAGGTACAGCTCCCGCAGGGTGCGTTCATCCACCACGGAATCCGACGCCATGCGGCGCAGCTCCTGGCTGTTGACGGCAAAGTGCTTGGGGCAGGCGGAGATGCCGTTGGACTGGATGCCCCGCACATAGCCCGCTGCCATTTTGCCAGAAAGATACGGATCCTCGGAGAAATACTCAAAGTTGCGGCCGCAGAGGGGGCTGCGCTTGGTATTCAGGCCTGGCCCCAGCAGCACGGCAACTTCCTGTGCGGCGGCTTCTTCGCCCATTGCCTGGCCGATTTGTTCGCCCAGGGCAGGGTCCCAGCTGCACGCCACAGTGGCCGCCGTGGGGAAGCAGGTGGCCGGAACACTGGGGTTCAGCCCCAGGTGGTCCGCCGCGCCCGCCTGCTTGCGCACGCCGTTCGGACCATCAGAAAGGGTGATGGACGGGATATTATTTTTCGGCAGTGCACGGGTTCCAAAGGTAGTAGCGCCCGAAAGCAGCGCACATTTTTGTTCAAGCGTCAAAGCTTGCAGTTGTTTCTTTTGCATAAGGTGGTTCCTTTTCTTAAAAACAGCCTTGCGGCCCACCGCACAACCGCGCAAAGTCGGCGGCGATGGACCGCAGGGCAGCTGCACAGCTTACAAATTACACTTTACTGTGCCTTTTTCTTCTTGTAGCTTTTGAAAGTGAGAACTTCCAGCACGACCAGCAGTACAGCCAGCAGCACGTTGACCACGATCATAGCGGTACGCCAGATGGGGGTGGAAACAGTGTTGGCGGGGTCGTAAACGCGGGAGTTGACCACGGTGTACATGATGTTCTTGCAGGCCTGACGCATAGCCTTAACGCTGGTAGCACTGGTGGTATCGGTCAGGTGGTTGGTGGCAACATCGTAGTTCTTCAGCATCAGGTCGCAGCCGTTGCGGATGGCAATATCTGAATCCATGTAGTCAGTGAAGTGGAAGCCGTCGGTGATGACCATACCGCGGAAGCCCCACTCGCCGCGCAGCACGCCGTTCAGCAGTGCATTGCAGGCACCGGCCCACTGGTTGCCAATATAGTTCCAGCTGGACATGACGGCCTTGCAGCCGCCCACCTTGGCGCTGATCTCGAAGGGACGCAGGTAGATCTCGCGGATAGCCTGCTCGTCAGCCCAGGTGCAGAGCAGCTTGCTCTGGTTGATCTGCTGGTCGTTCAGGGCAAAGTGCTTCATGTAAGCGTAGACGCCGTAGCTCTGGGCACCGGCAATGGAGCTGGCACCGATGTAACCGGCGAGGACGCTGTCCTCAGAGTAATATTCGAAGTTACGGCCGTCAAAGGCGGAACGGTGGCCGTTCATGGCGGGGGCGTACCAGCCGGTGACGTTCATCTCGCTGGCCATGCGGCCGATGCTCTCGCCGTAGCGGCGGGCCAGGTCGGTGTTGAAGGTGGAAGCGATGATGATCTCGGACGGGAAGCCAATGGAAGAAACGCCGGTAAAGTTGTTGTTGATGGCAGCGGGTCCGTCGCAGTCGATGGTCGCGTACTTGTCAACGCTGGCCTCGGCCTTGGTCTGGTAGCCGCCCAGTGCGATCAGGTCGTCCATCTCGGTGACGGTCATCTGGTCGAGCAGGGTATCCCAACGCTCGTCGTCGTAGTCAGCACCGCGCAGGTCAGCCAGCTTCAGGCCGTTGTTGGCACCGGTAACGGGCATCTCATCGTTGGGGTCGTTGAAGTCCTCAGGGGTCCAGTTGTGGTCGTTGTACAGGGTGCTCATGCTTTCCTCAGACATGGTGTAGTCAGAGGGAGCAGCAACAGCTTCGGCATAGTTGGCGAAGTGATCAGCACGGGACAGGGTGACGAGCTTGTCGTCAGCGAAGTCGAACTTGGTGGTAGCAGCCTCGGCGTCGGTGCTGCGGGGGTTGGACTCGTCATAGACGATGGTAGAAGCGACGTTGTAGGTCTTGGAATCCAGCACCGTGTGGGAATCCTCGTTGATGCTGATGATATAGTCGCCCTCTTCCAGCACATAGCAGCCCTTGTCCTTACTGTCAAAGCTGGCCATGTCCTCGGTGTTGAAAGTCAGGGTCAAGGTCTGGGAAGCGCCCGGCTCAATGGAGTCGGTCTTGCCGAAGGTGACGAGGTTGGCGGAAGCCTTCTCAATGCCGCCATCGGTGTACGGCGGGTTGAAGTAGACCTGCACGGCGTCCTTACCGGCCACACTGCCGGTGTTGGTGACGGTGACATCCAGGGTGATGGTGCCGTCAGCCTCGGTCATGGAGTCGATTTTCTGGGTAAAGGTGGTGTAGGACAGGCCGTGGCCGAAGGGATACTGCACGGTCTTGTCATAGTCGATCAGGCCCTCGGCGGCGGCAGTCTCGTAGAACTTGTAGCCGACGTAGATGCCCTCAACATAGTTGACGAAGTGCGGGGGAACCAGCGTTGCATCACCGCCAAACAGGCTGGCAGCGGTGTAACCAACGGAATCCGCATTGGTGTAGGCGAAAGCGCCGATGTTGTTGAAGTACGGTGCAGCGGTCAGGTCGTAGACGAAAGTGTCGGCAGAGTGGCCGGAGGGGTTGACCTCACCGGCAACAATCTCGCCCAGGGCGTTGAAGCCGGTCTGGCCGGTGCCGGGGCACCAGATAACGCTCTTGATCTGGGGGTGCTCATCGACGAAGCCCATTTCCAAAGTATTGGCACCATTGTAAACCAGCACAACATTAGCAAAGTTTTTGGTGACCATATCAATCATGTTCTTTTCTGTTTTGGTCAGAGAAAGATAATGCTGGCCGGGTTCGAAATCATTATACTCGGTAGAGTTTTCAGTGTAGTTGAGTCCATCCATGTTAGTGGGCAGGTCAGCCATTTCGCCACCAACGCGGCTGATGACGACCATCGCAGTGTCAGAGAAAGACTTGGCGTTGTCGATCAGCTCCTGGGTGTAGCTGGCGGCGGTGGGCTCGGGCAGGGTCCAGTTATGGTTGCTGTAACCCAGCGCCGGGCGCTCGGCGCAGTAAGCGGTGTAGAAATCGCTCAGCTCGGTGTTGGTGTTGATGCCCGCGTTGTGCAGGCCATCCAGCAGGCTGACGGTGGGACGGTCGGCAGAGATCGCGCCGGCGCCGGTGCCGCCGTAGACAGGGCCGACAGAAGCCCAGCCAAAGACGTTCAGGTTGCTGCCGGAAGCGAGGGGCAGTTCGTTGTCATCGTTCTGCAGCAGGACGATGCCTTCCTCGGCAATCTCGGTGCACAGGGCGTTGGCCTCTGCACCAGATTCTTCGGTGATAGTGCCGTTGCCGGTGACCAGGTCGAGCATGGTGCTCATGGGGCCAAAGGCAACCAGGTTGAGCATGATGCCGAAAGCCAGCAGCACGGCCAGGCCGGACTGGGCGCGCACCATGAATTTGGTGGGCTTGGCCAGTTTCTTGTTGACCGCCATAGCGATCAGTACGATAATGGCGGCGGCAACCACAACGCCAAAGAAGATGAGCTGCGGGATGCAGTTATTGACCACATCGGCAACGTCGTCCAGGTTGACGCCCATATTTGCCAGGGTAAGAAGCAGGGTGTTCATTGTTTTCCTCCTTTTATTGTGCCGCCCTCCGGATGGCAGCTGACGGGATTTCCGCTTTCATTGATGATATTGTACCAAAACAATTTTCTTTCGGCTCATTTTTTGCACAAACTGTTGTTTCCGTTGCATGTTTTGCAAAAGTTTCAAAAACATTTCATTTTTTGTTGTGCATCTCTCACAAAGCATCTCGACCCTGTTTTGTGCACCCCGCCCAAACACCAAAAATGGCCGGGTGCCTTATCCTAGACCCCCAGCCATCCATTCAGCTTTTCTGCGGCAGCAGCACCCGCAGCGTAAACCACTCATTCTCCCAGTGCAGCGTCATAGTTCCGCCGCGCTTTTCGGCTGCGGCGCGCACACCGCGCAGGTCGCTGCCGCCATGGGTGTTGCGGCGCGGCAGGCCGTCCGCGCCCAGCTCCACTTCCTGCGCGCAGTAGTTTTCAAACCGCAGCATCACAAAGCCGTTCTGGGCGTACACCGCCACCCGGATCAGCCGCTTTTCGTGGTCGGGCTCGGTCTCTACGCTCTCGGTCGCATTGTCCAGCGCCGTACCCACAATCGTGCAGATTTCCCCTGTCTCCAAAAAATCCAGCAAATGCCCGTCCGCCACGCAGGTCATCGTGATGTGGTGCTGCTGGCAGTACAGGCTTTTGGCCGTCAGCAGGGTGTCCAGCACCGGGTTGCCGGTCTTGTTCTCCGCCTCGTACTGGCGGATGCCGCTTTCCATGGCCGCCAGCGCCACATCCTGCTTGGCGTGGTCCCGCTCCGCCCGGATGGCCGCAATCTGCATTTTCAGCTCGTGGTAGCGCCGGTTGATCAGGCGGATGTTCTCCTTGCTCTGCTTGTACTGCTCGTACTGGCGGTGCAAAACACCGTCCAGCTCCGCCAGCTCGCTGTGCAGGGCGGCTTCGCGCAGCTGCTCGTGCTGCACCGTCAAAATCAGCACCCCGGCCAGGTCCACCAGCGTGCGGATGTAAAACATGTTCATGTTGGCTTCGCTGCCGTTGGCAAAGCTCAAATTGCTCACGGCAAATGCGGTCAGCGCCATGACCACCGCCACAAAAGTTCCTGCGGGCGTTATTTTCAGCTTCCCGGCCGGGCCGGGGCGGCGGTTCTCCACAAAAAGCATGGCGGTAAAAATGCCGCCGTACACCACCGCCAACAGCAGCAGCGAAAGCGGCTCCGCCCCGCCGCGCTGCGGCCACAGCACGCAATGCAGCTGCCATTCCACGCTGGCCGCCAGCTCCGCCAAAATAAAGGCCCGCGCGCACACATAACCCGCTTCCAGCAGCGTAATGCTGCGCGTGACCCACAAAAACAGCAGCATGGAAAGAATCGCCATTGCCATGCAGGGGATCCACCACGCCAGCGGAACTTCCCCCGTGGCCTGCAAAAACGCCCCCAGCAGCACCGCCCAACCGGCTTCCACGCCCCAGATCACGCGCTGGTCCATCCGCGGCGGCAGCCTGTGCGCATACAACAGCGCCGCCAGCACTTCCGCCAAAGCGGTGTACAGGCGGGGAATATCCGGCAATGTCGTCATTAGCCCGCACCCCCAATATAATCCGCCAGCCCCGCCATAAAGGCCTTGCGCCGCGGGCGGCTGATCTGCAGCGTATACGGACCAACCTGCACCATATCCTGCTGCACGCCGGAAACCTGCGCCAGATTGACCAGATACCCGCTGTTGCACCGTGCAAACGCCCGGCCCACCAGCTTTTCCTCATAGTTTTTCAGGGTGCCCGGCACCACAAAATCTTCTTTTTCGGTGTAAAAATGTACCTTGTGGCCTTCGCTTTCCAGGTAATAAATTTCCGCCGCGTCCAGCCGCCGCATGCCGCCGTCCACCGCCACAGCCAGATAATGCCGCTCCCGCTTTTCCAGCTGTCCCAGCGCCTTTTGCAGCTGTTGCGAAAACGCAAAATAGGGCACCGGTTTCAGCACATAATCCAGCGCCCCAACGGCATATCCGCGGATGGCATACTGCGCCATGTTGGTAATGAACACGATCAGCACCCCGCCGTCCCGCTCCCGGATGCGGCGGGCGGTCTCCATGCCGTCCAGGTGCTTCATCTCCACATCCAGAAAGATGATGTCGAACTGCGGGCGGTAATCTTCCAGAATCTCCATCCCATCCGCAAACTCCGTTACCTCAAACGGCGTGCCGTACTGACGGGTGTACCGCTGCACATACCCCGCCAGCTGTTCCCGCACCGCCGCCTCGTCCTCCACAATCGCAATCCGGGTCATCTGCTGTTCCCCTTTCTCAACATCACACTGCGGCCCCGCACAGTCCACATCTGGTGCGGCTTCTTAAGGTGTATCTGAAAACAAAGAAAATGACGGATATTTCACAAGCGCAAGACGGATTTAAGGCAAAGAGCCGCGGGAATCCTTTGTGGATTCCAAGGACTTTTAACGCAAAATCCCGCTGCGTTTGTAGAAATAGACGATATTTTCGACTTTTCAGCTGCACCATCGATTATTTTTAGTATAGCACATACAACCATACACAGCAAATGCGGGGTGGAGCAGTTTGTTTGCCCTCAAAGCGTTTTGTCGGTCGGGGCTGCCAGACCAGGCCAGCCCTGGCATGCCACAAATATTCTGTGTATGGATTGCAACAAGCCGATGCAGCCCCAATAAAAACAAACTCCGGGAGCAATGCAGCCCCCGGAGCTTTTTTGATGTTAACTTTTCAAAGCGATTATTTGGATTGTGCGGCAGATACCTTCTGCTGGTAAAGTTTCATTAACTCGGCAACACAGGCGCTTTCGCTGGTTCTTGCGGCAGTTCCCTTTGTGAATCCGTAAGCGTCCATAACGGCGCGGTCATTAGCCTGATGGGCTTTGCGGAGTTCCGGCGGCATGGTTAAGTCGTCGTACAAGTCGGCTAAGCTGCTGTCCGGGTAAAGAGCGCGTGCGTCCAGAATCGCTTGCGCGGTTTGTTCGATTTTGGCTTTTTGCTGTTCGGTTGGTGCGGGCCACGGAAAGTTGTTGTAGACAATTTTGATTGAATAATCGTAATCACTTTTCAGCCTTCCACATACACACCGCATCCATGCCATGTGGACATTAGACTCAAGAACCCCAAATATAAAAAGAGTCGCACTGGGGACTAACCGCAACTTATTACTGCATAGCTTGCTATCATCCAGATAGCCAATAGGAATATACCGGCGTTTTTCAGAAGATACCTCTGGGATAACAACATAATGTCCTTTAGGCATATTCTCGGTCTGAAATCTGGTCGGTTTCATTGCCATCTTAACGGTAGATGCCCGTGTACTGGATTCGCGGTATTCTTTGACAGCGTGGACTCTCTCTAAGCAATACGGCATTTGCTTTAGCTGTGCCGGAGAACATTCTCCAAGCCATAAACAATAACGCGGTTTCTGACTGATAAACTCTTTTGCGCCATACCAAGGATGGAAATAGGCCGCCGCCGAAGGCTCCTTTTTGATGAACGCTTCCATATCTTCCTTCTCGAAAAGATACTGTCCGTTATCTATGGGCTGATTGCCCATCCCAATTTCCGGCACATTGCAAATGGGCTTGCTTCGGCTTTCCACAAAAACATTCTCGCCATCCAGCAGATACCCATTTATATGATTCGCCACTTGGTAGCGGTCACCATCAAACAGCTTTTTGGGGGTGGAACTTGCCACAACACTGAAACCGATAATTACGCAGTGAACGTGCGCCTTTATTTTAGCCTCGCTGTCCCAGCGGAATGTCCGATAAGCAAAATCAATATGCACACCGGCGTCAAACAACGGCTTCCAAAGGTTGGCAACACTTTCCCCCTGTGCCACAGAATTTGTGGAAACCAGCGCCGAGCGGACAGATGTGCCCTGCATCATATCAGATGCCTTTTTATACCAGCAGCAAACGTAATCCAAGTTTCCGGCGTTTTTCCACCCGGGGAAAATGGTATTTACATCGGCTTTCTGCTCTTTGCCCATAAGCCGCGCCCCAACAAACGGCGGATTCCCCATAATATAATTCAGCTTACTTTTGGGAACCATGCTCTCCCAATCCACCCGCAGGGCGTTGCCCTCTACAATAAAGGCGTTTGTTTTCAGCGGAAGAAATTCCAGCGGAACGAGCAGGATTTTCTCCGTTTCCTTCATCATCTGGCTTTCCGCTATCCAGAGCGCGGTTTTTGCAACCGTCACGGCAAAATCGTTGATTTCGATGCCGTAAAACTGGCTGATGGAAACCTGTATCGGGCTTTCGCTGGCGGAATACATCGTGACCTGACCGTGGGAGAGTTTCACCAAAATTTTGTTTTCCAAGCGGCGCAGGCTCAAATAGGTTTCGGTCAAAAAGTTTCCGCTGCCGCACGCGGGGTCTAAGAATGTAAGCGATGCCAGCTTGCGTTGGAACACCCGCAGCTTTGCCGTTCTGGTTCGCTCCACAGGATTGGCGCATATCTCGTCAAGCTCAGCTTTCAGTTCGTCCAAAAACAGCGGGTCAATGACCTTGTGGATATTTTCAATGCTGGTATAGTGCATACCGCCGCTGCGGCGGGTTTCGGGGTTCAGGGTGCTTTCAAAGACAGCACCGAAAATCGTGGGGCTGATTTCCGACCAGTTAAAATTTTCGCTGGCTTTCTCCAGCAGCAGGTTTCGGATTTCATCGGTGAACGGCGGTATCTCGATATTCTCATCGCTGAACAGCCCGCCATTGACGTAGGGAAACGCCGCCAATTCCGGGTTGTCATCTTTCAAATAGGGGTCACGGTCTTGCAGCTTTGTGTCCAACACGCGGAACAAATCTACCAGCCCCTTGCGCAGTCCGCGCGTGTCAAAACCCTTGAGGTAGTCGTGGAACATACCGTGATGCCCAAAAATCCCGGCATCCTCGGCATACAGGCAAAATACCAAGCGAACGCACAGCTTGTTCAGGCTTTTCATCGAATGTTCGGATTCCGGGTTTGCGTACTGCTTGTAAAAGGCATCATATAACAAGCCGACAATTTCACCTGCCGCTATGGAAACTTCCATCTCCCGTTTGAGGTGTTCGTTTCCGGCATCGACAAGGAATTGCAGCCGATAGTATTCTTTTTCCAGATTCGCAAGTTCGATGATTTCAGGCTCACCGCGCGGGCGTTCCATATCATACACATAAAAGGTGCTGAAATTGCAGGTTACCACCCAGCGCGGGTGCTGCGATACAGGCAGCTCCAAAATATACCGCTTAGCCTGTTCAAAAGGGGTCAGCAGCGCACCGTCTGATTGCTTGATGGGTTTGTTCAAATCCTTGCCAAGCCCCTTTTGCTCTATCAGAACGTGGGTAGCGGGAATCGTGCCGTCAATGAAACTGGTGTGGTCAAGGTGGACTTGCTCCTCAAACTGAATGAATTGCTCCGGGTGTTCGACCCCATACACATCACGGAGCAGGGACAGCCCGAATGGTTGGCTCTCCCCTTTTTCATAACCTTTGTCTTTCCAATAAGCGGCAAAATTTCTTGCCGCCTGTTGCTGTTGCGCAGTGGTCATGGCAGTCACCTCATAGCACAGTATTTATCATTATCATAGCACACCCCCCTGTTTACGGCAATTGCGTTTTACAAAAAATGAGGGTAGGCGCGATCCGCGCCTACCCCCTGCGAGCAGCAAAAGAAGCTGTTGGAACAAAATATTGCGAAAGAAAAAGTCCTCCATCGGATACCGACAGAGGACGAAGTAATTTTCTTTTTCAACAACTTCATTCAGGGAAATATTGATAGTCTGGAATACAACCGTTATCTGATTGATATTCTCGTAAACAGTATCTATCTTTCCGATGAAGAAGACGGCACACAAAAAATGACCGTCCTGCTAAATACGCAGAACGGTCAAGAAACTGTTACATTAAACGACCTTACACAGTGTTCGTCTAATGTTCATATGGTGCACCATCGGGGACTCGAACCCAGGACCCACTGATTAAGAGTCAGTTGC
>ERZ857951.2781-NODE-2781-length-14512-cov-4.561389_pt1 | contig 14512 bp, 13 predicted proteins | sample MGYA00519759_ERZ857951 | MGnify/ENA primary metagenome ERZ857951 (study PRJEB31778, sample SAMEA3449377) | human gut metagenome | biome: human gut; feature: human-associated habitat; material: faeces | place: United Kingdom | collected 2010/2012 ...
CGGGATGACGTACTTCCAATATACATACCCGGTCTTTTTCGTACTGCTTCGAGACCTTCCAAAATCTGAATCTGATCTCCACCGTATTCTGTACTCATTCCTGTCCTCCTACTGTTCTGCTATCGTGCCTTCCCTGACGAAAAACACTTTATTTATGTGAAATCTATTTTTAACAAATTCATCCAGACCCGTACATGTAATAATGGTCTGAATATCATGGATGCTGTTCAGCAAATAATTCTGCCGGTTGCTGTCAAGCTCTGACAACACATCATCCAGAAGAAGTACCGGCGTATCATGGATCAGCTGTTTCACCAGCTCGATCTCCGCCAGCTTCAATGAAAGGGCCGATGTGCGCTGCTGCCCCTGGGAACCGTATTTCCGGATATCTGTCTCATTAATGAGAAAAGAAATATCATCCCTGTGGGGACCGTAGGAAGTCATTCCCATTTTTAAATCCTTGACACGGGCTTCCTCCATCCGGGCTGCAAAATCCTCCGCCGTTGCCGATGGTTCATATACAAGCTGCAGTGTTTCCCGGTTTCCAGAGATATTCTGATGAAGATCACGGACCATATCATTGAGTTCCTTCAAAAACTCCTGTCTACGCTGAATAATTTTCGTCCCATAAAGCACCAGCTGCTCATCCCAGATTGGAAGCGTCGCTTCCAGATCCGGCCGGTAATGGATATCCTTCAGCAGTTTGTTGCGCTGCTGCAGGATCTTGTGATACTTTGTCAGATTATGCAGATAAATACTATCCAGCTGACTCAGTTCCATATCCATAAATCTGCGGCGTCCCGCCGGACCATCCTTGATGATATTCAGATCCTCCGGAGAAAAAACAACCAGATTCAGGATGCCGAACAGCTCCCCGGCTTTTCGGATGGGAATGCCGTTCACAGCGATGCCTTTTGCACTGTTTTTCTTCAGATGGATATCAATGCGGTTATCCACACCATTCTTCTCTACGACGGTACGGATATGCGCCTCCTCCGCGTCAAAACGGATCATTTCCCGGTCTTTGCTGCCCTTGTGGGACTTTGTCGTTCCACTGACATACAAAGATTCCAGCACATTTGTCTTTCCCTGGGCATTATCTCCGTACAAGATGTTGGTCCCGGCATCAAAAGCGATCCCCAGGAACTCATAGTTGCGAAAATTCTTTAATTCCAGTGATTTTATAATCATTTGCCGATCTGAACACTCTCTCCGTTAAATGTAATGACATCTCCTTCGTGAAGTTTTTTGCCACGCTGGTATTCTACTTCTCCGTTAACCTCTACCTGACCGTCCTGGATCAGCATTTTGGCATCCACACCGGAGCCTACCATACCGGCAAGCTTCATGGCCTGGCCAAGTTTGATAAAATCATCTCTGATGATAACTTTTTCCATATGTCGCTCTCCTGTCTTATTCTGAAAACCTCTTCAAGAGGTTGTCTGTTATACCGTTGCCGCGTTGAAGTTGACCGGCAGAATCAGATATACATAAGTTCCCGCATCATCCTTGATAAAGCATGGAGCCTTCGGATTTACCATGTATAATGTAACTTCCTCATCGTCGATAACACGCAGTGCATCAATAAAGAATTTCGGGTTGAAACCGATCAGAAGGTCTTTTCCTTCTTTCTCGATCTCGATTTCCTCGTTCATGGAACCTACAAAGGAGTTAATCTTCAACTGCAGGCTGCCGTCCTGGATATTCAGGATGATCGGCTTCTTATCGCCTTCCCGGATCAACAGGGTTGCACGGTCAATACAGCTTAAAAACTCACGTTTGTTGATTTTTACCTTTGTATCGTAATCAGAAGAAAGCATCTGATCGATATGGAAATACTCGCCCTCGATGAGTCTGGACACTACTTTTGTCTCATCAAACTCAAATAAAATATGGTTGTCCGCAAAGAAGATATCTACCATATCCTCTGCTTCGCCGGTAAGGATCTTGCTGATCTCCTGAAGTGTCTTTCCAGGAACGACAACCTTTCTTGAAGGGTAATTATCTTTCAATTCAATTTTCCGAATAGCGATCCGGTGACCGTCCAGTGAAACTACTTTCAAGATATTTTCTTTCATTTCAAAGAGTTCGCCGGTCATTAGTTTGTTATTTTCATTTGCTGCAATTGAAAATATTGTCTGACGAATCACCTCTTTTAATGTAAATTGCGAGATTTCAATACCTTCACTACGTTCAATGACTGGCAGATAAGCGAAATCATCTCCAGATTTTCCTGGAATTGTGAATTTTGCTTTTTCACAGGTAATTGTTGTATTCAGGTTAGTATCTGTTTGAATGCAGACATCACTGTCCGGAAGTTTACGGATAATATCAGAAAAAAGTTTTGCATCAAGAGCAACAATACCTTTTTCTTCAATGATACCTTTCACTTTTGTTTCAATACCCAGTTCCATATCATTAGAGGTAAAAGTGATTTCCGTTGCAGAAGCATCTATCAGAATACATTCTAGAATGGGCATGGTTGTTTTAGAAGAAACAGCCTTCAGTGAAATGTTGACGCTCTTTAATAATTCGTTTTTGGCACAGATTAATTTCATAATGTGAATAACTTCCTTCCCTGAACCCGAGGGCTCATGTATAAAAAAATAATAAGAAATTCGTAGTATTCGTAGTAGGGGCTGTGAAAATGTGTAAAAGTAGTATCAGCCCCGAAAATATAAGGAATTTTCCATTGGATAACTGTGTGCATCCTGTAGAAGATGCTTGTGTATGATTTGTGGATGCCCGAAGCCCGATTACTTTGTCCACACAACATACACAGGGAATTCACAAACAGAATGTGGATAACTCATACTTTCTAGGAAGGGCATTTAATTTCCCGGCTGAAGCTTTTTCTTCAGAATTTCAATTGCTTTTTGAGTTGTCTGTGAATTCTGTAATTCCTGTTCGATTTTGTCGCAACCGTGCATGATAGTTGTATGATCACGATTTCCCATACACTGACCGATGGATTTCAGCGGAATATTGGCCAGCTCACGGCAAAGATACATGGCAATTTGCCGAGGATAGACGACTTTACTGTTTCTTTTTGTACCAATAATATCCTCCGGTGTGATGTCATAATGTTCGGCCACAGTATTGATGATATATTCCGGAGTGATGATCTTCTTATCATTTGGAGAGATGATATCTTTCAGTACGGTTTCGGCCAGCTCCATCGTAACTTCCCGTTTTTCCAGGTTTGCATAAGCGATAATTTTATTTAAAGATCCTTCCAGTTCACGAATATTGGACTTAATGTTCTTGGCAATATATTCAATAATGGAATCATCCAGGTTGTAACCGTCCATTTCTTCTTTTTTCCGGAGAATCGCAACACGGGTCTCATAGTCAGGAGAAGAAATATCAGCCAACAGTCCCCATTCAAAACGAGAACGGATACGATCTTCGAGAATTTCCATATCTTTTGGTGGTTTATCACTGGAGATAATGATCTGTTTTTTAGCACTGTGCAGAGCATTAAAGGTATGGAAAAATTCTTCCTGTGTAGATTCCTTTCCTATAATAAACTGAATATCATCGACAAGAAGAACATCAATGTTTCTGTATTTTTCACGAAACTTGGTCATTGCCGAGTTATTTCCATTACGGATTGTTTCGATCAGTTCGTTGGTAAACTCTTCACTGGTAACGTAAAGTACTTTGCTGTTTTCATCATGATCAATAATGAAATGAGCAATAGAATGCATCAGATGAGTTTTTCCCAGACCTGCACCGCCATAGATAAAGAGCGGATTGTAGGTATCACCCGGGGATTCGGCAACTGCAAGAGCTGCTGCCTGGGCAAATTTATTATTGCTTCCGACTACAAAGGTATCAAAAGTGTATTTTGGATTCAAATGAGCTTCCTCGCAGCGTGCGTCCTGAGACTGCGCTTTTGGAGAAACTTCCTCTTTTTTTGGAACATCTTCCGGCAATATGAAATTGATGTCACAGTTTTCCATTCCGGTAACTTCACTGATCGTTACCTGAAGTGGAAGTTTATATTTTTTACTTATATAATTGAGACCTACCTGCTCTGAAGGCACGATAATAGTGACAACATTGTCAACTACTTCGTAAACAGTAAGTGGTTTTAGCCAGGTATTAAAAGAAACGTCGGACAGATCATGTTCTGTCTTGACGATTTGCAGGATTTCGTCCCATTTTTCCACAACTTTGTTCATTTTCTGGTTCTCCCGGTTCGTATTACTTCTATATTAAGTGTGTATTGATAATATTGAGTTTTCCACAAACTCTGACCGTATTCTTAAAAAAGACATAAATATCCTTATATATATTATAATAAAATGCCTGTTTTCGCAATGTATATTTGAGGGAAATGTGGAAAAAAGTTATCCCCACTTTTTATGTGGATTAGTGTGGATAACAGTGGAAAAGCCAATTCCGGTTACCATAATGTGACGTTATTCTTTTAAAAACGATAAAAAATGGGGATAATTTTATGCACAGTAAGAAAAGTAGAAATAAAAGCATTTTTTTGAAGATATGTGTAAAATAGACAGGAGAAAGTGGAAAGATATATAGGTATTCCACAAGTTATCCACAAGTTATCCACAAAATGTGGATAATATTACGTAAACCAATTATGTAATCCACAATGGCATAAAAAACCATTTAAATCTTTGTGTAAATAATACTTGACGAATCCACCCTTTATGAATATAATTGAAATGATGTTCTAATAAGTAAAGTTGGCGGGCAGGAGAGCTGTAGAATCCGGTGTCTGTCATACTTAAAAAGTTACAAAATTTAACATGGATAATAGATAAAGGAGGTGCTTTACCTATGAAAATGACATTTCAGCCAAAAAAGAGATCTAGAGCAAAAGTTCATGGTTTCAGAGCTCGTATGAGCACAAAGGGTGGTCGTAAAGTATTAGCTGCCAGAAGATTAAAAGGAAGAAAGCATTTATCAGCCTAAGAATAAGACCGCAATTATGTGGTCTTTTCTTCTCTTAAAAAAGAGATCAGGAAAGGGGATTCTATGCAAAGATCAGAGTCCTTAAAAAAAAATCAAGATTTTCAAAAAGTATACAGAAATGGAACATCAAAAGGTAATCGGTATCTGGTGATGTACGTACTGAAAAATCAGTACATGAAGAATCGTCTGGGAATATCAGTAAGTAAAAAAGTAGGGAATAGTGTGGTTCGCCACAGACTCACCAGATTGATAAGAGAGAGTTATCGGTTGAATGAAGCGGAATTTGAAAACAGTTTGGACATTGTAGTAGTTGCACGCCCACAGGCAAAGGACAGAACCTATCAAGAGATAGAGAGTGCGCTGATGCATCTGGCGGGAAAGCACTGCATAGCAGGTAAGAACAATGATAAAGAAGTTTCTGATCAGAATAATTAAACTCTATCAAAAGTATATATCACCGATGAAGAGAACAAAATGTCCTTATATTCCCACATGTTCTCAATATGGTTTAGAAGCAATCGAAAAATATGGTGCATTAAAGGGTGGTCTTCTTGCGGTATGGAGGATACTTCGCTGTAATCCTTTTTCCCACGGAGGCTATGACCCTGTACCGTAAAGACAGGAATGTACTTGAAAATTGAATATTGATCGATCGAAGGAACCTCCTGTCATTTATGGATTCTAGGAGGAAATGAACTTGGAAATGATTTTAGCGACAAAGAGCAGCACTCCTATCATTGGTCAGCTTGCGACCGTTATGGGATGGATCATGGATGGTATTTACAGATTGCTGAATATCTTTGGAATTCAGAATATCGGTCTTTGTATTGTCATCTTCAGTATCCTTATTTATGCTCTTATGACCCCACTGCAGATCAAACAGCAGAAATTCTCTAAGCTGAGTGCAATCATGCAGCCGGAACTTCAGAAAATTCAAAAGAAGTACAAGGGAAAAAACAACGATACTGCTGCAATGCAGAAAATGCAGGAGGAAACACAGGCTGTATATCAGAAATACGGCGTATCTCCTACAGGAAGCTGTGTACAGCTTGCAATCCAGTTCCCTATTTTGATGGCCTTATATCAGGTAATTTATAAAATTCCGGCATATGTAGGAAGTGTAAGGGATATCCTTGCATCTGCAGTTACCAGTATTACAGGTGTAAACGGATATACAGATATCCTTCAGCAGTTTATCACAGATAATAAGATGACAAGAGTTCAGCTTATTATGGATGGAAGTAAAGCTACAAGTAATTCAGTCACAGACTTTTTGTATGCATTATCACCTTCCCAGTGGAAAACACTTGCTGAGACAAGCCAGTTTGCAGGATTTACTGATACGCTGAACAGCACTGCAAAAGAGATTTCACATGTGCAGAATTTCTTTGGTCTGAATATCGCTGATCAGCCACTGACTTATATGAAAGCAGTTTTTGCAGGAGGATCTGTTCTTCTGGCGATCATTGCGATTCTTATTCCGATACTTGCATGGGCTACACAGATGATCAACTTAAAGCTGATGCCTCAGGCAGCACAGCAGAGCGGCGATTCACAGCAGGATGCAATGATGAACTCCATGAAGACAATGAATATGGTAATGCCGTTGATGTCAGCAGTATTCTGTTTCACATTCCCTGTAGGTCTTGGTATTTACTGGGTAGCAAGTGCAGCAGTAAGAAGTGTGCAGCAGGTTGTTATCAATAAAAAGATGGATAAGATCCAGATTGAAGACCTGATCAGTGAGAATATGAAGAAGATGGAAAAGAAGCGTGAGAAAGCGGGACTTCCACCTCAGAAGATTACAAATCAGGCCCATCAGAGCGCCAAGAATATCAATAAGATTGAAAAAGGCAGCAGCAATACAAATGTTGAGACAAGAGCCAAGAAGGTTGAAGAAGCTTACAAAGACGCTGCGAATGCAAAACCTGGCAGCATTACTGCAAAGGCCAATCTGGTAAAAGCATTTGATGAGCGTAATAAGAAGAAGTAGTCAGGAACGGAGGGGTTGGCATGGAGGATTATATCCAGTTTTCAGCGAAAACAAAGAGTGAAGCAATTACAAAAGCATGTATCGAGCTTGGCGTATCCAGTGACCAGCTTGAGATTCAGGTAATAAGTGAAGGCAGCAACGGATTTTTCGGAATCGGAAGCAAGCCTGCAGTAATTAAGGTTCGTAAGATTGAGCCGGTTTCTGAGGAAGAAGAAATGAAGGAGATCGTAGAGACAGTGAAACTCGATTCCTTCAAAGAGGAAGCCCCGGTTCAGGAAGAAAAGAAAACGGAAGCTATAAAACCGGTAAAGAAAGAAATCAAAGAGCCGAAAGCTGTTTCTGAGAAACCAAGACAGCCAAAACCTGTAAAGGAAAGGGCTGCAAAAGAAAAACAGCCGAGAGAATTCAGAGAGCCAAAAGAGAAACAAGTCAGAGAAAAGACGGCTAAACCGGTAAAACCGGCAAAGCCTGTTGAGATCCTTACAGATCCGGAAGAGATTAAAGAAGTAGAAAACAGAGCAAAGGTATTCCTTCGTGATGTATTTGCGTCCATGAATCTTGGAGAAGTAGAGATTACATCTGAATATAACACAACGGACGGAAGTCTGGAAGTTGACTTTGAAGGCGAAGATATGGGAATCCTTATCGGCAAGAGAGGCCAGACTCTGGATTCTCTTCAGTATCTGACGAGTCTTGTGGTAAATAAAGGTAAATCAAATTACATTCGTGTAAAACTTGATACAGAAGATTACCGCAAGCGCCGTAAAGAAACTCTTGAGAACCTTGCAAGAGGTATTGCTTATAAAGTAAGAAAAACCCGCAAGCCGGTTATTCTTGAGCCAATGAATCCTTATGAGAGAAGAATTATCCATTCTGCTCTTCAGGGAAATAAATTCGTTGAGACAGTCAGTGAGGGTGAAGAGCCTTACCGTCATGTAGTGGTAAAATTAAAAAGAAATTAATAATATGACTGCTTCATTGCAGATATGAAAAAAGAATGTTATTCTAGGTGAAAGCGTGAATAACACGTAACTTTGCGTGTGTACTTTTGCCTGGAGTAACATTTTTATTTTACGGAAAGTCTTGTATATATACCAGAGAGATTACACACTTGCAGAAAAAAATAACAGTAGTCAGTGTGATTTTCCTGTTATGTACATAAGATGACAGAATTATTGTAACAGTCTACTGTTCCGCAGGGGCAGAACTATTATAGAACAGGCAAGTGAGGAGAAAAAAATGGAAACAACAATCGCAGCAATTTCCACAGCCATGAGTGCGTCCGGAATCGGAATCATCCGTATCAGCGGCGAGAATGCCATGGATGTGATTTCCCGTATCTACAGATCAAAAGGCGGGAAGAAAAAAATAAAAGAAGTTCCGACTCATACCATTCATTATGGATATATTTATGATGGAGAGGAACTGATTGATGAGGTTCTGGTAATGATCATGCATGCACCGAGGACTTTTACAGGAGAAGATACAGTAGAAATAGACTGTCATGGTGGTGTATATGCTATGCAGAGGGTTTTGGATACAGTGCTGAAAAATGGTGCCGAAATTGCAGAACCAGGAGAATTTACCAAACGTGCCTTCCTGAACGGACGGATGGATCTGTCCCAGGCAGAGGCTGTTATGGATGTTATACAGGCGAAAAATGAATATGCGCTTCGCAGTTCCATGGATCAGTTAAGAGGTTCTGTGCAGAAAGCAATCCGAGATATCAGAGAAAAGCTGATTTATCACATTGCATATATAGAATCGGCACTGGATGATCCGGAACATATCAGTCTGGATGGATATCCCCAGGAACTTCTGGAAGTTGTGGATAATGAACAGAAAGAAGTGAAGCGCCTGTTGAAAACTTCTTCTGACGGAAAGATGATCCAGGAGGGAATCCAGACAGTTATCCTCGGAAAACCAAATGCCGGAAAATCCTCACTGTTAAATCTTCTGATCGGAGAAAACAGGGCTATTGTGACAGATATTGCAGGAACGACCAGAGACATTCTGGAGGAATATATCACACTTCATGGAATATCTCTGAAGATTATTGATACAGCCGGAATCCGGGAAACAAAGGATATTGTGGAAAAAATAGGGGTAGACAGAGCCAGAGAAATGGCACAGAAAGCAGATCTGATTCTTTATGTAGTGGATTCTTCTGTTCCGCTTGACGAAAATGATGAAGAAATCATGGAAATGCTTACTGGAAAAAAGGCGATTATCCTGTATAATAAAACTGATCTTCAGCCGGAAATCCAGCCGGAAATCCTGAAAGAAAAAACAGGACATCCTGTAATTCCGATTTCTGCAAAAGAAGAAAAAGGCATTACAGAACTGGAAGAACAGATTAAAGATATGTTTTTTGGAGGAGAGATTTCCTTTAATGATGAGGTATATATTACAAATGCCCGTCATAAAGCAGCATTGGAAGAGGCTGACAGAAGCCTTGATCTGGTCAGAAACAGTATCGAAAGGGGAATGCCGGAAGATTTCTTTTCTATAGATCTTATGAATGCATATGAAAATCTGGGTAAAATCCTCGGAGAGTCTGTTGGTGAAGATCTGGTAAATGAGATATTCAGCAAGTTTTGCATGGGTAAATAAAAATCAAAAAATCGCCTTCGGCGATTTTTGAAAGAATAGAATGAGCAGTTGTAAAATAAAAGGAGACAAAATGAGAACGTTAGTAGAAGATTATGATATTGTTGTAGTCGGTGCCGGTCATGCCGGATGTGAAGCAGCACTTGCGGGTGCGCGCCTGGGCCTGAATACAGTGATGTTTACTGTAAGTGTAGACAGTATCGCATTAATGCCATGTAACCCGAACGTAGGTGGCAGTTCCAAAGGCCATCTGGTAAGAGAGCTTGATGCCCTGGGCGGTGAAATGGGAAAAAATATTGACAAGACCTTTATCCAGTCCAAAATGCTTAACTGTTCCAAAGGACCTGCAGTGCACTCCTTACGTGCGCAGGCTGACAAACAGGCATACAGCAATGAAATGAGAAAAACGCTTGAAAATACACCTAATCTGACTATTAAACAGGGAGAAGTAACAAAACTTCTGGTCGAGGACGGAAAGATTACAGGGGTAAAAACATATTCCGGTGCAACTTATAACTGTAAAGCAGTGGTCCTCTGTACAGGAACTTATTTAAAAGCAAGATGTATTTACGGTGATGTAAGTAATTATACAGGACCAAACGGACTGCAGGCAGCCAACTATCTGACTGATTCTCTGAAAGAGCTGGGAATTGAAATGTTCCGTTTTAAAACAGGAACACCTGCCCGTATTGCCGGAAATACAATTGACTACAGCAAAATGGAGGAACAGTTTGGAGATGAGAGAGTTGTACCATTTTCATTCTCAACTAATCCGGAAGATGTTCAGATAGAGCAGAAATCCTGCTGGCTGACATATACAAATGAGAAAACTCATGAGATCATTCGTGCAAACCTTGACCGTTCTCCGTTGTATTCCGGTATGATCGAAGGAACCGGTCCGCGTTATTGCCCGTCAATTGAAGATAAAGTAGTCCGTTTTGCAGATAAGAACCGTCATCAGGTATTTATTGAGCCGGAAGGACTTGAGACGAATGAAATGTATGTCGGTGGAATGTCCAGTTCACTTCCGGAAGATGTCCAGTATGCAATGTACAGAAGTGTATCGGGACTGGAACATGCGAAGATCGTGCGAAATGCGTATGCGATCGAGTATGACTGCATTGATGCGAGACAGTTGAAGAGTACATTGGAATTCAAAGAGATTGAAGGTCTGTTCAGTGGTGGACAGTTTAACGGAAGTTCAGGTTATGAAGAGGCTGCTTCCCAGGGACTGATCGCAGGAATCAATGCGGCGAGAAAGCTGCAGGGAAAAGAAGGTATCGTGATCGACAGATCTCAGGGATATATTGGAGTTTTGATCGATGATCTTGTTACAAAAGAGAGTCATGAACCATATCGTATGATGACTTCACGCGCGGAGTACAGACTGCTTCTCCGCCAGGATAATGCAGATATGCGTCTTACAAAGATTGGTTACGAAGTGGGACTGATCGATGAGGAGAGATACCAGAAACTGCTGAAAAAGGAAGAGATGATCGAGAAAGAGATCGAGCGTGTGGAGCACACAAATGTAGGTACTACAGAAGCTGTACAGGCATTGCTTGAATCCTATGAAAGCACACCGCTGACCTCAGGAACAACACTTGCAGAGCTGATTCGCAGACCGGAGTTGTCTTATGAGAAGATTGCACCGATCGATAAGCACAGAGAAGAACTGCCATATGATGTAAAAGAACAGGTTGATATTAATATCAAATATGATGGTTATATTAAGCGTCAGATGCGTCAGGTAGAGCAGTTTAAGAAGCTTGAGAACAAGAGAATTCCAGAAAATATTAATTATGATGAGATTCAGAGTCTTCGTCTTGAGGCAAAGCAGAAACTGAATAAGATCCGTCCGTCGTCAATCGGCCAGGCATCCAGAATCTCAGGAGTTTCACCGGCAGATGTGTCCGTACTTCTTGTATATTTGAGCAGTAAATAAATGGTTAGTTAAATCAATACATGAGAATTTAAAAATGCTATATTAATATTCTGCGGAATGGTATTGTAGGATTGGTGAAACTGTTCCGTTGGAAGTAATGATTGGAGAATAGAGTGGGAGAGAACGCACAGAGTAAATTTGATCTAGAATTAGAAAAAATCGGAATCACATTAAATGAGCAGCAGAAGCAGCAGTTCGACAAGTATTATGAGATGCTTGTTGAGTGGAATAAAGTGATGAATCTGACAGGGATCACGGAGTATGATGAGGTGAATCTGAAGCACTTTACAGATAGTCTGACAATCGCAAGAACACAGGAGATGCAGAAGGTGCAGAGCGTGATCGATATCGGAACAGGAGCTGGTTTCCCGGGGATTCCTCTGAAGATTGCATTTCCGCATCTGAAGGTTGTACTTCTTGATTCATTGAATAAACGAATTAAGTTCTTAGATGCAGTAATTGAAGAATTAGGATTGGAAAATATCAGTACAATTCATGGAAGAGCAGAAGATTTTGCAAAGAAAAAGGAATACAGAGAGCAGTTTGATCTCTGCGTTTCAAGAGCTGTTGCGAATCTGTCAACATTGAGTGAGTATTGCCTTCCATTTGTAGCTGTAAATGGCAGTTTTGTTTCTTATAAAAGTGGAGATTCTGAAGAAGAAATCCAGCAGGCAAAACATGCAATTTCACTGTTAGGTGGAAAAGTAAAGAATGTGGATAAGTTCCAATTACCTGGAACCGACATGGGTCGTGCACTTGTTGAAATCAAAAAAACAAAGCAGACACCGGGAAAATATCCTAGAAAAGCAGGATTACCGGCAAAAGAACCATTAAAATAAGCAAATATAGGAGGACCTGTTTACTGGCATTCTGGTGAACAGGTCTTCATTTTTGAGTGTATTGTTGAAAAATGCCGAAATAGTCAGAAAATAAGTCTAAAAAGAAGATATCCTCAAAAAAAGAAGGAGTTATCCACATTTTCCACATGAGATATTCACTCTGTGTGGATATCTCATGTGGAAAATGTGGATAACTCTAATTTTTAGAAAAAATATGATGTGAGTAAAATTTCTAATTTATGCGATATTCTATTCACATTCTTCAGCGTCTGACAAGAAAATTTCTACATTTTCAATGAATTCGTCACATTTTTCAATATGAGGAAGTTGTTTGGTCTTGGCCATTCCTGCAATTTCAATCGAAGGAAGATAGTTCTGATATTCACTGGCTGCCAGAGAATTTTCAGGATTACTATTTCCTACAATAATGGAGATGCTGTTATTTAATTTATTCAGACAGTGAAGAACATTTGCATTCGTATATCTCGTCTTTTGACAGGCGAAAAGATATTTGGAATTTGTATGTTCTTTGTGTGCTGCTTCAAAGTAGGTGAGAATATCTTTTTCACTAATTTCATTCTGAGTATAATAAGAAGAGCAGAGGGCATGAGCAATTGTCTTCTTATTTACATACATATTATAGATAAATGTACCCAGAATAGGAGAATAGAGGATATTCTTTATGAATTTACTACGTTTTGTAGGAATCTTTGCCAGGTCTACCAGATTCGGCGGATTTATCATAATAACTTTATTTATAATTGTTTCATCGTTTGCACAGGCCATCAGTACAAATGGACAGGATTCACCAGAAACGATTACATCAGTTTTTTCTCCGATAATATGTTTGATAAAGTTCGTGATTAATTCTACATACAAATAATTAGTATATGTTAATCCCGGACGGTCGGAACAACCGCAGCCTAAAAGATCAATTGTATATACAGTATGGGATTTGGCAAGTTCCTCTATATTGTTTCTCCATTCATAGGAAGAAGAACATACATTGAGATTATGCACTAAAAGTAAAGGTGATCCTTCACCAGTTTTCTTATATGCGATTTTACCGAATCTCCAGTTATAGTATTCATATTCATCAGAATTGATTAATTTATCAGCAGTTGAGATATATTCTAATACACGGTTGGCAATATGCATTGCACCGAGAGAAACTCCTGCTAAAGTAGTAAAAAAAGTTAGTTTTTTCTTAATACTCAAATTATTCACCTTCCTTATTATAATAGTGGTTTTTTATATAAAAGTAAGAGTTTGAATTAAAGGAAACTCTTACTTTATTATACTACATTCTTAAATTCAAATAAAGCGAAAAAATCTTAATGTTTAATTATAGAAGAAGTGGCTTATCTCTTAAAAATGTTTCACGTGAAACATTTTTGATCTGCACAATCGAATCCGCACCCTGCGCGTGTAATATAGTTATTTACGAAACGTAGTACTAGAAATAGAAGAGAAAACACAATGTTTCACGTGAAACATTTGATTAGTTCTAGATTAATGAAAAGAAAGGTGATATAATAATGAATGTCCGAGAGAAAGGAGTAAAAATAATGGGTAGAGTGATAGCAATTGCGAATCAGAAAGGTGGAGTTGGTAAGACTACAACAGCAATCAACTTATCGGCCTCTTTAGCTAGTTCGGGAAAAAAAGTGCTTGCTATAGATATGGATCCTCAGGGAAATATGTCCAGTGGATTGGGCGTTGATAAGAATGAGGTTGAAAAGACAATTTATGAACTTATTATTGGTAAGTGTAAAATTGAGGAGTGTATTTGCAAGGAACCAATAGAAAATCTGAGTGTAGATGTGCTTCCGTCAAGTATTGATTTATCAGCCGCTGAGATTGAACTGATTGGCGTTGACAATAAGGAATATATTTTACGAGATGAAGTTGAAAAGATAAAAGACAATTATGACTTTATAATTATTGACTGCCCTCCGGCATTGAGCATGCTTACAATTAATGCAATGACTACTTCTGACTCGGTGATTGTTCCAATTCAGTGTGAGTATTATGCACTGGAAGGATTAAGTCAATTGATGCATACGATTGAACTTGTTCAGGATAGACTGAATCCGAAACTTGAAATGGAAGGTGTCGTATTTACAATGTACGATGCAAGAACAAATCTTTCATCAGATGTTGTAGATACTGTCAAAGAAA
>ERZ857951.2786-NODE-2786-length-14468-cov-3.045653_pt1 | contig 14468 bp, 8 predicted proteins | sample MGYA00519759_ERZ857951 | MGnify/ENA primary metagenome ERZ857951 (study PRJEB31778, sample SAMEA3449377) | human gut metagenome | biome: human gut; feature: human-associated habitat; material: faeces | place: United Kingdom | collected 2010/2012 ...
TTTTAAAACTGGGTATCGCCACAGTGGCACTGACCGGCAGTGTATTATTGGTAAAGGGGGAGATCGATATCCTGACCTTCTTCGTATTCCTCCTGTTGGTATCCAGAATGTATGATCCCCTGCAGGTGGCACTGCAGAATCTGGCAGCTATTATCAGTACCGGTGTGCAGTGTGACCGTCTCGACGAGATCCTGTCCCATGAGATCCAGACCGGTGCCAGCACCATGGATCCTAAGGGGTATGACATCGAATTTTCCCATGTGGGATTCTCCTATGACAGTCAGGATACCGTACTTCGCGATGTCACTTTCACGGCAAAACAAGGCGAAGTGACCGCATTGATCGGACCTTCCGGCGGCGGTAAGACCACCGTGTCCAGACTGGCTTCCCGGTTCTGGGATATCCATAAAGGTAAGATCACCGTGGGCGGCATGGACATCTCCACCATCGATCCGGAGACACTGATGTCTCTGTACGCTATCGTATTCCAGGATGTGACACTGTTCAATAATACGGTGATGGAAAATATACGTATCGGCAAGCAGGATGCTACGGACGAAGAAGTGCTGGCTGCAGCAAAACTGGCGCATTGCGATGAGTTCGCGGAGAAGCTTCCAAACGGCTGGCAGACTATGATCGGTGAGAACGGTTCGGAACTGTCCGGCGGTGAGAGACAGCGGATCTCCATTGCCAGAGCATTCTTAAAGGATGCACCCATCATCCTCATGGATGAGGCAACCGCTTCTCTGGATGTAGATAACGAGACACTGATTCAGGAGGCTCTCTCCAAGCTGATCCGCAATAAGACCGTTATGATCATTGCACACCGCATGCGTACCGTGGCGGACGCAGACAAGATTGTTGTATTAAAGGACGGCGTGGTGGCAGAGCAGGGAACGCCCGCCGAACTGGAAGCAAAAGACGGCATTTACCGGCATATGAAAGCCACTCAGATGGAGGCTGCCGGCTGGACATTATAATCAAACAGCCTTTTTAAAAGGAGCGGTCCGCTTGTTTACAGGCGGATCGCTTTTAGCATATTGCGTAATTCCTGCGAACGACATATAATACAATCCAACGGCAGAAAATTATCCAATGGAGAGGAACACAGAGGAATACCATGCAGATAGCAGCAATGAAAAAAGACGATTTTTACCGGCAGATGTTCAAACTGACCATCCCGATCATTATACAGAATCTGCTCAGTGCAGCAGTGAATTCCGCGGATGTTATTATGTTAAACTATGTGGGACAGTCCGCAATATCCGCAGTATCCCTGGCGTCAAATTTTTCAAATGTCCTGTTTATGGTATATTACGGACTGGGGACGGGAGCCACTCTCTTGTGCGCCCAATATTATGGAAAGGGGAACCTGGAAGCAATTCATACGGTAGAGGGAATCACACTTCGTTTCTCTATGGCAATCTCAGGTATTGTTGCGCTGATTGCATTTTTCCTTCCTCAGAAGATGATGCTTCTCTTTACTCCTGATCAGGAGCTGATCACCATCGGTGTCTCTTATCTGCGGATCATGGGCATCACATACCTGTGCTGGGGCATCACGGAGATCTATCTTGCGGTACTTCGAAGCCTCGGCCGTGTGACGATCAGCATGGCGATGAATATGATGGCATTCGCACTGAACGTATTTTTCAACGCATGCTTCATTTTTGGCCTCTTCGGATTTCCGAAGCTTGGAGCAACCGGTGTTGCAATCGCAACGGCGATGTCGCGTGTCATTGAACTGATCGGCTGTGTGATTGTGTCGATCATGAGTAAGGATATCAAGCTCGATCTGCGGTACATGTTCATCCGCAACAAGCTGCTGTTTTCCGATTTTGTGAAGCTTTCACTTCCGGCACTTGGAAATGATCTTTCCTGGGGCGTTGCATTTTCGATGTATTCTGTGATCCTGGGCCATCTGGGAAGCGATGCGGTAGCGGCAAACTCGCTCGTTGTCGTTGTAAGAAATATCGGAACTGTGCTGTGCTTTGGTGTGGCAAGTGCAGGCGGTATTCTGCTTGGAAATGTTATGGGAGAAGGAAATCTGGAAAAGGCGAAGGAATATGCATCGAAACTGCTGAAGCTGACGGTTGTTGCCGGAGCTGTGGGTGGACTGGTTGTGCTGGGTATCACGCCGTTTGTATTGAAATTTGCTTCTTTAAATGAGACCGCGATGCATTATCTGAAATATATGCTGCTGATCAATACCTATTATATTATGGGGGCGGCCGTCAATACGACGCTGATTGCCGGAGTATTCCGTGCCGGAGGTGACACAAAGTTCGGACTGGTCTGCGATACGATTGATATGTGGTGCTACGCGGTGCCGCTTGGATTTATTGCAGCGTTTGTCTTCAAGCTTCCTGTCCTTGTGGTTTATTTCCTGCTGTGTACAGACGAGTTTGTAAAATGGCCGTGGGTTCTGAAACGGTATAAGAGCGGACTGTGGGCAAAAAACATTACGCGGGATCACCTGTTTGAGGATGAAGAAAAAGAATAGATGATATAGAAAAAAGACATCTGCAGGGGTGAAAAATCACTTCGCCAGATGTCTTTTTTCGTGTTTTTCAAACATGCTCTAGAGAACGGTATATCCCTTGCTCTTTAAGCTTGCTTCTGTCTCGTATACATCCGGTACATGAAACACCATGATCGGGCAGCCGGACTCGCGGTTGAAAGAGAGATAGATATAGTCGATGTCGATATTTGTCTCAAGCAGTGTTTTCAGAAGGGAATTTAAGTTACCCGGCTGATCAACTACCTCGACACCGAGTACATCCGTCTGGCGTGTCATGTAACCGGCAGCCTGAAGCGCCTGCTCTGCTTTATCCGGATCGGAAACGACCATGCGGACAATGCCGTACTCTGCGCTGTCGTTGTTGACGGAACCTAAAATATTGACGTCGTTTTCAAACAGAATCTGTGTGATCTGCTGCATCGTGCCTTTTTTATTTTCTGCGAAAATAGAAAGTTGTTTTAACATAATTGGGGCCTCCTAAAATTGATCTCTGATTCCATTATACTGCCAAAATCAAACGCGTCAACGAATTTTGTAAAAGAAGACGAAAAAAGGTAAAAAAAGCGTATTGTTTACAGAAAATCAATAGAATAAAAGCATCAATATAAAAAATAAAAAAAGAAATCAATGAGCGAAAAAAAGACAGAAAAGTCGGATAATAAGAGAAAATGCACAAAATACAAATAAAATATGAGAAAACGGGTGAAAAAACTTTTGCATAATGACGAAAAATGCGTTACAATATAAGCGCTATATGTGAATTTATTATTGGGAGGTATTAGAATTATGGCAACATTTTATGCATCAAAAACAGGAGAAGTATCTGCAAGAGAAAAAGAACATTCCGCGCTGGTACGTGAACTGGCCGGTGAGTGCATGACACTTCTTGAAAACGACGGAACCCTGCCGCTTGCCGGTGCAGGAAAAGTCGCAGTTTATGGTAACGGCGTCCGCCACACGGTAAAAGGGGGTACCGGTTCCGGAGACGTTAACACAAGAACGGTTGTTACGATCGAACAGGGCTTAAAAGAGGCCGGCTTTGAAATTCTGACCGGTAAATGGCTTGACGAATATGACAAAGTGCTTGCAGATGCGCAGGCTGCATATCAGGCAGAGCTGGCAAAAAAAGCAGAGGAGCTTCACATTCCGATTTTTGCTGTCATGTTCTCGGAAGCATTTGCGCAGCCTGACGTACCTGCGATTACCGAAAAAGAGGACACCGATACCGCTATCTATGTTCTGTCAAGAAACTCCGGTGAAGGTGCAGACCGCTATAACAGAGCATGCGATTATCTGCTCGGCGAAAACGAGCTCGCTGACATTGCCTATCTGGCAGAGCATTATGAGAAAACAGTTTTAATTTTGAATATTGCGAACCTTGTAGACACCACAGAGTTAAAGAAAATCAAAGGACTGAATGCAATTCTTCTTGCAGGACAGGCCGGAAATGCAACCGGAAACATCGTTGCAGACGTTGTTCTCGGAAAGAGCATCCCATCCGGAAAGCTGACTGATACATGGGCTGCTTCCTATGAAGACTATCCGTCCTCCGAAAATTTCAGCCACAACAACGGTGACACCAACGATGAGTATTACAGCGACGGCATTTATGTCGGCTACCGTTATTTTGACACCTTCAACGTAACCCCGAACTACTGCTTCGGCTATGGCAAAGGTTATACTGATTTTGAGACGGAAGTAAGGGACGTGGAGGCAGATGCCAAGAACGTTACCGTTACCGCATCCGTAAAGAATATTGGTGATACATTCGCCGGAAAAGAAGTCGTACAGGTTTACTATTCCGCACCGGATGGCACGATTGAGAAACCGTATCAGGAGCTTGGCGGCTTCGGAAAATCCGATCTGCTCTCGCCGGGTGAGTCCCAGACGATTACCATTTCCTTCCCGACGAGATCTATGGCTTCCTACGATGAGAAAAAAGCAGCATGGGTACTCGAAGCAGGAACGTATTACATCCGTGTCGGTAACAGCTCCAGAACAACGAAAGTGGCAGCAGCCCTGAATCTCAAAGAGACCGTTGTTACGGTTCAGGGAAAGAATCTCTTCCCGGCAGATGACGCTCCACAGGAACTCTCCAAAGCAGGCGTAACACCGTACAGCTATGAAGGTGAGGCAGAAGAAAAAGCAGCTGCAAAACAGATTGAGATTTGCAGTAAATGCATCAAGACAGAGACCGTTATCTACAGTGGAACACCGGAAGCATTCCCAGTTTATGAGGGAGAGAAGCTGACAGCGGCAGATGTAAAGAGCGGAAAAGCGACGTTAAAAGATCTCGTATCGCAGCTGACCGTAGAGGAGATGGCTACCGTTTGCAATGGTACGGCAGACGGCCTCGGACAGGAAGGCTTTATCGGATCTTCTTCCGATATGGCGCCTGGAGCAGCGGGAGATACAACTTCCATTCTTCTTGCGGACAGAGGTATTTACAATACGATTCTTGCAGACGGTCCGGCCGGTCTTCGTCTGATTCCGCACTTTGTCGTTGATGCAGACGGAAAGATGGTATCCTCCGGAAATCCTCTGGAAGATGCGTTTAACAAAAATGAAATCGAAGTTCCGGAAGGCGGCACGGAGTATTTCCAGTACTGCACCGCAATCCCGGTAGCAGCGCTTCTTGCGCAATCGTGGAACATGGATCTGATCCGGAAATGCGGTGATATCGTCGGAAAAGAGATGGAAGAATTCCACATTTCCGTATGGCTGGCGCCTGGCATGAATATTCACAGAAATCCGCTGTGCGGAAGAAACTTCGAGTACTATTCAGAGGATCCGCTTGTGGCAGGTCTGTGTGCAGCAGCCGATACCAGAGGAATCCAGTCCCATGCCGGAATCGGAACCAGTATCAAGCACTTTGCAGCCAACAACCAGGAAGATAACCGTATGTACGTCAATGAGCACATCAGCGAGCGCGCAATGCGTGAAATCTATCTGAAGGGCTTTGAAATCGCAGTCAAGACAGCACAGCCAATGACGATCATGTCTTCCTACAACCTGGTAAACGGTGTGCATACTGCCAACAGCCACGACCTTCTGACCGCAGCAGCAAGAGATGAGTGGGGCTTCGCAGGCTATGTCATGACCGACTGGGGAACCTCAGAGGACATGAGCGGATTGTTCGCTTACAAATATAACCTGAAATACGGACATTCCACTTCAAGAGAATGTGTTCTTGCAGGAAACGATCTGCAGATGCCTGGCCAGCAAGGAAACCGTCAGGAAATTGTAGCATCTGTTGCAGACGGAACTCTGCCGATTGGACAGCTTCAGACCTGTGCATACCGCATTCTGAATGTTGTTCTGCAGTCCCTCGCCTATGATGACTGTAAACCGTACGGTGACCAGTTCGATCTCGAAGAGGCAGTTACCGTTACAAAAGCATAAAAAATCAAAAAAACATAGAAGCAGCCCCGCAGACCTTTACCATAAGGCTTTGCGGGGCTGCTTTTTGTACGGTCAAAGGAGCAAGGCTGTGACTGCAAGAGATAAGCGATTTCCGCAATCTGCAAGCCCGGCTTGGTGGCACAAAATGTAAAAAGCTCACGAAAGAACTGTAAAACTGGAGAAAAATACAGAATAAAATCGGTAAAAAAATAAAAAATAGTGAAAAATGCACAAAAAGATTGTCCATAGAGAAAATAGTGTGTTATAATGAATGCATCTATTAAAACAGGGGGATAGATTATGGCAAAAGAAATGATAGCAATGCTTCTTGCCGGAGGTCAGGGATCTCGCCTTTATGCGCTGACCGAGAAGCTTGCAAAACCGGCAGTTCCATTTGGTGGAAAATATAGAATCATCGATTTCCCACTTTCTAACTGCGTAAATTCCGGAATTGATACCGTAGGTATTCTGACACAGTATCAGCCAATGGTGTTAAATGAGTACATAGGAAACGGCCAGCCGTGGGATCTGGACCGCCTCCATGGAGGTGTTCACGTGCTGCCTCCTTATCAGAAAGCCTCAGGTTCTGACTGGTATAAAGGAACTGCGAATGCCATCTACCAGAACATTCCATTCATCGAGAGCTACGATCCGGAGTACGTCATCATCCTTTCCGGAGACCAGATCTGCAAACAGGACTACAGTGATTTCCTACGCTTCCATAAGGAAAAGGGCGCAGAATTCAGCGTTGCGGTTATGGAAGTGCCGTGGGAGGAGGCATCCCGTTTCGGACTTATGGTGGCAGATGAAAATGACAAAATCACCGAGTTCCAGGAAAAACCAAAACAGCCGAAATCCAATCTGGCATCCATGGGTATCTACATTTTCAACTGGGATATCCTGAAAAAATATCTGATTGAGGACGAGGCAGACCCGAATTCTTCGAACGATTTCGGAAACAACATCATCCCGAATCTTTTAAAAGACGGACGCAATATGTACGCTTATCACTTCAGCGGATACTGGAAAGATGTAGGAACCATCTCCTCCTTGTGGGAGGCAAATATGGAAATCCTCGATCCGGAACACAGCGGAATCAACCTGTTTGACAATGACTGGAAGATTTACAGCCGAAACAGCGGAAAAACAGGCCATAAGATCACCGAAACCGCTGTTGTGGAAAACTGTATGATCACCGATGGCTGCCGTATTGCAGGTCATGTCAAACGTTCGATTCTGTTCTCCGGTGTAAAGGTTGCAGAGGGCGCAGAAGTAGAAGATGCCGTTATCATGGGAGGAACCGTGATCGAATCCGGAGCAGTCGTGAAACACTGTATCGTTGCGGAAAACGTTGTGATTGGCCAGAATGCCGTGGTAGGAGAAATGCCGCATGACGGTGAAAAAGGTGTTGCCACCATCGGATCCGGAATCCATATCGGTGAGCGTGCCAAAGTAGGACCAAATGCAATGGTAAATGCAAATGTAAAGGATGGTGAAGAAGAATGGTAAACGCAAATGCAGATGCACTGGGCATCATTTTCCCAAACAGCTATGATGATCAGGTACCGGATCTGGTAAACGAGCGTCTGATGGCCTCCATTCCTTTTGCCAGCCGTTACCGCATGGTGGACTTTATTTTATCCAGCATGGTAAACTGCGGAATCGGAAATGTATCCATTATCGTCCGCAAAAATTACCATTCGCTGATGGATCATCTCGGCTCCGGACGTGAGTGGGATCTTGCCAGAAAAAAAGGCGGCTTAAACATTGTTCCGCCTTATTCCGAGAAGAAAATTCAGGTGTATTCCGGAAGAGTGGAAGCGCTGGCAAATGTTCTCGATTTTCTGAAATGGCAGAAAGAAAAATACGTTGTTATGGCGGACACCAACATTGCCTGCAATTTTGATTTCAAAGAGATGCTGAATCAGCATATCGAAAGCGGCGCAGATGTTACTGCTGCTTATACCAAACAGCCGATTCCGGAAGGCGTCAGAAGCTCTTACGAGAAAACCAATTATCTGCACTACACTTTCTCCATGGCAGGACAGAAGATCAGCAAGATCTTTGTAAACTCGGAGGAAAACGGAGTACAGAATGTATCGATGAATATCTACGTGATGGAGCGTCAGCTTCTGATCGACGAAATCAAAAAAGGCTTTGTCCTTGGAAATAAATTCTTTGAGCGTGATGTCCTGGCACCCCAAACTGAGAAGCTGAACATTCAGGGATATGAGTTTACCGGCTATCAGGCAAGAATTGATGATATGAAGAGCTATTTCGATGAGAACATGAAGCTTTTAAAAGATGAAAATCTGGATAGCCTCTTCTTGGGAAACCCGATCTATACTAAAGTCCGCGATGACAATCCGACCCGTTATATCAACGGATCAAAAGCGAAAAACGTGATGGTAGCAGACGGCTGTGTGATCGAAGGCGAAATCGAAAACAGCATTTTGTTCCGTGGTGTCAAGGTAGCCAAGGGAGCAAAAGTAAAGAACTGCATCCTGATGCAGGATACCGTGATTGAAGCAGGCGCTGAGATTGAGTACGTTGTTTCTGATAAATACGTTACGGTATCTGAAGGAAAACAGCTCAAAGGAACCGATTCCTTCCCGGTATTTATTGCGAAGGATCAGGTGGTATAAAGAAAAGAATAGAATGAAATAGAAATACCGACTGCCAATGTAGAATATATCAATATTGATGGGCAGTCGGTATTTTTTGGAAAAATTCAGAGAAAAATAGTAGATTGAGTAATGCATCTGTGATATGGTAATAAAACAAAACAGTGACAGCCTAAGGAAGGGAAGATTCTTACCATAAAAATTCCCGGTTGTACAGCTTATGGTTACAGTACAGTCTGTTTTTAGGCTTTCAGCGTTGGCAGCTGATACTGTTTTTTCAGCTCTTTATATTCTGTCTCAAATTCTTCTTCTTTCTTTAATGCATGCAGATACTCATGTGTATCAAAGGATCCGCTGTGGATCTGGCTGACGCAGACGGCAATGTTGGAGCAGTGGTCGGAAATCCGTTCGAAGTCGGTCATCACATCGGAAAGGATAAAACCAAGCTCGATCGTGCATTTTCCACTCTGGAGCCGTTCGATGTGGTGGTTCTTCAGGCTGGAATTCAGGCTGTCAATCACCTGCTCGAGTGGTTCCACTTCATTTGCTTTTTTTACATCCTCATTGTTGAAAACGGAGAAGGTCAGGCTGACAATATCTTTGACTGCTTTTCCATAAACAGCAAGCTCTGCGGCTCCGTCAGAAGAGAACTGCAGGTTCTTGTCATGCATTTCTCTTGCAGCTTTCATGATGTTGACGGTGTGATCGGAAATTCGTTCGAAATCGCCGATGCAGTGCAGGATCATGGAAAGTGTCTGGCTGTCCTTCGGGGAAAGCTTTTCGCTGGAAAGCTTCACCAGATATGTGCCGAGGGCATCTTCAAAATGATCCACCTTTTTCTCAAGAATATCTACATTTTCCGCATCCGCCTCGTTGTAGGAGGCCATCAGGTCAACAGAAGTAACAAGACCGGTTTCGGTCAGTTCTGCCATTTTTGCGGCTGCAACTTTACACTGCTGCAGAGCAAAAGCCGGGCTGTCGAGGAAACGGGTATCGAGCATCTGAACAGCTTCGTCTGCTTTTTCTTCCGGTCCGTCCGGAATGGTCAGTTTCGCAAGTTTGACCAGTCCGTCTGCAAACGGGAACAGGATCAGTGTTGCGAAAATATTGAAGCCGGAGTGAACGATTGCGATGCCGGCTGCATTTGCCGAGGTTTCCAGGAATGGAAAATGTACAAAGGCATTGATTCCATAGAAGAGAACCAGGAAAAGAACAGTACCGATAATGTTAAAATAAAGGTGAACCATTGCGGTACGGCGTGCATTGCGGCTTGTACCGATGGAGGAGAGCAATGCGGTGATACATGTACCGATATTCTGTCCCATGATGATCGGGATCGCTACGGCGTAGCTGACGGAACCGGTTGCGCAGAGTGCCTGGAGAATACCGACAGAAGCAGAGGAACTCTGGATCACGGCGGTCAGAATGGTTCCGGCAAGAACACCGAGCACCGGAATTGAGAATTTTACGAGAAGTCCCGTGAATTCCGGTACATCTGCGAGCGGTGATACAGCGCTGCTCATGGTGTGCATACCGAACATCAGAATGGAAAAACCGGTTAACAGGGTACCGACATTTTTCTTTTTATCGCTCTTTGCCAGCATCAGCATAAAAACGCCGATGATTGCAAGAATGGGGGAAAAGGACGACGGGTTCAGCATTTTAATGAATACATTGTCGCCCTGAATGCCGGTAAGACTTAAGATCCAGGAAGTGATGGTGGTACCAATATTGGCGCCCATGATGATGCCGACTGCCTGGTTCAGCTTCATGATGCCGGAGTTTACGAATCCGACAACCATAACAGTAGTTGCAGAAGAGGACTGGATAACTGCGGTAACACCGGCACCTAAAAGAACTGCCATAATCCGCTTTGATGTCAGCTTTTCCAGCAGGTATTCCAGTTTACCGCCGGAAAGTTTGGTCAGGCCATCGCCCATGGCACTCATGCCGTATAAGAACATGGCAAGGCCACCGACAAAGGATAACACTCCAAAAATGTCCATAATTTCTCCCTTTACGTAATTTTCTTTTTCTTTTCGTGGTTTTAACAATAGATACACGTTTTGCAGGTCTTACTCGAGAAAAAACCTACATTTAGAAGATAACACATCTAAAAACAGTTTTGTGTTAAATGTATGTAAAGTTTGTAAAACGGTCAAAACAACTCAAAATCCGGTGCGGCACTGTTTTGTGCCGGTACCGGATCGTTTCTCGATTCCTTTGCATCCGAAAGAAGCTGCCACTCGCAGGATCTGCAGATGCGGGTAGTTTGGCTGAATATGATTTTCATAAGAAATCTTTTAACTTTTCCATGTTGTATTCTTCAAATTTTCGCAGCTTATCCATCAGATCCCGGATTTTGGGATCCGCGTCCTCATACTGGCGGTACTTCTGGATTGCCTCGACGATGCCCATGCTGCTTCCGGTAATCAGCATGCTGGCAATGTGTGAGGCGGACGGATCCGTCATAGTCTGCAGGTTTATCATAAAATACGTGCGTGCTTTTTCCATTATGCCAAGGCCTTTTTCATCGTAGCCGTGTTCATTCAGCAGCTCCTTTGCCGCCTGATGAAATTCCTCATAGCCCTGAAACTGGGTTTTCAGATGTTCTTTTAAGTCTTTGTCCTCAACGACTCCAATGAGCTGCCGGATCGTGTCGACACCCATCTGGGAGTTCTGGTAAATAAAGTTTAAAAGCTCTGCATCTCCACTCATCGTGCATCTTCCTTTCTTGCTTTCTTTGGTGGTTTCATGAAAAAGTATTGCCGGAAATCGGGGCAAATATACCTGATTTGAATTGTAATTTTACCTGAAATCCATATTTCGTCAGCGACAGGAAAGGCGGCTGGCATTTGCTGACCACAAAAGATATGGTGCATTACGGGCCGGAGTCGGCGATTGGGATTCTGGGAGAAACGGGATCTGTCATCTGGGCAGATGGTCTCTTTTGAGAGAGTTATTCATTTGGGAACTTTTGCTTGCAGTTTTGCCGGAGTGTGGTAAAGTAGTAGAGGAGTTATATGAATTTCAGCGGGGGACAGAAAATCGGATCTGTCGTTCCGCGTTCAGAAAGAGGATAGAACATTATGCTGAAAAAAATTGGAAGAAATGATCCCTGCTGGTGCGGCAGCGGGAAGAAGTACAAAGACTGCCATCTGGCGCTGGATGAGAAAATCAATTCTTATAAATTAAAGGGATGGAAAATTCCGCCGAAGAAAATTATCAAAAGACCTGATCAGATCGATGGAATTCGTGAAAGCGGTCTTGTCAATATTGCAGTTCTGGATTATGTGGCCGAAAACATTCATGCAGGCATGAGTACGGAAGACATCGACCGTCTGGTCGCAGAAAAGACAAAAGAACTCGGCGGAATTGCAGCACCGCTGAATTATGAAGGATTTCCGAAGAGCGTGTGTACCTCCATCAACGATGCGGTATGCCATGGAATTCCGAATGAGGAGGAAATTCTGCAGGACGGAGACATCATCAACGTCGATGTTTCTACTATTTATAAGGGATATTTTTCCGACTCTTCCCGTATGTTCTGCATCGGTGAGGTAGACGATGTTTCAAAGAAGCTGGTGGAAGATACGTTAAAAGCCGTACAGCTTGGACTCTCAGAAGTACGTCCGTTTAACCGGCTTGGCAATGTCGGCGCGGTGATCAATGAATTTGCCCAGAGTCAGGGCTATAAAGTAGTCCGTGACATCGGCGGCCATGGTGTCGGTCTGGAGTTCCACGAGGATCCGTTCGTCAGCTATGTCACAAGACGAGATACCGGAATGCTGCTCGTACCGGGCATGGTATTCACCATTGAGCCTATGATCAATCTCGGAACCGATGAAATTTTCATCGACTCCGACAACGACTGGACTGTCTACACCGAAGACGGCGCACCGTCAGCCCAGTGGGAGGTTACGGTTGCGGTAACAGAAGATGGATATGAAATTCTGGCATATTAATTGACGCATAGAAATACAAAAGCTGTGTCTGTGGAAGAAACTATTCTCCGGAGACACGGCTTTTTTCTAAAGAGAAAAGGGAGAAATATTATGCTGGATTTGGAACAGGAGATGAGCCGGTGCCGGGTCTGTCCGCGGAAGTGCGGAGCGGACCGGGAGCATGGAAAGACGGGATATTGTAAGGCGCCCTCCGGGGTTGCGGCGGCGCGGGCGGCGCTGCATTTCTGGGAGGAGCCTTGTATTTCCGGGACGACGGGGTCGGGGACGGTTTTCTTTTCCGGATGTAATCTGCGGTGTGTTTACTGTCAGAACCATCATATTGCGGAGATGGAGAGCGGAAAAGTGATTTCGATCGGGCGGCTTTCGGACATTTTTCTGGAGCTGCAGGCACAGAATGCAAACAATATCAATCTTGTGACACCAAGCCACTACGTGCTGCAGATCCGGGAGGCACTTTTTCAGGCAAAGAAAAAGGGACTTACCGTGCCGGTTGTGTATAACTGCGGCGGGTATGAGAGCGTGGAAGCCCTGCAGGCCCTGGATGGGCTGATCGATATTTATCTGACAGATTTTAAGTATATGGACTCCTCCCTTGCAAAAGTGTACTCGCGGGCAGAAGATTACCCGGAAACAGCAAAACGGGCGCTGGCGGAAATGGTGCGCCAGACGGGCGAGGCTGTATTCGATGAGAATGGTCTGATGAAAAAAGGTGTGATTGTGCGCCATTTATTGCTGCCCGGTGCTGTAAAAAATGCAAAAGCTGTGGTAAAATACGTCTATGAGACGTACGGCGATACCGTCTGGCTGAGCCTCATGAGCCAGTACACGCCGCTTCCGCAGGTGGAAAACATAAGTCCGCTGAACCGGAAAACGACAAAGCGGGAGTATGAGCGACTGCTGGACTATACGTTTTCCCTCGGCGTCACCAACGCCTTTTTACAGGAAGGTCCGGTGGCCGAGGAGAGCTTCATTCCGGAGTTTGACGGAAGAGGAATCTGACGTTATAGTTCACTCGTGCAAAAAGGAGCTGCGCAGCAGCAAAAAGCGCTGGAAGCGCGGTTTTGAGAATGCAAGCAAAACACATTTGTCTATGATTAGATATGACTAACTATATTGTTTTAAGGAGGAAAAACTTTTGAGCAACGCAGTTGTAACACTGAAAAAAGGAGAGGGCCGCGCCCTAAAGCAGGGCGGAGCCTGGATTTTTGATAATGAGATCGCTTCGATTTTAGGAGCATATGAAAACGGAGACATCGTGCTGGTGCGCGACTTCGACGGATACCCGATGGGACGAGGTTTCATCAACGAGCATTCCAAAATCCGCATCCGTATGATGACAAGAAATATCGACCAGGAAATCGATGAAGCATTTTTGAGAAAAAGAGTGCAGGATGCCTGGGAATACCGCAAAAAAGTGACAGACACATCAAGCTGCCGCCTGATCTTTGGCGAGGCAGACTTCCTGCCGGGACTCGTAGTGGATAAATTCTCCGATGTGCTGGTCGTCCAGTCACTGGCACTCGGTATCGACAAAATGAAAATGACGATTATCCGCCTGTTGGAGGAGGTTCTGGCGGCTGACGGGGTTAAGATCCGCGGCGTGTTTGAGCGAAGCGATGCAAAAGTGCGTGAGCAGGAGGGCATGGAGCGTGTGAAAGGATTTCTTTCCGAGCCGTTTGACAAAAATCTTGTTAAACCCTGCGTTGAGTCGAAAGTATTCGGTATCGGCGTTGAGAGTTTCACCGCAGGCAGTGCAGAGTTTACTCTTTCGTTTGCCGCAACGCATGACGGCTGTCTGCCCCTTATGGATAACGGTCATTATCATCCGACCGAAGTCGTTTCCGATAAGATTCCCGCGCTTCTTTGCTTCTATCCCGAAATCGCGCTTCATATCACAAGAGGTGTTCGTTGGGACTCGGACCACGTTCTTTTGCTTGATGACGAGACAAAAGAAAT
>ERZ857951.2792-NODE-2792-length-14424-cov-3.642285_pt1 | contig 14424 bp, 9 predicted proteins | sample MGYA00519759_ERZ857951 | MGnify/ENA primary metagenome ERZ857951 (study PRJEB31778, sample SAMEA3449377) | human gut metagenome | biome: human gut; feature: human-associated habitat; material: faeces | place: United Kingdom | collected 2010/2012 ...
AAAAGCTTACGATATCGTCCTGAACGGCACTGAGATCGGAGGAGGAAGCGTTCGTATTCACCAGAACGATGTGCAGGAGAAGATGTTTGAGATGCTTGGTTTCACAAAGGAACAGGCACATGAGCGATTTGGTTTCCTTCTGGATGCTTTCAAATACGGAGTTCCGCCTCACGCCGGACTGGCTTACGGACTGGACCGTCTCGTTATGCTGATGGCAAAAGAGGACAGCATCCGCGACGTCATCGCATTCCCGAAGGTAAAAGATGCTTCCTGTCTGATGACCGAGGCTCCGTCACCGGTTGACGCAACACAGCTGGAAGAGCTTGGTCTTGAGGTTGAGCCGCAGGCTGAGGAAGAGACAATAGAAGAGTAAAGAAAATTTTGTAATTTACAGGACAGACAATTTTGCAGAAGTGCAGCGTTGTCTGTCCTTTTTTAGGTTTCACTCGATCGGTGTAAAGAAAAACTTAAGAAATTCTTCCCCGTCTTCCCCGTTGTTTTGCTGGAAAAAAGTGCTACAATATGGTTTGTAAGAAAGATACGGAAACATCCACAGCAAGTGGAACACATAGAGAAAAAGACAAGGAGGAATCACTATGTTAGTTACATTAGTCATGCTGGCAACCTGTTTTGGTCTGCTCTGCGGAATTGGAATTTTATTTGGGATCGTCGGACTGCTGCTGAAATTTGGAGGAAAAGTCCTCGGCGCATGCGCCACTATTCTTCTCCCGATCGGCGTGATCTGGCTTGGATTTAAAATCGTGTTCGCCGTCGTTCCGCTTCTGTTCAAACTGGTCTGTGCAGCGCTGATCTGTTATCTCGTATACCGCATTCTGCGGGAGATGAAACTTGTAGCATAAAAAATAAAATCTAACAGATTCGAAAGAAAACCTGCTTTCCGTCATAAACACGGAGGCAGGTTTTTAATGACAAAAACAAAAATCTATTTTCAGAAAAAGCCAGTATTTGCTAAAAAAAGAGTAAGGAAAAAGTAAGAAAACAAAAAACAAAATGTGATACGATAGAACTAACTTGGGAAAGCAGAAAATTAATTTGTAAAATAGAAAAGTGGGAGGAAGCATATGAAGAAAAAAGTAATCGCGATTGTGTGCGCAGTCGCAGTGCTGGCGGCAGCCGGAGGGGGAGTGACATGGCATTTCCTTGGAAACAGTACAAAAGAGGACGATAACGTCGTCTATGTCAATACTGTAAAAGCCCTGACCAATCTGGGAACCGGAAATGGAATGGAAAACCGCTATGCCGGTGTTGTGGAGTCGGAAAATACCTGGAAGGTAGAGAAAAACAGCGAGAAAACGGTAAAGGAAGTTTATGTGGAAGTCGGTCAGGAGGTTCAGGTCGGAACACCGCTGTTCTCCTACGATACCGAGAAATTCCAGAGTGACCTCGAGCAGGCGCAGCTGGATCTGGAACGCATAAACAATGAACTTTCAAGTATGAATACCAATATCAACCAGCTTTACAAAGACAAAAAGCAGGCATCAAAAGACCAGCAGGCAAGCATCACACTGGAAATTCAGGAAGCGGAGCTGGATTTAAAGAAAAAAGAATATGAAGGAAAATCAAAACAGGCGGAGATTGATAAATTAAACGATAACATCACCAATGCGACCGTGATCAGCGAAATCGCCGGTGTTGTAAAATCAATCAACAACGATGACAGCAGCGCCGGCGCTTACTCCGGTGACAGCTCCGACAATTCCTTCCTGACCGTTCTTGCAACGGGAGATTTCCGTGTAAAAGGCCAGATCAATGAACAGAATATGAGCGACGGTTCGATTACCGAAGGAAGCCAGGTGATCGTGCATTCTCGTGTAGATGAGAATCAGACCTGGACTGGAACCGTGACAAAGATTGATCGGGAAAATGCACGGACAGGAAGCAATAACGTTTACAGCAGTTCAGGAGACAGTATGACGCAGTCAAGCAACTATCCGTTTTATGTACAGCTCGATGGAACAAATGGCCTGATGCTCGGTCAGCATGTTTACGTAGAGCCGGATATCGGTCAGCAGGAAGTCAAAACTGGAATCTGGCTGTCCGATTACTTTATCAACGATATCGACAGCAATCCTTATGTCTGGGCTGATGATGGAAATGGAAAACTGGAAAAACGAAGTGTAACCCTTGGAACACACGATGAAAATATGATGGAATATCAGATCACTGATGGTCTCAAAGAGGAGGATGCCATCACCTTCCCGGAGGATGGTCTGGAAGAGGGCATGAAGACCGTCGTCAGCACCGATGGTTCGCTGGGACAGAGCAATCCGGCCGGCGGCGAAGATGACGGAATGATGGATGACGGTATGCTTGACAACGACGATGGAATGGTCGACGACGGTATGACGCAGGATGAAAACGGCATGGTCGACAATACCATGGACGGCGCAGAGTACAGCGGTGAGGAAGATACAACGAACGTGATCGGCGGCGCCGACAATGGTGAGGCAGAACCGGCAGAAACACAGGAAGCCGGATCAGCAGATGACGGGGAGGTGCAGCCGTGATTCTGGAATTAGAGAATATCTGTAAAGAATATATGCAGGGCAAAATCCCGGTTCCGGTTCTGAAAAACATCAACTTCTCCATGGAAGAAGGCGAGTACGTTGCGATCATGGGTCCTTCCGGTTCCGGAAAAACAACACTGATGAATATTGTCGGCTGTCTCGACCAGGCGACGAGCGGACGGCTGATCCTCGACGGACAGGATATCAGCAAATGCAGTGACAATCAGATGTCGGACATCCGCCTGCAGAAAATCGGCTTTGTATTCCAGAACTTCCAACTCCTTGCAAGACAGAGCGCAATGGAAAATGTATGCCTGCCGTTGACGTACGCGGGCGTGCCGAAAAAAGAGAGAAGAGAGCGGGCAGCGATTGCCCTCGAGCGGGTGGGGCTCGGCGACCGTATGAGTTTCAAACCGACCCAGCTCTCCGGCGGACAGAAACAGCGTGTGGCGATTGCAAGAGCGATTGTCAACCATCCGAAAATTCTGCTGGCTGATGAGCCGACCGGAGCGCTCGACTCCCATTCCGGCGAGCAGGTCATGGAGCTGTTCCAGAGCCTGAACGACGAGGGCGTCAGCATCTTGATGATTACACATGACGCGGAGATCGCATCGATGGCACAGCGCACCGTGGAGATCCGCGACGGAATGATGAAATCGAAGGAGGTGGCCGAAACATGAAAAAAGGAAAAGCAGCAAAGAAAGCCGCGATTGCAGTTGTGACCGCAGTTGCCGTGGGCGGTGTCAGTGTCGGCGGTTATTACGGCATCCGCCAGGCGCAGAAGACGACCGTAAAAGTGTATCCGGTCAGTGACTTTACGAGTGGTTACTGGGGAGACAACATGAACATGGAAGGCCAGATCACCTCAACGGCTTCCCAGAACATCTATCTTTCCGACAGCCAGACCATTTCCCAGGTTCTCGTCAAAGAGGGCGATGTGGTAAATGCCGGAGACACGCTGATGACATACGATACCAGCATGATCGAGCTGGATCTGGAAACGCAGCAGTTACAGCTTGCACAGACAAAGCTGAAAATCCAGCAGAGTGAAAAAGAACTGGAAAAGCTGAAAAAGACAAAACCGGTATCGGATACCCCGCTGGATCCGGTGGAGCCGGATTTCCCGGAAGATCCCGATTTTCCGGATTTCCCGGATTTTCCAGATGAACCCATCGATCCGGATTTCCCGGACGAACCGATTCCGACCCCGGAACCGGAGCCGACGTACGAGGATGCTGTTCTGTACAGCAGTACGAATAAGCTTGTATTTGGTTCCAAACCATACAAAGGAGAAGGAACGCAGGAAGACCCATACACCTATCTCTGCGCACCGGGAACAGTCCTGACAGGCGGATTCCTGAATCAGATGGCAGGATACGCGGATGAAAAGGGAACGAAAAAAGAAGAGGACAGCGAAGGATACTGGTTCCGCCTGGAGATTCATGAAGAAAACAAAGCCGCAGAGGCGCTGGAAACCGTGTGGGAGCAGGATGGAACGAAGATTGCGAAAGCATACGAGACTTCGTATGAAGCAGTCCTGAGTCTGAAAGAATCCGAAGCGGCGGATGCACCGGAAATAAAAATCACCACGCCGCTTGCCAACACAGAGGTGGCAGAGGGCGGCGAGCTGAAGCTGAAAATCGGAATCAATGAGAAGAAAGATACCGAAGAGAAGCCGGATGAGAAAGCCGACGATAAAACGGATGATAGAACCGAGAGTCCGTCCGAGGACGATGTGACACAGCCGGGTGAAGCCGGAAATGGAAGCGGAGAGACAGACGATTCCACGGAAAACACCGAAACAGATGTCACTTACACATACGTCTGGAAACACAACGGAAAGACAATCGACGGAGATTTTAAGGATACTTACACAAAAGAAAATATCACAAAAGAGGATGCCGGAATCTATACAGTAGAAGTGACAGCGAAAAATGACAAGGGTACTTCCATGGCAGTCAGCACTGCAAATGTGGCGGTAAAAGAAGGAACGATTACCCCGACACCAAGTGTAACTCCGACCCCGGGCGTTACGCCGGGACCGAGTGTAACTCCAGAGCCGACCGTCAGCCCGGAACCAAGTACAACACCGATTCCGACCACAGAGCCGGTTCCAACAGAAACTCCGGTGCCGAGCGAGACCCCAGTTCCGACGGAAACGCCGACGCCGACCAAAGTCCCGGCAGAACCGGAAGCGGAACCGCAGAGTGAAAGTGCACCGGAAGCAGTGCAGACAACAGCAAAAACCGTATTCTACGGTGAAAAAGCATCGGTACAGTCCCTCTTTACATCATCCACAGGAAGCAGCGCCAACAACAATACTTCTTCCGGTGATGATACCCAGATGACCTACACAAAAGATGAGTTGAAAAAAGCCATCAGCGAAAAAGAAAGCCAGATCCGTAATCTGAAGCTGGATCAGAAGGAAGAGGAACTCAAAGTCAAAAATACGCAGAAATCCCTGGATTCCCAGACCGTAAAAGCGACGATCAGCGGTGTGGTAAAGAAGGTTGGAAATGCAGAAAACCCGTCCAACGACGGAAGCGCCTTTATCCAGGTCAGTGGAAACGAAGGTCTGTACGTGCGCGGCTACTTAAGCGAGACGTATCTCGATCAGGTAAAAGTCGGCGACGAACTCAACGTGACTTCCTGGTCTTCGGGTGCTTTTGCAGCGGCAACCGTAACCGAGATTTCCCCGTACCCGACAACAAGCTACATGTCCTACAGCGAGACACCAGCCTCCTTCTACCCGTTCACAGCCGTTATCCCGGAGGGCGGAGAAGGTTTTGAAAACGGCGACTGGATCGAGATTGCAATCACTGTCGGAAACGATGTAGAAAACGGCAACGGCCTGTACGTCAGCAAAGAATTCATCCGCGAGGAGAACGGACAGAAATTCGTTTATATCCGGGATGAAAATGATAAATTAAAGAAACAGAATGTGGTAACCGGAAAACTTCTGTGGGGCAGTTATTACGAAGTGAAGAGCGGTCTTTCCGAAGAGGATTACATTGCATTCCCGTACGGCAAAACCGTGGTGGAAGGCGCAGACACGAAGGAATCCAGTTCATCGGATTATTACAACAGTTAAGGAGGCGCATTATGTTAGAAAATGTAAGACTTTCCTTTCAGGGAATCTGGTCACACAAAATGCGTTCCTTCCTGACGATGCTGGGTATTATCATCGGAATTGCGTCGATCATCTCAATTGTCTCCACGATCAAGGGAACGAATGAGCAGATCAAACAGAACCTGATCGGAGCCGGAAACAACAACGTGACCGTCAGCTTAAAGCAGGGCGACGGCGATTACTGGATGGACAACGGACTGCCAAGCGGTGTGTCGAAACTGTCTGATGATCAGAAAAAGCGGATCCGCGAGCAGGATCAGGCGGAAAATGCATCGTTTTACACCGAAAGAACGTATGTGAGCGGCATCGCAAAAGGAAACACAACACTGGACAGTGCGAAGGCGCTTGGCGTGGATGAAAATTATCTGTCGACGTGCGGCTATCAGATTTATCAGGGACGCGGCTTTGTGGAGAGCGATTTCTCGAAGATCCACAAAGTTGTCCTCCTCGACGATACCGCAGTGCTGACACTCTTCCCGGATGAGTCGCCGGTCGGCAAAACGATCGAGATCATGGGAGAGCCGTTCACGGTGATCGGCGTGATCAAAAAAGCCGATTCGTTCCAGCCGGTCATCAATTCCAGAGATGACTACTATACGTACAATCAGGAATCCTATCCGCTGGTGCTGATGCCGGATGTCTGCTGGCCGATCGTATTCCAGTATGATGAGCCGGAAAATGCCGTTGTGATGGCAAAAACAACCGAGGATATGAGCACGGTGGGAAAGACAACAGCGGATATCATGAACGAATCCGTGACCAATACAACTGATTCTCTTTCCTATCAGGCAGAGGATCTGCTGGAGAAAGCAAAGAGTCTGCAGGAGTTAGGCCAGAGCACGAACCAGCAGCTGATCTGGATCGCGAGCATTTCGCTTCTGGTCGGCGGTATCGGTGTTATGAATATTATGCTGGTATCTGTAACGGAACGTACAAGCGAGATCGGCCTGAAAAAGGCGATCGGAGCAAGAAAACGCAGAATTCTGTTCCAGTTCCTGACCGAGGCGGCGGTGCTCACCAGCATCGGCGGACTGCTCGGCGTGCTGGGCGGCATTATCATGGCACAGGTGATTTCGAGGGTATCGCAGACGCCTGTGGCGATCAGTATTCCGGCAATCATTTTCTCCGTGGTCTTCTCCATGGTGATCGGTATCGTATTCGGACTGCTGCCGTCGGTAAAAGCAGCGAACCTGAATCCGATCGATGCGCTGCGAAGAGAATAGAACAAAAAAGAGTTGAAAAATCCGTGCGGGTACAGCGTAGGTGCTGGATCCGTGCGGATTTTTTGTGCGGCGTGTGCGGATGAAACTTAAGATCTTTACTTTTTGCGGAAAGTCGGTTATACTGGAAAATAAGCGCAATTTGCGGCGCAGCAAAGAGGCATTCGAGTTTCAGATTCGGTATGTTTATGAAAATATAAGAAAGATTCAAAGACATTTCACATTCGTTTATGGTATAATCAAACAAGAGTATGACCAACGAAAAGGAGTATACGCGAATGAATATTTTGTTTTTTATCACACCGAAAAGTGAAACGGCTTATCTGTATGACGACTGCTCACTTCGGCAGGCCATCGAGAAGATCGAATATCATAAATACACGGCGGTTCCGGTACTGAACAAAAAGGGCTGCTACGTGGGAACACTGACGGAAGGAGATCTGCTCCGCATCATAAAAGAACGGTATCTGCTGAATTACCATGAAGCAGAGGATATCCCGCTCTGGCAGGTTCCGAAACGGTGGAATTATGAGTCCGTCAACATCAACAGCAACATCGAGGACCTGATCGAGATGTCCATGCGGCAGAATTTCGTTCCAGTTGTGGATGACGAGGGAATCTTCATCGGCATCATCCGAAGAAGAGATATCATCCAGTACTGTTATCAGAAAAGCGGCATCAAAGAAGAGGAAGAAGCCCGGCGCAGCGCGCGGAAACAAAACGCAGAACAGATGATTCTGCAGTAAAGAAGAAAATGAGGGAAACATTATGAAAAAACTGATCGATCTTATCCAGGAAGAGCTGGTAAAAGCCTTTACCGCTGCGGAGATGGACCCGTCCTATGCAAGGGTTTCCGTTTCCAACCGCCCGGATCTGTGCGAATACCAGTGCAACGGCGCAATGGCAGCTGCAAAAGCATACCACAAAGCACCGATCCAGCTGGCTGAAGCAGTTGTAGAAAAAGTGACCGATCACAGCGTGATCGGTGAAATTGAAGCCGTAAAACCGGGATTTATCAACCTGAAAATCAACCCGGAATTTCTGGCAGATTATCTTTCCAAAATGCAGAACGATGAAGATCTTTCTGTAGAGAAAACAAAAAATCCGAAAACCATCATCGTAGATTACGGCGGAGCAAACGTGGCAAAACCGCTTCACGTCGGCCATCTCCGTTCCGCGATCATCGGCGAGAGCATCAAGCGTATGGGACGCTTCATGGGCCACAACATGATCGGTGACGTTCATCTTGGAGACTGGGGTCTGCAGATGGGACTGATCATCACCGAGCTGCAGGAGCGCCATCCGGAGCTTGTTTATTTTGATGAGTCCTTTACGGGAGAGTACCCGGAGGAAGCACCGTTTACGATCAGCGAACTCGAGGAGATTTATCCTTGCGCAAGCGGCAAATCGAAAGAGGACGAGGACTATAAGAAACGTGCACTCGAGGCAACGAGAGAGCTGCAGCAGGGCAGAAGAGGATATCGTGCGATCTGGAAACACATTATGAATGTTTCTGTTGCCGATCTGAAAAAGAACTATGGAAACCTCGACGTTCATTTCGATCTGTGGATGGGTGAGTCCGATGCACAGGAGTACATTCCGGACATGGTAGATTACCTGAAAGACAATGGTTATGCACATTATGACCAGGGCGCACTCGTTGTTGATGTCAAAGAAGAGACAGACACAAAAGAGATCCCGCCGTGCATGATCTTAAAATCCGATGGAGCAGCTCTGTATGATACGACAGACCTGGCAACCATCATCCAGCGTATGAAACTGTACAAGCCGGACGAGATCTGCTATCTGGCAGACAAACGTCAGGAGCTTCACTTCGTACAGTGTTTCCGTTGTGCAAGAAAAGCAAAACTGGTGAATGATGATACCGTTCTTTCCTTTATCGGCTTTGGTACCATGAACGGAAAAGACGGAAAACCGTTCAAGACCCGTGAGGGCGGCGTTATGCGTCTGGAGCGTCTGATCGGCGAGATCAACGATGAGATGTATCAGAAGATCGTGGAGAACCGCAGCGTAAAAGATACGGATGCAAGAGGAACGGCACAGATTGTCGGACTGTCTGCTATTAAATACGGTGACCTGTCCAACCAGGCATCGAAAGATTATGTATTCGATGTTGAGAGATTTACTTCCTTCGAGGGAAACACCGGTCCGTACATCCTGTACACGATCGTTCGTACAAAATCCATCCTCGGAAAATATAAAGAAGAGGGAAATGAACTGAAGAAAGGCGCACTCCTGGCACCGAAGAGCGACAGCGAGAAAGCTCTGATGCTTTCCGTATCCCGTTTCAACGGCGTTGTGGAGAACGCATTCGAGGAGAAAGCACCGCATAAGATCTGTGCTTATATCTACGAGCTTGCAAACGAGTTCAACCACTTCTACCACGAGACCAAGATCTTAAGTGAGCAGGATGAGGCAAGAAAAGCATCTTACCTGGCACTGCTGGATCTCGTCCGCGAGGTACTCGAGACCTGCATCGACCTGCTGGGATTCTCGGCACCGGAACGGATGTAAAACGCCAGGGGATCAAACTTAAAAGTCCGACGCAATCTGGCGTTGCGCGGAGTCAAGAGGGAAAAAATAGATAAAAAACAGGCGATTTTTTTGGCAGCCGTCGGCTTCTGTAGTTCTTGCAGAAACGGCGGCTGTTGTGTTATACTTACATCACGATTTTTCATCCGCTTGGACATTCGTCCTGAAAAATCGATTCTATATTACTCTATCGAAGAGCCATTCGGCTCAATTTATATCCATGTACAAAAACAGAATATCGGACTGACAAACACTTTGACGTAAAAAGAGGAGGCGGGATCATTGGAAAAGTAGAATTTCCGGGAGGGAAGTATCGCCTGCTGTCAGTGCTCGGAAGAGGGGCAACGTCTGTCGTTTATCTTGCAGAAAAAACTGGATCCGGAAAGCGGTATGCAGTCAAGGTAAGTATATGTGACAGGGAAAAACTGCGCCGGGAGGCGTTTCTTTTACAGAAGTTTTCATATCCCGGGATTCCCTGTGCGGTGGAACTTCTGGAAAGTGGGACAAAAAGCTTTCTGGTGATGGAAGCTGTAAACGGAAAATCTATCGGACAGCGTATGCGTAAGGGAGAACGGTTTTCCAGCCGGGGAATTCTGAAAACGGGAATTGCCCTGAGCGGGATTCTCTGTTATCTCCATGCACAGAACCCGCCGGTTTTCTACCGGGATCTGAAGCCGGACAACGTGATGATAACAGAGCGTGGTGAAATATACCTTGTGGATTTCGGTGCAGCCGGAACAGAAGAAACGGGTGTGGAAGTCCGTTATGGAACCCGCGGTTATGCAGCGCCGGAGCAGTATGACGGGAAGTGTGACGCCCGTTCTGATCTTTATGCACTCGGCGCACTGCTTGCGGCAATGGCGAAGCATGCGAAAAAGCGGCAGAAAAGAGGACTCTGGCGGGTGCTGGAAAAGTGTATGCAGAAAAAGCCGGAGGAGCGGTATGCGTCTGCCGGAGAAGTCAAAAAGGCACTGCGGCGGCTGGAAAGAAAGCGAAAAGGCAGGAAGACTCTGCGGATCTTTGCAGTTTTTGCTTTTCTGACAGGAGGAGCGGCTGCAGTTGCCAGCAGGATGCCATGGGGGCAGTTTCCGGCGGCAGACGAATGGGAGGAGCAGGGAGATCTCTGGTTCTGCGGAAATCCGGTGGAAGAAGGCAGTCTGCCGAACTACCAGAAAGCGCGGGAAGCGTTCTTAAAGGCAGACCATCTCAGTCAGGCGGGGCGTGTGGAGCAGGAACTTGTGGAATACTGTCTGGCGGATGATGCGGCAAGGGAAAAAATGCAGATGGAGCCATTGCTGGCTGAATTTTATGATGACACGCAGCAGGAGCCGGAAAAAGAAAAACGCTGCCGCAGATATCTTGCTGTTGCAGGAATGTATTTCAGTTTTTCTGAAGAACTGGCGCGTGAAAATGACACAGACGCCATGCGGAAAGGAATCGAAGTGCTGGAAAAGGCCGCAGGCGAGAATATGGAGGGGCAGTGGAAGGCGGTTATCTGGCAGAGACTGGCGGATGCGTGCTATCTTGGCGGAAAATCCGGGGATGGGGAAAGAGAACAGGACTGGTGCCAGGAGAGCTTTCTCTATTACGAACGGCTTCTGTGCAGCAGACAGGATGGAAACCGGCGGAAAAATCTGCTCAGGGCCGCAGAGCTGGCACTGCAGTTCGACATGCAGGAAAAAGCAGAACAGTACCTCAACGAGGCAGCAGAAATTCTGGGAATGGAGGAGGACATTTTTTATCAGCAGATCAGAAAAAGATGGGAGGAAGCAGGATGAGAAAAAAGACCATATGCGCAATGATGACAGGATTCCTGGCCATCCAGGGAATCGAAGTCCACGCGGAGACACAGCAGGCGACAGGCGAGGCCGCAAGTGCGGTGGAAAGCGTGGAATTAGAAGCTGAAATCATCGAGAACAGTGATGTGACAGATGCGGACGGGAAAGCCGGACCGGAGGAACTGCTGCCGGACGAAAAGTCAGAAGAAGAACCGCCTATAGAAGAGAAACCAGAGCAGGAACCAGAGCCGCCGGAAGAGAAAACAGATCCGGCAGAGACCGGAAAGAAAGAGACAGAAGGAGAAGAAAAAATGCTTCCCCCGACGGTAATTCCGGATCCGGAGAAAGAACCAGCGGAAAGGTGGGAAGAAGAGGAGGAAGAAATTTCGGAAGATTCAGAATCGGGGAAGCCAGAAGAATTACCGGAGGCAGGAGATATGGGTTCCGGGGAATCGGAATCAGAGGAAGGATGTGAAGAAACAGATACAAAAGAATCAGAGACAGAAGAGTCAGATTCGGAGAGAACGGATTTTGGAGAAATGGACACAGAAAAACCAGATTATGAAGATACAGGTTCAGAAAAATCCGGAACGGAAAATTTGATGCCAGAAGATCCGGAACCGGAAAAGCCTGATATGGAAGAAACGAAGCAGGAATCTCCGTCAACCGAAAAAGAGTCAGAAAATCAAACCTCGGAAACAAAAGCACCAGAAAAAGAGGAGCCTACCGTAATGCCAGATGCCGGAAAGTCAAACACAGAAAAGCAGGAACAAACGGAGCCCGGGCAATCGTCTCCGGAGAAAGAAGAACTCAAAACAGACGAACAGCTGCCCGTTGCTGCAGCCACGCCCGAGGAGGTGACCCAAGATCCAGATGATATTCCGCTACAAACAGAAGAAAGCAGTCCTCCGCCTGCCGAAACTCCATCTGAGAGTGCCGGGGAGGAGCCATCTCAAATACCGCCGCAGATCATCGCCGATTTCATATTATCACAGATAGCAGACGAAGATTTCGAAGCGCCGATCCCCCTGATTATCCGCCCGGCCGACACCAGCGTCGAAATAGATCCCGGTTATACCCCGGAAATTCTGCTCGAGGGAGCCGCCGACACGGCTGAAATTCTTTCCTGCATGGTAAATGGCTCCGAAGCCGAATACGAATGGAAAGAAAACAAAATCTGTCTGAAAGCCGAGAGCCTTTCCGAAGGCTACAACCGCATCACTGTAAAAGTGCGTGGCGCAGACGGCATTGTACGAACCATGAAACCGTGGGAAGTCAACGTGAAACCAAAAACTTCCACACTTGTCAGCCAAAGAACCAGCCAGAAACCAAAAGGAACCCGCCTCTTGCAGTCCTTAAGGCGCCTCTGGAACCTGATTCGTGCCATTGCCGAAATTCAGAATCAGACCACCCGCTATCTGCGTGCACTCTGCAGAAAATAGCCTGATCCGGTTTTGTTTGTATTTCTAATTTCGATATGCTAGAATAAAAGACATGTCATACGATAAAAAAGTAAAAGAGGAAATAAGAGTATGTCAGATATGATATTATTTGATCTGGACGGAACCCTGACCGATTCCGGTCCTGGAATTACAAGATGCGTACAGTATGCGCTGGCATCCTTTGGCATCGAAGAGCCGGATCTGGAAAAACTGAACTGTTACGTGGGGCCGCCGCTTCTGGAATCTTTCATGAATTTTGCAGGCCTTGGCTGCGAAGAAGCACAGCAGGCCATCACAAAATACAGGGAGCGGTACGAGGCAGAGGGCATTTTTGAAAATGAAGTATACGGGGGAATCCCGGAGGTTCTGGCGTATCTGAAAGAGAAGGGAAAAATTCTGGCGGTAGCATCGTCCAAACCGGAAAAATACGTGGAGCAGATCCTGGAGCATTTCGAAATCAGAAAGTATTTTACCGTAGTAACCGGTTCAGAAATGAACGAAACCAGAACCGACAAAGGAGAAGTCATCGCAGAGACGCTGCGCCGACTCGGAGCAGAAGACAGCCGTTCCGACGTGGTGATGGTTGGTGACAGAAGCTATGACGTAATCGGGGCAAGAGAAAACGGACTGCTCTGTGTCGGCGTATCGTATGGTTACGGCGGAAGAGAAGAACTCGAGGCAGCAGGTGCCGCAAAGGTATGTGATACACCGGAAGAACTGAAACTGCTGGCGGAGGATCCGAAAGAAGAGAAGAAAAGACGCGACCGCATCAAAAAAATGAAGCCGGAGCGTATCCCGTGGCTGACAAGAGGAGAAAGTGGAACAGGAATCTTTGCGCCGAAAGAGAAAAAAGCAGAGAATATAAAAGAAAAAAGGACAGCGAAAACAGAGCCAAAAACGGAGGAAATCGTAATTCCTATCCAGCGGAAGCTATGGCGTCTTTTAAAACCGCTTCTGACGTACGAACTGTTTCTGATCGGAGCAACCGTACTTCTGGCGCTGATCCTGATGACGTTTACGACCGGCGGTTATCTGGAAGAGCGTATGCACGCGACATCCGTTCTTGCATCAGCAATCGGCAGTCTGGCGGCGATCCCGGTTCTCTGGAAACAGTACAAAAAAGATGAAGGCATGTTCCCGAAACCGGAAAAACGGTGGAGTGCTACAGAGGCAGCCGCCTGTATTCTGCTGGTTATGACCTTCGGCCATCTCCTGAACACTGTCATGAACGTGACCGGCTTTACCAGAATCTTTTCCGGCTATCAGGACATGGCATCAAAGATTTATGAAGGACAGAACCCGCTGCTTCTGATCCTGTCCGTCGGTGTGCTGAGCGCGGCCGCAGAGGAAATTGTTTTCCGCGGCATGATTTACCGCAGGGCAAAAGATTTCTGGGGAACCGGCTGGGGCATCGCAGCATCATGTCTGCTGTTCGGTGCATATCACGGCAATGTGACGCAGTTTGTCTATGCAGCCGTGGTAAGTGTGCTTCTGATCCTTATTTATGAGCGGTGCGGAACACTCCTTGCCCCGGTTCTTGCGCACATGGCAGAAAATATCTGGGGACTTTACCGGAGCCAGTTTATATCCTGGATGACAGAAAAAGCGCCGGCAGGAGCATGGATGTTCATCTTTTTCGAAGCCGTAATCTGCGCCGGAACGTTCTGGTATCTGTTTTTAACACCAGTAGACAAGAAGTCCCCCGCTTCTAAAGTGGAGGGATGAATTGTTAAAAGAAACATAACGGCAGTGGCGGGCGGAGAGAAATCGGTA
>ERZ857951.2798-NODE-2798-length-14367-cov-2.953326_pt1 | contig 14367 bp, 9 predicted proteins | sample MGYA00519759_ERZ857951 | MGnify/ENA primary metagenome ERZ857951 (study PRJEB31778, sample SAMEA3449377) | human gut metagenome | biome: human gut; feature: human-associated habitat; material: faeces | place: United Kingdom | collected 2010/2012 ...
CTAGGTAGATTTCCGATGCCTCGGCATTTACGCGTCCGCGGATCGTGTCGTATATTGAATTTACCTGTTCAAAAATCTCTTTCAACATGAAATGTGGGAAACCGCCTTTCTCGATTTTTTCGATGTCGATGTCCACTTGCTGAATACTTAATGAAACAGGGGTGTTTTTGATCGTTTTTAGGATCATTTCGTCCCTCTTCAAAATGGCAACATCGTCATCGTTTAAATAGATCACGTTTTTCGTGTATTCCACGATGGGCGTTGCATCCGAGGCCACGAAATATTCGCTTTGGCCCACACCGATCACGAGCGGGCTACCTTTTCTTGCCACCACGAGCTGGTCCGGTTCGTTCTTGCATAGAACAACCAGTCCGTAGGCTCCGATAACCTTAGTCAAAGCAAGACGCACGGCATTCTCTGCGTTGACTTGGCCTTTTGTGTAAATGTACTCGATCAGGTTTGCTAGTACTTCCGTGTCGGTTTCACTTTGGAATGAATAGCCTCTGGCCTGTAATTTTTCCTTTAATAAAGCGTGATTCTCGATAATTCCGTTGTGGACGATAGAGAAAAGACCGTTCATAGAAGTATGGGGGTGAGCGTTTGCGTCATTTGGTTCCCCGTGGGTAGCCCAGCGAGTATGTCCCATACCGATCGTTGCGCTGGTATCTTCCAGTTCCATGTGCTGTTCTAGGTCTTGCACCCTTCCCTTGCACTTGTAAACTTGGATGTTATTATTATGGATCAACGCGATTCCGGCAGAGTCATATCCCCGGTATTCCAGGCGTTTCAGACCGTTAATTAAGATCGGACAGGCTTCTTTGGGCCCGATGTATCCTACAATACCACACATAAATGTTATGTTTTAATGATTTATATTAATGAAAACAAGCGGCATAACAACCATTGCCGCTTGTTTATATTGTTATTCAATAATCTTGTCGAAAAAGTCGGAATAAGCCTCGATGTAACTTTGCTCGCCCGGGTATTCCAAGGTAGGTTTCTTCAGATCGGTGGCAAAGGTACGGAGTTCATCGTCCACGTCTTTGTGGTTGAAAATGATTCCGTCAGCGTATTGGAATGCCAATTTATTAATATTCGTGTATGTCGGGTCTTTTAAAAGCGCCACGTCTTTCCGGGCAACCCCTTCCGTGATCGCTTTTTCCCCGAATTTTTCATCCAGTTTCCCCTCGAATTTGTCGTTATAAGTAGAGAATACTACTTTCGTTTTGGAGAAAACAGGGGCATCATGATATTCTTTTTTCAAGTAAAGAGGAACTAGTGCGGTGAACCATCCTTGGCAATAGATCAAGTCAGGAGCCCATCTTAGCTTGCGCACGGTTTCGAATACTCCCCGGGCGAAGAAAATAGATCTTTCATCGTTGTCCGGGAAAAAGTTTCCTTCCTCGTCGGAGATCGTGTGCTTACGTTGAAAATAATCCTCGTTGTCGATGAAATAAACCTGCATTCGTGCAGCTTGGATCGAGGCGACCTTGATGATTAGCGGATGATCCGTGTCGTTGATGATCAGGTTCATTCCGGAAAGGCGAATTACCTCGTGAAGTTGATTCCGTCTTTCATTGATGCAGCCGTAACGGGGCATGAATGTTCTAATCTCTTTACCTTTGTCTTGTATCCCTTGAGGTAGAAATCTTCCAATATTTGCCATTTCTGATTCCGGCAGATAAGGAACTATCTCTTGAGAAATGAATAAAACTCTTTTTTTAGCCATAACTACTACTTTTCCCAAAAACCATACAAAGATAGGCATTTTGGTTCAGATTTCAAAACTACTTTGGAATAAACCTCTCTCGAAATAAACCACTTGAATCTTAAAAACGATGCGGGGTATAGGATTTTTGACTAAAAAATTTTGCTTTTATGATAGATTTATATAACATTGCGAAACTCTTTTTAGGCTGTAAATTAGGGGAAGACTGTACTATGGCGTGGCATAATAAACTAGGCGAATACGGGGAAGAAAAGGTAAACCGGTATCTTTTGGATATGGGGTACACGGTTCTAGAGAGAAACTGGCGGGTGGGACACCGGGAACTGGATTTCGTGTGTCTTGATGGGGAGGTACTGGTCGTGGTGGAGGTGAAAACCCGGGCAGATGACAATGTGTCACTTTTCGATTTGCTGGATTACAGAAAAAAGAGGAATCTACAAGCTGCGGGTGCCGCTTATCTAACGAAAAAGAACATTCATCGGGAAATACGATTCGATTTGGTTGTGGTCACTGGGGCCGAAATGCATCTGGAATATATAAAAGAAGTCATTGACTTGTTTTAAAGAACCGGGTGGCTTTTGTCGTGTGTGTGGTGTGGTAGGAATATGAAAAGCCACCCGGCATAAGAAAAGTGTCAATAGGGATATTTGTGTATTATCAAAAATTGTGCTAGAAATTCGGATTTCCGGAAAAAATATCAAATTTTCTTTCGGATGGATGATTTTGTGTGAAATTTACTATCTTTGAAAAATAAAACATAAAAGAAAAAGGATATGGCAACAGTAAAAGCAAAATATTTAGGAGATTTGCGTTTGGAGTGTACGCATTTGCAGAGTGGTACAAAGATTATCACGGATGCACCGACAGATAATAACGGGAAAGGTGAGGCTTTCTCTCCAACCGACTTGTGTTCCACGTCATTGGCCGCTTGTGCCATGACAATCATGGGAATTTATGCTAAAAATAACGGTATTGATTTGGCGGGAGCCGAGATCGAGATTACCAAGAAGATGGCGGCAGAACCTCGTCGTATTGCTGAGATTGACGTGATCTTTAATATGCCGGCTAACGGTTATTCCGAGAAGGAGAAAAAGATTCTCGAACGTGTGGCACATACTTGCCCAGTGCATTTGAGTTTACATCCGGATGTGAAACAAAATTTCGTGTTTAATTGGCAGTAATGGTAACCGGGGCTACCGGTTTACTGGGTAGCCATTTACTGTGTCATTTGGCACGATGCGGTGAGACGATCATCGCGCTAAAAAGAGATAAGAGCCACGTTGAAGAGACGATGGCTCTCTTTTCGTGTTATTTTGATTCTCCGGGAGATGCCATATCCCGGGTGAATTGGGTGGTTGGGAATGTGTTGGATGGGGAATCTGTGGCCCCGTTTGTGGAAAAAGTGGATACCGTTTATCATTGTGCGGCCATGGTTTCTTTCAATGGCAGCGATCGGAATACTTTGCTGGAAACGAATATCAAGGGGACGGAAAATATTTGTAAGATTTGTTTGGAACGTGGGGTACGCCTGTGTTTCGTGAGTTCGATTGCCGCTTTGGGGGACGCTCCCAACGAGAGTGTCGTGATTGACGAGAATACACCGGAGATTCCGGGGTCGGTCCACTCGCTTTATTCCGGCAGTAAAGGGGAGGCTGAGAAAATTGTCTGGAAGTATGTCCGTCAAGGACTGGATGTTGTGATCGTGAACCCGGCTATTATTTTGGGGGCGGGGTTACGGGGACGAAGTAGTGTCAAGTTGTTTGAACAGGCGAGTAAGGGGATGCCTTTCTACACGGAAGGCGTGAATGGATACGTGGATGTGCGGGATGTCTGCGAGTTGATGATTCGTTTGGCGAAAGACAGTGCTATTCGGGGAGAGCGTTTCGTATTATGTGGGGGAAATTATTCTTATCGGGAGTTGTTTACCGTGATTGCCCGTGTCGTGGGCAAGCGCCCACCTCGTATTCGGATGGCACCGTGGATGACAGGTTTGGCGTGGCGGTTACTGGCTTTCGTGGCTCTGTTCACGGGAAAGAAACCGGCTTTCACGGAGGAAACGGCTCGCTCGTCTCAACATAAATCCCGTTATTCCAGTGCGAAGGTGTTGTCTCTTTTTCCCGATTTTCATTTTCATACGCTTGAAGAGACGACTCGTTTTTTCAAGGATTTGTGAAGCGGGTTGTCTAGGTCGGGGTTCATGAGGTCCGGTAGGAGCTTTCCCTGTCCCGAGGCTATCTTCTCGAAAATCTCCATTTAAATATAGGTTGGAATATTCATGAAGTCGTGGTTCATGGTTTTGCCATGAATAGTAAAGGGAACCGGGCCTCTATTAGCGTGGGATTGGTGGTAGGGGATGAGGTGTAGTTGTTGTTCGTGTTTATTTTGATTAAATAATTTTCTTGTTTGTTATATGTTTCTCGTTAGAAAAATGTATTTTTGATGCGAGAGGTAGGGCGAGTCGCAATGGTTTAACGACTAAAATAAGATATTAGTGGATATACTGAACGTGAAACAACCGGAAATATTTGAAAGTGTATTTCATAAATATTATGCGTCACTATGTTATTTCGCCAATAAGTTCGTGCGAGATGATGAGGCGGCAAGGGATATTGTGCAAGAGGTGTTTCTTCGTTTTTGGGAATCCAAGGGAAAATTCGAGAATCAATCGGCGTTAAAATCATTCTTGTATAATTGTGTCCAGAATGCGGCATTGAATTATCTGGAAAAATTGCAGGTCCGGGCAAAAGCGAATCGTCGTTTGGGGTTGAAAGCTCCTGATGAGGAAGATGTTTTTTGTTTTCAGGTAGAAACGGATGTTTTCGAGGAAATCTTTGCCGCTATTGATGAATTACCTACTGAATGTCAGCGTATTTTCAAGATGAGTTATATCGAGATGTTGGATATTAAGACCATTTGCGAGCAACTGGATGTGGCCGAGTCAACCGTGAAGACGCAACGTCAGCGAGCTAAAAAGTATCTGCGGGAGCGGTTGCAACATCTTTATCCGGTGGTGATACTTATGTTTTTTTGATCGATAGAGGTGTGAATGGAGCTATATGGTAAATTCTAGTCATATAATATTCCTTTTTTGATTAAGGTAGTATTCATGATGGTTTTGAACTTAATCATGGTATTATTTATTGTGTATTTTGCGTAATTAAATTACACAATAGAAATATATAGAAAGAGAAAAATAATTTATATTTACTGTCATCCTTTTGAGAGAGTACCTGTTTATTGTTATAAGTTGGGGAACTTATAATTAATAATTAAAACATTATAACGTTATGAAAAAGGTGATTTGTCTTTTGTTTATATCCTCTCTTGGATGGATGTTTTCTCCTTGGAATTTATCTCAAGGGTAAATATTTGAGAATCGTGTTGAACTTTCTTCAAAAACAGTATATACTATTTGTGATGTATTGGATTTTACTTATGTTAGTCCTAGTATAACAGAAATGGAAGCAAGGTATAATATTGAAAATTCAATAAAAAAGATTGCAGAAAATTTGAAAGAACATATAGGACTTGTTGTCATTTATGGGGATGATTGGACAAGTATTTCTCTTGGGTATCAATTTACATTGTATATGGGACATACTGATCCACAATATTTGGAACAAGTGATGTTCGATTTGGCGGAAGGATTTGCTAGAATGTTTGAGGAATTTTATCCAGGATTAATTGTTTCATGGATTACGCAAAATTAAGTTTGTAAATAATCTTGTAGCTAGGAGGCTTATGGACTTTAATACGGTCATACACATTGCGAGAATTAGTTGTCGGCTCGTTTTTCGGAGTTGGTTATTTCGTTTTTTTCTAATTTTTTCTTGCGTGGGAATATTCATATTTCAATTAATTTTTCAAGGAAATGTGACCCGCTACAATATTTCGGGGTTAATTACGATGGCTTCTTTCATCCCGTACATGAATTTGTATATTTATACAATATTGCAGGCTTTTGTCGTTATTTTTCTAGCAGGAAATTACTTTACTCGGGAGCGAGGGCTTGACACGATGGAGACGGTTCATTATCGTTCGGTAAGTAACTGGGAATTGGTGTTGGGGTATTATCTAGGGTTCTTGGTCAGTTTTGGAGTAGGTGCATTATTTTCGCTTTTCTTGGGGCTTTGTGTTCACTTGTTTTTTAGTACAGCTCCATTTTCTTTGTGGGCGTATTTATTTTATTTTTTGACATTGTTTATTCCCTCTATGGTATTTTATACCGGTTTTTCCTTTTTCTTGTTCTCTGGATTTAGAAAACAGAGTATTGGTCTGGTAATCCTTTTCTTTTGTTTTTTTCTGAACCTTTATTTTACACGGGAGGGAATAATGGATTCTTTGGGAATATCCTTGCCTAATGCGTTATCGGGACAGGTTGGACACCCGGAGTTATCTTACTATCTTTTTCAGCGATCTTGTTGGTTCTTGATAGGTAGTTTCTTTTTAGTTTTAGCGATAAAATGTTTTTATCGCCTGCCGAATTGTTCGCGTGTTTCAGTAGGGACGGTTTTTCTTTTGTTCTTATTTTTAGGTGGAATCTGTTGTGGTTTCGTGTGTTACAAGGAAAAGTACGATGAGAATAAGACGAGAGAGTTTTATCGGGATATATATACTCAATATCGGGAGAAAGATTACCTTGCTTTAGTGAATCAAGATATAGAACTTTATCATGCAGGAGCAACAATTTCTTGCAAGAGTCGATTATTCGTGGAGAATCGATTGGGTCGAGAATTGGATGAAATCGTGTTTTTTTTGAATCCGGCGTTAAAGATAAGTTCTTTGAAAGTTCAGGGAGAAGAGATGTCATTTAGACGGGAAGGTCAGGTGGTTATCGTGAATAAGAGGGTCTCTTCCGCTGGCAAAATGAAAATAGAGATCGTGTATGCGGGAGGAATTGATGATCGAATTTGTTATCTTGATGTGCCTGATATATCTTATCAAGATACACGAACGTGTAGTTATCTGACATGTCGTTTCGGTAAACGGAATGTTTTTTTAGGAAAAGATTACACGCTATTGTTGCCTGAGTGTCTTTGGTATCCTGTGACGGTCCCCCCGGTGAATCCTGTTTCTCCGTTTGATGTTTCCCGACAGTTTACGATTTTCAATTTGACTATATCCGGACATGGAAAACAGAAAGTTATCTCGCAGGGGGAAAAAAGCGTGTATAGAGATCGGGTGGTATTTAAAAATAGGAATCCCGTAACCGGTTTATCTCTTTGTATGGGAGATTATATCGGCCGGATGATAAATGTGGATGGGATACGTTACGAGTTGTATATGTTTAAGAATAGCCTTGATGTGTTTCGTGGTTTAAATCACGTGGAGGAATTTTTATCAGAAACCATTCGGGAATCCAAAGGGACATTGGAAGAAATGATGGGGCGTCCTTTTCCCTATTCTCGGTTTCAAATTGTAGAAACTCCACTCTCTTTTACATCATATTATCGGGAGTGGCAAGGAGGGAGTGGGTACGTGCAACCTGAAATTGTTTTTCTGCCGGAGCGAGGTGTCGGTTATTGCATGGACATGAGGCAGGAGAAAAAAGGAGGACAAGTTAAAAGGATGACGATTTCTGCTTGTTATATACCGTTAATAGCGGATAGATATTCTGATAAGGAAAAGGAACAGTTCATCATTAAACAGTTGATCGAGGGCTTGTTTTTGAGAAAGTATCATTGGAAGACTTTGCTTACCGGGTATATGGAGTTTAATCCTTTCACGTTAGGGTGGGAAGAGAAGAAAGGGGAGCATTTGGAGCAGAAATTAAATAATTATTATTTATCTCCGATGTTTTATGAGCAGGTGTTTCAAGTAAAAAGTACTGATTTCCCTATATTGGATCATATTTTCTTGGGAGTGGTGAAGTCTGAATCAGCGAGAGTGGCGAAGAAAGATTATTATAGACAAAAATTATTGGAAGGAAAGGCTATCAACTATTTGAAGAATCATAGTATGGCTGATGCTGGTGATGATTCATCATTATCGGGCGAAGTGTACGAGAAGATTCTTTCTCTAAAAACGGACGATCTATTTCGACATTTTACATTCTATGGAATACAGCCTAAAGAGTTATATGCATTTGTTGATTCCTGTACTCGTGGTTTGTATTTTCAGGAAATGAATTTTGAGAATATAAGTCGTAAGCTTGAAATTGCCCGTGGTGTGGATTGTAAAGCGATATTGTCAGGGTGGTATAATCAGAAGTCTATACCAGTGTATGTCCTTAAAAAATTTCGAGTAGAGAAAATTGATGAATGTGTAGGGGATATAGAATTCGATCAATTTCTTAAGTTATCTGGTTTATTAGCTTCAGAACCGAATAAAACCGGGAAATATCGTGTGGTATTAGAATTGTATAATGATAGTGAGGTTGATGGGATTGTCTCGTTAGTAGAACAAAAGAATACGGGGCTTTTTTCTAGAGCTTATTATTCTAGTGATAACATTTATTATCGGAATATCAAGATTAATGCAGGGACAGGAAAAGTTTTAACCCTGTTGTGTAAGCAAATACCGGTACTTGATTTAGGAATTTCTAAAAATTATCCTCGGCAGATTAAAAGTGATTTCAGTCACCAACTAACGGGAGAGGTAAAAGAGAGCGTTTATCTGAAAGAAAAAGCGTATTTTTTACAACGTGGAGGATCCTCTGAGATTATTGTGGATAACGAGGATGCCGGATTTTATATACCTAAAAAACGTGAATTGTGGTTTCGGGATTTATTCGGGAAAGAAGAGAAAAATATTAATGATATATATGATTATGAACCCGTTGCTGATGGTAAAGAGGGTTGGCGGGTTTATGTGAATGAGAATGCCTACGGTTCTCCTGTTCGAAGTGCTGTATATAAATTGGTCGGTGAGGGAAAATCGGTTGTATCTTGGAATACTGAGATCTTGACTGATGGAAATTATGAGATTTATATTTATAGCCCAGTAGGGGGAATTTCTAAGACGATAAAAGTACAACGGGACCCTTATGCGTTAGCGAAACTAAAATATATGCAGTATTATACTGTCAAAAGTGGGGTAAACGTGTATTCTGCTGAGCTAAATGTGAGAGAGAGGACGCTTGATTCTTGGTTTTTACTAGGACAATTTTATTTGGAGAAAGGAAAACTGAGTATCGAGTTGAGTGATAAAGGGAGCGAGATTGATCAAATTATTCAAGGAGATGCTGTAAAAATTGTTTACGTGAGTAAATAAAAATCATTTTTTTTGTCATCCTTTTTCAATGTTATCTGTTTTAGTAATAAATGAAAAAACGATCGTTTTTTTATATTCTCTTTTTGCCTTCATTTCGATCAACTTTTCTTTTTACAACAAATTATCAACTATATTTAATGACTTGATTTATAACTGTTTATTGAAATATATTCAACAAAATTTATCATTTATCTTTTTTATCTCATTAAACGATCGTTAAAAAATATAAGCGAGAGGAAATTGTTCGTTTCATATTGGCTTATTTGAGGGGAGATATGACGAAGGGGGAATCTGATGAGTTTACGGAATGGATAGAGGAAGATAGAAGAAACCGTGCTTTATTTGAAAGATTGCAAAACTCTGGTTATGTGGGGAATAGTTTGCAGGAATTTCGTGGATATGATTCTGTGGAGGATTGGGAAAAGCTACGTGTAAGGTTAACGCCTCGTAGAAAAATAGGGCGTTGGGCTAGGGTTTGTGCGGCGTCCGTGGCTATTTTGTTATGTGGGGGAATGGTATGGCATTTTTGGGGAGGACAGGAGCGGGATATGAAATACGCTAGTTCTTTACCTATAGAATACGGACGTTCCAAGGCAATGCTCTTTCTGGAATCAGGAGAAATGATCCAGTTAGAAGCCGGCCGGGAGACTATTATACGGGAGGTAAAAGGGGAAAATTTCGTGAATACCGGGAGTAAATTAGTATATTCAGATACAGTAGAGGAGAAGAATGTGGAATGGCACACGTTACAAATACCAAGAGGTGGAGAATTTGTGTTGTGTTTGGCTGATGGAACGGTGGTAACCTTGAATGCGGATTCTAAAATCCATTATCCGGATCGTTTTATAGGGAATGAGCGTCAAGTTTCATTAGAAGGGGAAGCGTTTTTTGAAGTAGCGAAAGATAGTTTGAGACCTTTTGTCGTGAAAACAAACGGTATTGATGTCCGGGTATTGGGAACCGCTTTTAACTTGAAAGCATATCCGGATGAACATCAACAAACCACATTGGTACGGGGGGCTGTAGAAGTGTTGTTGGATAAACAACAGGTGTTATTACATCCCGGAGAGCAAGTGACGTGTATTGATAAGGAGTTAAGAGTTGAACAAGTAGATGTAAGACCTTATATAGCCTGGAAAGACGATCGTTTTGTTTTTGAAAATGAACCGTTGGAAGATGTATTGAAAAAATTAGAACGGTGGTATAATATAACCGTTTTTATTCAAAATCATGCGTTGACGGAGAAACGGTTCACGGGTAATTTGCCCAAGTATGAAGATATTAGTAATGTCCTGAAAATATTGGCTCTTACAACCAACATAAAATTTGAATTGAATGACCGAACGTTAATCGTTCAGCTAGAGTGATGGAAAACGGGAACTTGCGCTAACAAATTCCCGTGTTGAATAACTGCCATTGGGGAATGGCAAATTATTAATAATTAAAACTGTACAAATCTATGGAAAAAAATCGAGATTTTGACATAGGATGGGGATCTAATGTCATAAAGAAAATGTTTCGAACTATGAAAGTCTTTATTTGTATTTTAGTTCTAAGTCTATCTTCCGTTACTGCAAGTACTTTTTCTCAAGTACGGGTGAGTATAGACGTGAAAAATGCGACTCTTAAAGAGGTTTTTAAAGAGATTACCAAACTTACGGGGTATGAATTCGTGTATAGTAATAACGAGATTGAACGCATTGGAAAAGTGTCTTTAAATGTCAGTAATAAGGATTTGAAGGATGTATTGGCTGAATGTCTCAAAGGAACTCAATTATGGTATATGATTGAGGAACAGGTGGTCGTTATTTCTCCGAAATTGTTACAAGCAGAGTCTAAGGATGTTAATAAAGCTACGATTGCATCTGGAAGGGTTGTAGGAGAGGATAAAAAGCCGATACCGGGAGTAACTGTTTTGTTAAAAGGAACATCTACGGGAGTTACAACAGGTGTTGATGGCGTGTTTTTTATCATGGTTCCTGATACGACGGCAAATGTTGAATTTATTTTTTCTTTCGTTGGAATGAAAACTAAAACCGTGGCTTACAAAAGTCGTCCTAAAACGGGAGAGTGGTTGATTACGATGGAAGAAGATTTATTGGAAATGGATGAAGTTGTTGTTACCGGATACACCACGTTATCCCGTAGGGAAACGGCGAGTGCCGTTAGTCAAATAAAGGCGGACGATGTGATGTTAAATTCAAAATCGTCAATAGACCAAATGTTGATCGGACAGATCCCGGGGATGACAATCGTACAGACATCCGGGGAACCGAGTGCAACTCCTAAAATTCGTATCCGAGGAATATCTTCAATTACATCATCGAAGGCTCCCGTTTGGGTGTTGGATGGGGTTATTCTGGAAGACCCGGTAAATGTAGATTATTCCCAGATCAATGGAGACGATGCAGCTTACTTGATCGGTAACGCTATTGCTGGTATTAATCCTCGGGATATAGAAACAATCACCGTTTTAAAGGATGCTTCGGCAACGGCAATATATGGTGTCCAAGCGGCAAATGGGGTGATCGTGTTGACAACCAAACAAGGAAAAGAGGGTAAGGCTCAATTGAATTATAATACTTCCATGACTTTAAATCAACGCCCTTCATACGGTGATTTTTATTTGATGAATGCTGCGGAAAGAATTCAACTTTCTCAAGATATTATTGCTAAGTCTTTGGAATACGGACGAGTACCGGTTTCTTTGGGGTATGAAGGGTTATATATGGATTATATGAATCGTAAAATATCTTATGAAGATTTTGCCCTTGGAACCAAACGGATGGCTAAGCGTAACACGGACTGGTATGATATATTGTTTAGAAACGTTTTGAGTCATAATCATACATTGAGTATAAACGGAGGCTCCAAGGATACCCGGTATTATGCATCAATTGGTTTTGATCAAAATTTTGGAACGGCCGAAGGAAGTGTCAGTAAACGTTATACGACAATGATGAAATTGAATTCATGGTTGAATGACCAAGTATTTGTTGGTGTGACTTTGAATGGGAATGTTACTGAGAATAAAGGTTTTCATAGTTCGGTGAATCCTAACCAGTATGCTTATGAAACTTCCCGGACGATCCCTTGTTATAACGAGGACGGATCATTATTTTATTATGAAACAAGGCAGAAAGGACAACTTGCAAGTAGTCAGGCTCCCAAAGAAGAAATGTTATATAATATTGTACATGAGTTGGGACAAACAGGATCTGCGGGAAAAGTTGCGGGTATAACCGGTCAGGTTAATCTTCAATGGAGAATAAAATACGGTTTTAAATATGATTTTTTAGGTTCATATTCTTACCAGCAATCTAAACAAAATTCATATGCAAAGGAGGCTTCCAATTACGTGGGGATAAAACGTAAATATAATATAGGAAGTATTGAACCGAATTCATTAGCTGAAGATAACAGTGTCATTCCTATCGGTGGAATAATTGATAAGTCCGAGACAGAACAGACTACTTATATGATTCGGAACACGATCGGATTTTCCGGTCATTGGGGGGATCATGAAGTTTCTGCATCTGCTCTTTCGGAGATTAGAGGGGTAAAGCAGACGGGATTCAGTGGCACGTATTATGGTTGGATGCCGGAGCGGGGACAGACCCTTACTCCCATGTTAACGTCCGCGTATGTTGCAGAATTAGCAAATCTAAGACCGCGTATCTCTGATAATTTGACAAATTACGTGTCATGGGCAGGAACTTTGGCTTATACATGGCGGGAAAAGATCACTTTAAACGGAAATATTCGAATGGATGGTTCCAATAAATTTGGAGAGAACCCGAAATACCGTTTTTTGCCTATTTGGTCTATTGCCGGAAGGTATACGTTGACAGAAGAACCTTTTGTGAAAGGAAGTAATATCATTTCGCTATTAGCTTTAAAGGCTTCTTACGGAATTCAGGGAAATATAGATAAAAGTACATCCCCGGAATTGGTTATTCAGGTAGGAGCGTTAAATACGGTTACTCGTTTGAACGAGTCCTTCTTTGAATACTTGCCTAATGCCGATTTACGTTGGGAAAAGACAACATCTTATAATCTGGGTTTGGAAATTGCTTTATTGAAAGATCGGATACAGGGAGAATTTAACTACTATTTCAAGAAGGGTGAAGATATGATTATGAGTAAAAAAGTATCTCAATCCATGGGATTAAGTACGGTTAAAATTAATGGGGGAAGGATTGATAATAGTGGTTGTGAGTTAACGTTCAGATTTTATCCTATACGAACGGCAGATTATGCCTTTAGTGTGAATTTTGTTTATTCTTACAATAAGAACGAGTTAGTATCAGCTAATAGTGACAGTGATATTACAAATTCGGAAATGTTGAACGGTTCAGCTTTGATAGAAGGTAAACCCATGGGAACGTTTTATTCTTATCGTTTTGCCGGGTTGAACGGGGAAACAGGTTACCCGACATTTTACGATAAAGATGGCAAGAACTATTCGGAAGTGGATGGAGTAAAGTATCCTCATTATGCTCTTTATGAAGAAGAAATCGATTTGGTGAAATCAGGTTGCTTGGACCCGACAACAAGTGGTAGTTTAGGACTTAATTTCCGATATAAAAACTTCCGGATTGATTTAGGATTTACCTATACTTTGGGGGCCCATAGACGTTTACCGAATATTTATCGACAAGAATATTATAAAATATTTGATCCGTTGATCAATGTGACGAAGGAATTAAAACATCGGTGGAACAATCCGGGTGATGAGAATTCTACAATATTCCCGGCTCTATATGATAATAGGACTTATAACCAGTTAAATCAGAAGAGTGCTTTGGATGGTAGAGGGTCTGTTTATTATGGAACACAGTTATATGATAAGACTGATGTTCGAGTTGCCAAGATTGATAATGTCCGTTTGAGAAATCTTAGTTTGATGTATCGTATTCCGACGAAGATCTTGGAAAAAATAAAGATACAAGATATATCTTTTAATTTCCAGGCAACCAATTTATTCCAAATTGCCGCGAAAGAATGGAGGGGACGCGATCCGGAGTCGGGTGATTCCAATACTCCTATACCAAGAACTTATTCTTTAGGGCTAAATGTAACATTTTAAAAGGAAACTATGATGAAAGCGATATGTAAATATATTTTAGTAGTCATACTAATGACAATGGCGATTAGTTGTGATGACTTCTTGGAGACGACTTCTCAGGATTTGATCGTTCCCAAGACCGTGGAGCATTACAAAGAATTATTACAGGGCGAAGGTTATTTTAAGGAATTCTTGGCAAAAAGTGTTTTTGCATTGTACATGACAGATGATGTCGAGTATTTTGATGCTGTTGCCGGGGGATCATGGGGAGGTTTTGGAGATTCTAACTTTGAAAGTTACGGGGATTCTTATAAGTGGGAAACTGAAATTGAGAATGACGTGATGACAGATCGGTGTT
>ERZ857951.2800-NODE-2800-length-14351-cov-2.733492_pt1 | contig 14351 bp, 7 predicted proteins | sample MGYA00519759_ERZ857951 | MGnify/ENA primary metagenome ERZ857951 (study PRJEB31778, sample SAMEA3449377) | human gut metagenome | biome: human gut; feature: human-associated habitat; material: faeces | place: United Kingdom | collected 2010/2012 ...
GCAATTGCATCTGTATCCGCAGAATTTTCATCAATGAGTTTCTGTGCATCTGCAATTGCCTGATCAAATGCTGCTTTTGTTGTAGTGGTATAATCTTTACCCGCTACTTTTTCAAGATATTTCTGAACGGTTACTTTCAGAACTGCCAGTGCATCTGCCTCGCTGCCCGGAATCGCTTTTACAATGATGTAGTTTACGATCGGGTCGTCACCGGCTTTGGAACGACTGGTTGCCTGAACAAATACATTCAGTTCACCGTCTGTTACGGTCACCTTATAAGTGCCTTCAAAATCTTTGGCTGTCAGTCCGGATTCTACTTTTTCACCTTCCAGAAGGATGTCTTCTTTCTTGGTTCCCCACTGATGCCATGGATTGTCGATACCTACGGTTACTTCATAATTGCCTTCCGGCAGCTCGAAACGATAATCAATACCGGATTTTCCTGCTTCGTAAGTGATTTTATCTGACTGATAACGGTAAGAGCCTTTTAATGTAGTGTCACCGCCTCTTGCTGTTGCAGTATAAGCAGCATCCTCCACATACCCCCAGCTATATCCTGTGTCAGAATCTTCTGCATAAGCCTGATCCAGACTGCCCTGGTATAATCCCATGTTGGAATCAGCCGGAACAGAGGTCACATCAGAGGTACCTGCGTTTGCCAGATACAGCACATAATTGTTTGCTGCGATCTCAGCATCGCTGAATTTCTTTCCGCCGGACTTGCCGCATACGGTAATCCAGTTTACGATTGCCTCGTTTCCTGTTACTTTCTTAACAGTGATGGTTACTTCTTTTTCTTCATCCAGAGTAATCTCACCGGATGCAACACCTTTTGCACCTGTCAGATTCAGATCTGCGAGTTTCTGTTCTTCACCATCTACAGTGTAGTATACCGCACTCTGTCTGGTTGCATTCCACTGTGCCCACAGTTCGTTGGAACCTACCATGATGGTATGTGTACCTGCCGGAAGTGTCACAGTGTACTGTACACTTGCCTGATACCATGCAGCTGCATAGGAATCAGATGTATTTTCACTGTTATAAGCATTATAGCTTCCCAGGTAACCCCAGGTATTGTCGTCTGTCTTCTTCTGATCTGCAACCGTATTTACCATGGATTTGATACCTGCTGCCTGCAGATTCTTGAATGTCTGTGAATCGTTATTGTTACAATCGATCATATACTCGATGTATTTCGGCACTACCTGAACAGTTGCGTTTGCCTGTACATCGCTGTATCCCTCTACGGTACCAGTCAGATTCAGGTAAGTATATGGAGTTACGCCAAAGTCAACACCCTCAGTGTTCCATGTAACGTTTGCTTCTTTGGCTGCTTCTCCGCCTTTCTCTGTCAGTGTCAGAGTCTTAGGAAGAGATAATGTTCCATCCGGATAAGCGAGACCGGATACCGGCTCTACCGTATAGTCAGATGCCGGCTTGTATACTTTCAGTTCGGAAAGGTTGCAGGATCCGTTTGCATCTACTGCGTATTTGATATAGCGGTAGGAAACCGGTTCTGCGCCTTCTTTGTAAGTATTGAACTCGCTGTAATATACCATGGTGTCTTTGTTTGCAGCCGGTGTGGACTCAATGGTATATAACTCTGTCCAGTTTTTACCGTCTGCGGATCCATAGATTACAGCTTCCTCGCAGCGGCTCTCATAGCCTGCACGCGGTGCGTAGCTTACAGCTGCGATCGGCATCTCTGTCTTGAGATCCAACGTAACATATCCGTTTGCAACACCATCAAAGAATGTGGAAAAATTATTGTCAACAACGTTTGTTCCCACATTTGTGGTTCCGTTGTTCCATGCTGCACTGGATGTAACCTGATCTTTGTTTACGATAATCTGCTCAACATCGATTGGCTGTACTTCCGGCACTTTTTTGATTCCATCCACACCTTCAATTGTGTATGTTGTGATAGAATTTGCTTTCATAGTGGCAGTAAAATACATGTTCTGTGCATCAACTGCAATGTTGTCGGAATCTGTTACATCTGCCCAGTGTTCACCGTCTGCCAGTGTTCCGCTGGTACGGATGGCTGTAATCTTGCTGCCCATAGTCTCGAACCTGGACAGATCAAATTTCCATGTCTTGTCAGAATCAGATGTATTGGATGCAACAACGACTACTTTCTTACCTGCCTTATCATATGCAGCAAGTGTCGTACCTGTCTTGTTGGTGCCGATAATGGTATATCCCGGACGGATATATCTGGAAAGCTGTCCGTATGCATAATATTTCATACTTACAGCGATGGTTTCATCATCATGATTTGCTGCTGCAAGTCCCCAATATCCGTTGGATGTCGTGGATTTCCATGATTTCTCCAGGGCTTCCATAGAAAGGAAATCATTCGCACTTCCTTTGTTTACCCAGGACTGACCATATTCACTGCTGTCTGCATGCATATCGATGGCATTCCACAGAATCCATGCGGAGCATTTCAGACCGTTTACTTCTGTCATCATTGCACCGGCCAGACCAAGTGCTGCGCTCATCTCGCCAGCCTTTGTACCTGCGGTATAAGATCCGTCAACCTCGGACATCCACAGGTTTTTACCCTCAGACTGTGCCAGTGCACTCAGATCTGATAAGGAACTTCTTGTGTATGTATGGGTATCGATTCTTCCCAGAACGGCTTTTGCTTCATCGCTGAGCTTGTTGTAGGAATCGATCTGTCCACCCTGTCCGCCATTATATCCGCTGTTTGTCTCGTCTGTACCGGAAATAATGATGTTGATGCCTTTGTTCTTTAACTCCTCATTCAGTGCAACCAGGATCTTGGACTGAGATTCGCCCTGGCTGAAGTGACAACCTTCCTGTTTGTTGCTGTTTGCACCCCAGTAATTGGTTGCCGGCTCATTCATCGGATCGGTACTCTGGAATGTGATCACACCTTCCTTGTCCCAGTGCTCGATAACGTCTGCCATATAAGCTGCAAATGCATGGTAGGAATCCGCACGTAAATTGTCTGTGTTAGAATTTGTATTTCCTGATGAACAGCCGCTGACTGTCATAAAGTATGGCGGCGAATTGGAAAATGCTTCCGCAAGGAAATCCTCTCCACTGGCTTTTGCAGCTGCTTTCAGAACGTTCATCTGATTCTTGTCTGCATCCCAGTCATAGTTCCATGCATAGCCGCATTCTGCATCTGCACGGTCAAAGTTTTCTGTATACCATGTAAGGTCATGTTTGCTCTCATCAATCTTTGTTACGTCTACTGCGTATCCCGGAACTCCGCTGTCTGAGCGGATAATATGTGCAGCATGTTTAAATGGATCTGTCTCCGGAAGAACACCTTCCTCACCGGATTTGATCACTGCCATTTTTACAAAATCAAGTGTCCAGTCTGCCTGGCCTGCAATATTGATGGTGTTTTCCCCTGCATTTAATGCAACATCAGAAAGTGTTACACAGAACAGCATGCAGTGGCTGGAATTGTTGTTACCCTCAGCAATAATGCTGTTGTTGATGGTATCTGCGTCTGCCACATAATCAGCCTGGCTGTCTGTCCCTGCATTCACGCGGATTGCCACGTCACGGGTATTCGTACCTTCCAAAGTAAGAAGCAGTTTTACGGTATAGTTTCCTGCTTCGTTTGCATTTACCTTATACTGCAGATTATCTCCGCTGCCGGGAGTATCACCCAATTTATTGATCCATCCAAGTTTGGAGAATTCACCAACTGCGGTGCCTTTTGTAATACCAAAATCTGCGTCGGATGCAGAATAGGTCATACCTGCCATTTTACTGTAAGTCTCAACCTTTCCGCTGGTTCCTGCATAGGTATAAGTGCCTTCTGTCAGATCATAAAAGCTTGCTTTTTCATTGACTTTTACTTCTTCGGAAGTTGTGTCTCCGATATCGTCACCACCACCTACATTGTAGCGTCCAATATTCATGTTTAATCCGTCTTCGCTGAAGAAAAGCTTTGCTGCTTCATTCGTCAGTTTTTCACTGTAACCAATGCGGTTTGCCCACCAGCAAAGCGATGTACCCCAGCCCTGAAACTCGCCAAGTCCGTCACTATTTGTGTCATTAAATGTCGATGCCTCAGAAGGCTTCAGTCTTACTGTGGAATCCACTGCAACGGTCTGTGCTTCTTCTGCATGTACATCCAATGCGCTGATCGGAACACTAGTCACAACCATTGCGGCTGCTGCAATAAGACTAATGAATTTCTTCATTTTCCTCATGATTCTCTCCTCCTCTTTTCCTCATGCTGTGATGCAGATGTCTTCCGGGATATTCAGACAAACATCACGTTATGGTGTTAGTATAAAATAAAAAACAGCTAAGATATATCAAATAACTTAGCTGTTTTTTATTTTTCTTAGATTATTTTTGTAAAATTCTGTCTATTTCTGATGTCAAATCATAACTTTTCCATTTACGACCGGACACATAACACCGAGAATCTTCACCAGTCCTGTGTAACCAAAATCAATCTTTCCTCCGGCCACATACCACCAGCCGTACTCATTGCGTGCCACACCGTTGTAGGTAAAATCTACTTTACCGTTCGTCACTTTCCACCAGCCATATTCGTTGGCCTGAAGTCCGTTGTAGTTAAAGTCGATCTTTCCGTTGATGACCATCCACCAGCCATACTCATTGGCTTCCAATCCGGTGTAGGTGAATTCTACCTGTCCGCCGGTTACTTTCCACCAGCCATACTCGTTGGCTTCCAGTCCGTTGCAGTTAAAGTCAACCACACCGCCGACGATCTTCCACCAACCATATGCATTCTGTGCAAGTCCGGTGTAGGAGAAATCTACTTTACCATGATTGATATAGAACCAGCCGTATGCATTCTGTGCCACAGTTGTAACACCCTCTGCTCCCTTGCCATCCAGATAATAATACCAGCTGCCATCTGCTGCCGGGCTGTTTGCAAGACCATCTGCATGGGCCGGTTTCGGTGTCGGATCCGGATCTGGTGTTGGATCCGGGTCTGGAGTCGGATCTGGGTCTGGGGTTGGATCCGGTGCCTTTGTCACATCGGAAATACTGATCCAGCTCAGGATCGGATCGTCACCGGCTGCTTTTTTCACAGTCAGGGTCACAACTGCTTCCTCTGGCAGCTCAATAGTTCCCTCTGCATAAGTCTCGCTGGATTTTACTGCGTCAAAATCACACAATTTGGACTCCGCGCCGCCATTTACGGAATAGTATACATCCATCTCACGGCCCATGCTCCACCAGCCGGTGCATCCCAGCATGATCTGATGCTCACCTGCCGGAAGTGTTACCTGATATGTGATGTTTTTGCTGCCACGGGCCCACCAGCCACCTGCATACGGATTGGTCAAGCTGACCTCGCTGTAACCTTTCATATCTCCGGAGTCACCCACAACACTTGTGTAACCCCAGCTGTTCTCCTCTGTCTTTGCCTGATCTGCTGCCTCTGTATTCAGCAGTTTATCGCTGACCGCTTTTACATTTTCCCATGTCTGGGAACCGGTGTTGTTGCTGTCGATCATGTATTCCACATTTTCCGGGATCAGCTGTACCTGTGCAGTTGCCGCTACGATGCTTCCCTCCACGGAACCGGTTACAGTTACATAGCTGTATGGATTACCAGCAAAGGAAACACCTTCCAGGTTCCATGTAACTGCTTTTTCTGCACCATTTACGGTCACAGTTTCCGGAAGCTGCGGCTCCTGTCCCATGATGGTGGTCGTTGTCACGGTCTCCGGGGAACTGTAAGCTGCCATGATCTTCTGATATTCTTCAGAGGTCACACGGATCGGTGTACCATGTCTTGCGCGGCTCGGCATCTTGTATGTACCACTCTCCGGTTTTGTGAATACACCGCTCTCCAGATCGGTTGTTACCAGCGGGTAATATCCGCCGCCGCCAAAATCATCCACCAGCAGACACCATTTGTCTATTCCGTCGGTGTCATCCTGATTCAGCTTGAAAATGGTCGGCCCCTCTACATACTGATTGCTGTTCAGGGAATCGGAAGCAATCTGTGTAAAGTTGCCAAGTACGCTGTCACTCTTCTCCAGGAAGATGGTCTTTGTCTTTGCGCCAAGGCTGTTTGTGCTGTCGCCTTCATTTTTTGTAAAACGATAATACGTTCCATTATGTTCGATCATCGTCGTATCAATACTGGACTGATCTTTTTCAATGTACAGTTTCGGTTCTGTAAATGTATAGAAATCTCTGGTTTTTACATAGTACAGACGCTGTTTCGTATCTACACTCGGTGTTCTGGATGCCCAGTATATCACATATTCGCCAGTCTTCTCATCATAGGTTGCTTCCGGCGCCCAGGTGCAGCCTGCACCGATGGCTGCGGATACTTCCACCATACGTTCATCGGACCAGTTTACAAGATCTGTAGATTCCCAGATCATCAGGCTCTGACTTCCGTTGTTCTGCGCTGCATCCCATCCGTTTCCACCGTTGATCTTCAGGTCTGTCGCGATCAGATAGAATTTGTCGCCTTCCGGAGAACGAATGATAAACGGATCACGCACACCTTTTTCACCCAATGTGGATGTAAGAATCGGATGGTTGTTGTTCAGATCATCCCAGTTCATACCATCCTGGCTGGATGCAAAATAGATCTGCTCGCCGTCAGAATAACCTTCTCCTGCAAAATATGCAAAGAAGTAATCGGTGTACTCAGCATCTTCGATCTGTTTCGGTGCTGCTTTTACGGTAAACGTAAAATCTTTGGTCGTGCTGAGTCCTTTCCATGTGATCGTAGCGGTCAGTGTAACATCGGTATCTTTCTCCGGTCTGGTCACAGCCCCCGCCGGCATTGCATCATAGCCTTCTACCTCATGCGAAGCGACATCCACGATATCACTCTGTTCTGTGGACCAGGTCACTTCTGCTGCCCCGATGGTCTCCGGCAATGTAATATTGCCATATACCTCAGAACCACGCTCGGTAGAGTATGGTAACGTCAGCTGATCTGCCAGTTCTTTCAGCATCGCATTCTGATCCAATACGGTTACTTTATACGTTTTTTCTCCAACTATTTTCTCTCCGTCTTTCATGGTAGCTGTCAGTGTCACTTCCTTATTACCGTCGGTAGGGATCGTAACTGTTCCATCTTCTTTCACAATATTGACATTGTCGGAAGTCCATGTGATGGAAAGTCCGTCGGAAGAAGTCCGGAGCAGATTCAGATTACCGATAATATGATCCATATCTCCCAGTGCAGTCTCAAGTTCAGAAGCTGCTGCTGTCACGCGGTCATTGTCATACAGGCGGGTTCCGGCAACAATTTTCAAATTGTCCAGCTGCATGCTGGAATATTCTCCACCGCCCCAGGCTGCTTTTCCGATCCAGAAGATGCCGTTATCACCCAGGATATCTGTCAGACTGTAACTGCTTGCCACTTTGCTGACACGCACACCGTTGAGGTAAGCAACCGTCGCATCTTTTGTGTATACAATGTCCACATGCTGCCATTGGGAAGCTGCCATTTTGATGGTCGGATTTGCAGGTCTGGATCCCGTGTTGTTATAACGCTCAATCTCTGTGGTTCCGTTTTTTACCAGAACGCCGAGATAACGCTCTTTATTTCCATTATCATTCCAATTCAGGGAATTACCATTCTCCGCTGCATAAAATACCCAGTGTGAATTACTCATCTCCGGCAGAATATCATAGGAAATCGTCACTTCATCATGGCCCTTTAACAGACTGCTGCCGTCTGCTGCACGCACCTGCATCCAATCCTTGTCGGATGCCACGAATTTTGCAGCTTTTCCTCCATCATGATCTACCAGTTCAATGCTGCCGCCCCCCACGGTTGCAATGGCATTACCGCCGCTGAAGCTGCCATCATCCCCAGCCTCATTAAAGTCGAAATCCGCCAGAACCACTTCATCGGAAGTTTCTTTCGCATCCTGCAAGGCAATCGCTGTCTGAGTACCGGTGCCGGCAAAAGCCGTAGTCATCGGGGTAACTGCCATGGACACTGCCAATACGCCGGCCAAAAGTGCTTTTCGGTTACACCATTGTCTGTACTTCTGATTTTTCATAAATCCCTTTTCCTCCTTTTATCAAACGCTTTTCACATATTAATAACTATAAACGAAAAACAGCTAAGATATATCAAATTTCTTAGCTGTTTTGCATAATTCTTAGTTTTATTTTACTGAATCTTCCATTTATTCCGATTGGCAAACTGCCTCTTATAATGCCCCGGTGTCTCCCCTGTGATCTCCTGAAACACCTTACAGAAATGGCTCTGAGAGCTGAAGCCCAGATAGAAACTGATTTCCTGAATACTGTAATCCGAATACTGTAACAGATTCCGGCTTCGGCGGATTTTTTCCTGCAAAATATAGCGTTTGATGGTAATATGTTCCTGCTCCTTGAAAAGATGGGACAGATAATCCGGATTAACCTTCAGATATTTCGCAATATCTGTAATCTGGATACTGTCATGGAAATGCTGAAATATATAATCCTTCACGGCAGCAATCAACGGATTCTTATAACCGCCCTCATTCGCCTGCAATTCTTCCGCCACGACATCTGCGTACATCCGCTGTGCCACCCGCTTGAATGCTTCCACTTCGGTAACATTGTCAATTTCTTCAATCTGCCGGATCATACTGTCCGCCATAGTAAAAGATTTTTCCACGCTGACTCCCGCCTCCACTGCGGTCCGCGATGCCAGTGTGATATTTCCGATTGCCACATTTTTGTGATGGCGCAGAGGATCCTTTGCAAGCTGTCCGATCTTTCCCTCATAGGTCTCAGAAATACTCCTATTCAATGCCGCCACATCGCCATGTCGGATTGCATCCTGCTCTCTGCGCTCCTGTTCATAAGGATTATGAATCCCTGCCTGCTCCTGATGTGCAAACAAATCCCTGCCCAACTGTTCATGAATCTTCTGAACGCTTGGAAATTCTTCCTTATTGTATTCGAGAAACTCTGCCAGGGACAGTTCTTTTCCCGTCAGGTATCCATAATACAGGATCATACCGGCTACAAGTGTATTCAGTTCACAGATCTGAAGATGCAACCCTATATCTTCCAACTTGCCGAATTTCCTGCCTGCGTGCTGAAACCGCGCTGCATTCGCCGGTGCCAGAAGGATCGGTCCGAACAGGATCCAGCTATCCTCCTGTGCCGGATCCCGTATTTCACCGGCAAGAATATCCGGCTCCAGGGCATAAATTCCAGGATACTTCCTTTGTTTCAGTTCAAATATATTCTTCAGAAACGATGTCTCCGCCTCCGAAAGTATCTTACTACCTGCTGATTCTCCAAAGCTTTGACACTGTGCGCCAGCCCCGTCATATCTGCACACAGAAATATGCATCAGATTTACCAGCATTGTCCCCAAAAATATCTCCTGCATCGAATGACTGCCCGCTCTTATTTCTTATCCAGCGAATACTGCACGAGACGCTCCAGCAGATCTACTGTTCCATCGATACCGTAGCATGCGCTGTTAATGCAGATATCAAAATCTGCCGGATTACCCCATTTCTTACCGGTATAATAATCATAAGATGTCTTTCTGCGCTTATCTGTCTTACGGATAAACTCTTCTGCTTCCCGACGATCCTGATTGTTGAGCAGCATTTTTCTGCGGACACGGTTCTCATATGGTGCACCGATAAATACACTGAGACGCGGAATACCGCCCGTCATCAGCACATGACCGCAGCTTCTTCCGACAATGACGCTGTCACCTGCTTTTGCAATCTCTTTGATCACATGGCTCTGTTTGATAAAATGCAAATCTTTTCCACCGATTCCCGGCATCTTTTCATCCAGTTCATCAATCATCAGATCCAGAACCGAATCATCATAAAAAGAGAATCCAAGCCGTCCTGCCAGACGGGAACCAATCTCATGACCACCGGCGCCGGTCTCACGGGCAATGCAGATTACAACATGATCTTTTTCGGTCTTATACATCAGCCCATGACGATCCTTTGTAAAATCTTTTGAAATCTGATCCCGGAATCCATCATCTTCCATCACAGCCATCATATCGTTGCACAGATGCTCATAACGGATAAAAAGTTCCTCATATCTGCCACCGTTTTCCTCAATGATCTTAATCATATTTCCGATCAGAATCAGCTCATCTTTCAGCTTTTCTGTATCCTCACGCTCGAAATCCTTCAAAATCTGCTTTACAGAAATATGCTTTGGTCCAGGAAACACTTTTCCCAGTTCACTTCCGGATGCTTCATATACTTCTGTATCCAATGTGTAAAAACGTTCTGCCAATTCCTGATAGTTTACCTTGCTTCCCTCTGGTTTCATAAATCAATTCTCCTTTCGCTGCAACTTCATAACTGTCTGTCCGTCTGAATTTTTCAGTATCAGTGAATCCTGATTCTCATCTGCCTCATAAGTATATACCGATGAGCTGCTGCCTCCGATCAGCTCAAAATTATCTTTATCTGCTGCATATTTCATATGTGCCCCAAACACAAACGAGCCATCCTCATGCAGTTCAATATAAGATCCGCCATCTGCTGTATAGGAAGCTTCCAGTGCTGTATCTGTAAAGATTGTGTCTGATCCGCTCTCGAACTTCATCTGTGTCCCGCCGGCAAAATCCGGTTCCTCACCTTCTGTGAGTTTGCACCGCGTATAAGTGCCGTCTTCATTTTGCTGAATCGCATAAGAATCATAAGCCAGCTGCGTCTGGGCATCATCCTCCCCTTCCTGACCATAGTAAATCAGGTTCAGTATCCGGTAACCTGCTTCACTGGTGCTCAGCTGATAAATTCCGGTATAACCGTAATCACAATTACCGTCTTTGTCCAGTGTCATCTGTATCTTCAGAGTATCCCCTGCTGTATAGACTCCGTCAAATTTCACTTTTGATTTTACAGAATCCAGCTTTGTCTCGGCAGCTGCGCTGTCTCCATCTGCGGTTCCCGCATTCTTTGTTCCGCATCCTGCCAGAGCGACCATAACAATCAGCAGTACTCCCAGCAGTTTTCCGACGTGTTTCTTCATAATAAATGTTCCTCCAATAACTGTCTCTTCAGAGATTTTCCCATACTCTGAATATTTCTATTTTACCACTTTACGGCACTTCTCACAAGTGTTACAGTAAGTTTGTAACACTATGGAAGGAGTGCCTTATTATGAGCAAAAAACAACCACGCCAAGGGTAAAATTATTTCCGCTGCCTGGAAACTCTTTTATGAACAGGGATACGATGACACCACCATCGATGAGATCATTGCGGAATCCGCTACCTCAAAAGGCTCCTTTTATCATTATTTTGAAGGAAAAGATGCTCTGCTCGGATCTCTTTCCTTTCTGTTTGACGAAAAATATATGGAACTGGAAGCACAGCTTTCCGGCTTTGCAACACGCTATGAACAGCTGATTTATCTGAACCAGGAGCTTTTTTCCATGATTGAAAACAGCATTTCCCTGGATCTGCTGGCACGGCTGCTGTCCACACAGCTCATTACCAAAGGAGAAAAACATTTGCTGGACCGCAACCGCTATTACTATAAACTGCTGCGCCGTATCATCCGGGAAGGGCAGGACGGCGGAGAATTCCGCACAGATCTCTCCGTAAATGAAATGGTGAAGCTGTATGCGATTGCGGAACGCGCCCTGCTCTATGACTGGTGCATCTGTAATGGAGAATATTCTTTAAAAACGTACGGCTCTACAGCGATGCCCATCTATCTGGCACAGATTCGGATCCGGGATATCTGATTAATTTATTTTTATTCTATATTTCATTCCATGTCTTAGTCTATTTCTGTTTTTCCTTTATTTCAGCATGGTTATATCACTTTTTATGTTTACTTTCTGTACTATAGTCTATACTCCGTTCTGTATTGCAGTCTATTTTTATTCATGGTATACTGGCAGAAATTTGTTGAAGTAACGTAATAAAGGAGATTGATTTTTATGAATGCAAACACAATTGGAATGCTGATCATCATGATCATCTATCTGGGTGCCATGGTCCTGATCGGTATTCTCTTTTCCAGAAAAAACAACGACACCAGTGATTTTTATCTGGGTGGACGAAAGCTTGGTCCGATCGTGACTGCTATGAGTGCCGAAGCCTCTGACATGAGCAGCTGGCTTCTGATGGGTCTGCCGGGTGTCGCATATCTGTCCGGCTGTGCCGAAGCAGGATGGACTGCCATCGGACTTGCTATCGGAACTTATCTGAACTGGCTCATCGTCGCAAAACGTCTGCGCCGCTATTCCCACAAAGCAAATAATTCCATTACGATCCCATCTTTTTTTGCAAACCGCTACCGGGATAAAAGCAATTCCCTGCTGGCAATTTCTGCCATCATGATCGTAATTTTCTTTGTACCGTACACTGCGTCCGGATTCGCTGCCTGCGGCAAACTCTTTGCCACACTCTTCGGTGTTCCGTATATGCCTGCCATGATCGTAAGTGCCATCATTATCGTGGCTTACACTTCCCTGGGCGGATTTCTGGCCGCAAGTACCACTGATCTGATCCAGAGCATCATCATGACCGGTGCCCTGGTCGTCGTACTGATCTACGGCGTACATATGGCTGGTGGCATGGATGCTGTTATCACAAATGCACAGTCACTGAAAGGCTACTTAAGCATGACAATGTCTCATGATGCAGCAACCGGCGGAACCACACCGTACAACGGGCTGACCATCGCCTCCACTCTGGCATGGGGACTGGGCTATTTTGGAATGCCACATATCCTGCTGCGTTTCATGGGTATTGAAGATGAAAACAAATTAAAAACATCCCGCCGCATCGCCTCTGTATGGGTCGTTATTTCCATGTTTATCGCCATCTTTATCGGTATTATCGGAAATGCCATGACAAAAGCAGGTGCTATGGATGTTCTGGAGAACTCTTCCCAGTCTGAAACACTGATCGTCAGAACCGCTGTACTGCTGAGCAATCACGGATTCCTTGCCGTGCTGATGGCAGGACTGATCCTTGCCGGAATCCTGGCAAGCACCATGTCCACCTCCGATTCCCAGCTGTTGGCAGCATCTTCCAGTATTTCAAAAAATTTGCTGCAGGACTGCTTCGGAATCAAATGTACAAAAAAACAGTCCATGCTGATGGCTCGTATCACTGTTCTGGTCATTGCCGCCATCAGTGTATTCCTTGCCCGTAATCCGGACAGTTCTGTCTTCCGTATCGTATCCTTCGCATGGGCAGGATTTGGTGCCACTTTCGGTGCTGTTATGCTCTTTGCACTGTTCTGGAAACGTTCCAACCGAAACGGTGCCCTGGCAGGAATGATCGTCGGCGGTGCCATGGTATTTATCTGGAAATTCCTGATCGCACCACACGGCGGACTCCTTGGTATTTACGAACTGCTGCCTGCATTCCTGTGCTCCGCAGCTGCCATCGTAATCGTCAGCCTGCTGACCGCTCCGCCGTCACAGGAGATCATCGATGAATTCGAAAGCGTATAACCTTTATATTATAAAAAGAAAAATCTGCGACAATCATAGCGACTGTCGCAGATTTGTTTTAATTATTTTGCATAAACACAAGGTGCTTCATTATCATAGACAAGCATTACACAACCATTTCCGCTTTTCCACCCTGAATAAAAAGCCGATTTCGTACGATTATAATTGGCTTTTTGTATCCATCCGGCGACAGTTGTAATAGCACCTGTAGGCATACTTATACACCCTACCACAGCTGCTGCAATATCAGCCGTCCAAGAATTGTATCCAGTCATTTTATTATATGCCTTTTTACAGTCAGTTGCAGAAATATTATATCGTGCAATAACCTGTCTGGATACCGCTCTTGTTTCTATTTGCGAAACTGTATTTGCATAACAAACAGGCACATTAACTGTAAATGCTATCACCAAAGCCAAACTTACCATAACCAGTTTCTTCCATTTACACATACGTCTTCTCCTCCTGCTCAAAATAACACATAACAAAATCATTACTATTACTGACCCCCAGCTACAAACTCTGAAAAAAATTTTTTGATTTCCATATTTTTTATAATTTTGATGACTTATATCATGATTACAGATCAAATACTTTTTTGTAACATGATAACTATACATCAAAAGCACACACGAGATAGCATAGAATATAATCATCAGCACGCCACATATTACATTCATATAATAGTGAGCACCCAGATTATCCAAGCCAGAATGACATTCTTTCCAAAATTGAAAAAAAGTGACACCTGGTCCCGCCAGAAAAAGTAGAATCAAACTTACAATCCGATATTTGAACATACTTTTTACATCCATCCACTGTATATCTGCCTCTGAATGCAAATCCTCAAGATCTATTTGATCTGTTGCATAAATATCTGCTAATCCCTCTGTGCAAACATAATGCCACCCCACATCCCGAATCATTTGCAA
>ERZ857951.2819-NODE-2819-length-14283-cov-71.355426_pt1 | contig 14283 bp, 9 predicted proteins | sample MGYA00519759_ERZ857951 | MGnify/ENA primary metagenome ERZ857951 (study PRJEB31778, sample SAMEA3449377) | human gut metagenome | biome: human gut; feature: human-associated habitat; material: faeces | place: United Kingdom | collected 2010/2012 ...
ACTCAATTCTATCACTATATCTTTCCGCATTTCACTTTTTTGTAGTAACTTTGCTGCACAAAAAGGAAAAGGACATTATGTAGGAACCATCCATCAGGCACAAGGCCTGCGTCCGGGAATGACCTTGTTCTTCGAAGGGGACGACAGCACTTACGTAGATAATAAAATGCGTCTGCACGGCACCGGTTCCGAAGACTATTACAACGGTGGCTGGTATGCTTTATTGGATCGTTGGGACAGAGGAAACAGCCTCCCTCTCCATGGTTGTCTGGATTATTCACTTCCGATGGCCAGAACCGGTGGATACCGTTTCTTCTTGGCCGACAAAATGTCCTATGAGAAGGAAATCTATCATGGAATGGAACATGGTGAAGTAAAAAATAATTTCCCGGTAGATTATACATCTGTTGGATTCTTCTATGCAGCCCAGCCATTGCAAGGCAGAGAAGAGCCTACTGCTGAATTACGCACTGTATATCAGCCGACAGAACATATTTATTTCCCTCAATTGATGCAGCTGAGTCTTGGTGGAGGTGTCCAGGTAACAAATGAGCGTGGAATCCGTATGACCACCCAGCATGGAGGAGTAGTGCGCATCATGCTGAACGATGTGCCCGAAGGAAAATATAAAGTGCTGATAAACTATTTCGAGAAACCGAATGGTGCCGATTTCCAGGTTTGGCAACGCCAGAAGCAACTGTCCGGATGGATCTCTACTAAGAAGGACAAAGAAGTGTCTAAAGACAGAGTACATGTAGGAGACATCAATTTGACGGAACAAACCAATTCGGTCACTTTCCATGTGAGAAATAATAACGGTGGGGACCAGTTTGAACTGGGACTGATTATCCTGGAAAGAATAAAGGAATAGATGTGGGAATGTGTACTTGTATATGGAATTGATAAGAATGAGAACTAAACAAATTTTACTGTTCGGGCTTGTTACCTGTAGTTTGACGGGCAATATGGCTTGTAAGGATGCTGATAGTGAAAAAACGCTGTGTATTGATAATGTACGCATGATATCCCGTGTCACGGGTGATCCTTTGCCGGGAGATACATTGCTGAATCCCAATAATACCGGACCTGACTTTGATGTATATGGAACGGATTTGGGGTTAATGTGGCATATGGATGGAAACCGTGTGGGCATGTTTTTCGGAGATACCAGTGGAGAAGGTTTTGTCGTGAATAAAAATGGTGGCAATGGTTCCAACTGGCGTTCCAACGTACTGGCTTTTTCATCGGATACAGAGCTTACAGACGGTCTTAAAATAGATTCAATGCTGCTTGATGCCGATGGTAAGGCGCTTGAGGTATGTGCGGGCGGTAAGACGAATCCGGAGGTATACCAGACTTCCATCCCTACGAGTGCTATTCGGGCCGGTAAAACGGATTGTGTCCATATTATGAACATCTATGATTGGGGAGCGCCTCATGGACGCTGGCTTACCAATTTTTCTTCTGTCTATACTTCCAATGATGACGGTCGGACATGGGAGCGGCGTGAAGAGGTGACTTTTTCTCCCGACAGTCATTTTTCGCAAGTGGCTTATGCCAAACGTGACGGATGGATTTATATGCTTGGCACACAGGCCGGACGTGGTGATGCTGCGTATCTGGCGCGTTTCCTTGAGAAAGATCTTCTGGATATGAAGGCCTATGAATACTGGAATGGTGAAAGTAAAGAGTGGATACGTGGAAATGAGGCTGCCGCTACTCCGGTATTGAGAGGTCCCGTAGGAGAAGCGTCGCTGATATGGCACAAGAAGTTTGAGCGTTGGATTCTGACTTATAATTATGATCCGAATCATGACGAGACTCCTTTGACCAAAAGGCATGCCATTCTTTATTGTACATCGAAGGATCTCGTCCAGTGGAGCGAGCCGAAAGTATTGGCGGAAGCGGACAGATATCCAGCTTTGTATTGCGCTTACATACATCCGTTGAAAGACAATGATGACCAGCTTTGGTTCATCATGTCCATGTGGGGGCCGTACAATGCTTTCCTGATGTGTGCCGATATGAAGCTGGAATAATAATCACTTGACTTGAATTGGATATGAAGCTTAGGAATTTATTTTTATTAATAGCTCTCTCGTTACCGGTTTGCTTGTCTGCACAGACAAGCAAACAAATCTATCTGCAACGAGCCGATTCTTTACTTCAGCAGATACTTACTCTCTATAAAGTGGAGAAGTATGGCCTGCTGACGGAAACTTATCCAAGAAACCCGGAGCAGAGAATTACATATACGGCCAATACCGGCGTTGTTGTTAACCAGCAGGAGGTCTCTTTTTTGTGGCCTTATTCAGCCTTGGTATCTGGTTGTGTTTCTTTGTATAAGGTTTCCGGGCAAAAGAAGTACAAAAAACTGATGGACCGGCAGATAAAGCCGGGACTGGACCTTTATTGGGACTCTACCCGGATTCCCCATTGTTACCAGTCGTATCCGGCTTTTGCAGGTCATAATGATCGTTATTACGATGACAATGACTGGGTGGCCATTGATTTCTGTGATTACTATGAACGGACTGGTGACAAGGAGTATCTGGAAAAAGCCATCCAGCTGCATGACTATATTTATTCCGGATGGTCCGAAGAGTTGGGGGGAGGAATCTATTGGTGCGAACAGAAGAAAGAATCAAAAAATACTTGTTCGAATGCTCCGGCTACTGTTCTCTGTATGAAGCTGTTTAAGTTGACTAAGGATGCAAAATACCTTGAGCAAGCTAAGAAGACCTATCAATGGACCCGTGACAATCTTTGTGACCCTTCTGACTTTGTATATTGGGACAACAAGAATTTGCAGGGAAAAGTGGATCCGGCCAAATATACTTATAACAGCGGGCAGATGATTCAGGCCGGTGTACTTCTCTATCAGGCAACTGGAGAAAAGCGTTACCTGAAGGAGGCGCAGCAGACAGCCGAGGGTTCCTGCCGTTTCTTTCTGAAGGTACAGCCTATTGCAATAGGAGAGATGAAATTCTTCCCGGGAACTTCTTGGTTTAATGTAATCTTGTTCAGAGGCTTGAAGGCACTATATCTGGTTGATAGGAATGAGGCGTACATAAAGACCATGATTGAGAATGTGGATTATGCCTGGAACTATACGCGTGATGAGAATGGCTTGTTTAGTAATGATTGGTCGGGCCACAGAGAAGAGCAGTTCAAAAGTCTACTGGAGAATGCTTGTATGATTGAGCTTTTCGCCGAGATCAGCGAATTACAATTTAAACACAATAAACAATAGATAAACAGAAAATGAAAAAACAGATTGCAGTATTGGTATCCGCCTTGCTAATGGGTGGCGGTACCTATGCTCAGAATGGTGCTCAGGCGCAAAAACCGAAAGCCTACATGGTGTCTGATGCACATTTGGACACACAGTGGAACTGGGATATCCAGACCACAATTAAGGATTATGTATGGAACACGATCAGTCAGAATTTGTTTCTGCTGAAGCAATATCCGGAATACATCTTTAATTTTGAAGGTGCGGTCAAGTATGCTTGGATGAAGGAATATTATCCGGCGCAATACGAAGAGATGAAGAAATTCATAGAGAGCGGTCGTTGGCATATTAGTGGAGCCAGCTGGGATGCCACTGATACGCTGGTTCCTTCCATAGAGTCTGCGATTCGTAACATCATGCTCGGCCAGGATTATTACCGGAAGGAATTCGGTGTGGAGAGCACGGACATTTTCTTGCCGGACTGTTTCGGTTTTGGCTGGACACTTCCTGCCATTGCGTCCCATTGCGGACTGATCGGCTTCTCCTCCCAGAAGTTGCAGTGGCGCAACAAACCGTTCTACGGTAACGACAAATATCCTTTCACTGTCGGCTTATGGCAAGGTATAGACGGCTCTACCATCATGATGACTCATGGATATGATTATAACCAACGTTTTGAGGACGGGGACCTGTCGGAAAACAAGGACTTGTTGGAATTGACCGGCCACTCTCCGCTTCACATGGTCTACCGCTATTACGGTACGGGAGACATAGGCGGTTCACCTACATTGGAGTCTGTACGTGCCGTAGAGAAAGGCTTGCAAGGCAATGGTCCGTTGCAGATTGTCAGTGCCACGAGTGACCGGATATATAAAGACTTCCAGCCTTACGCAAGCCATCCGGAACTGCCCAAGTTCAACGGTGAACTGTTGATGGATGTTCACGGTACCGGATGTTATACTTCCCAGGCTGCCATGAAGCTGTACAACCGTCAGAATGAGCTTTTGGGGGATGCAGCGGAACGCTCTTCCGTTGTAGCCGAATGGCTGAACCAAGCTTCCTATCCCGGAGCTGCATTGACTGAGAACTGGCAGCGTTTCATTTTCCATCAGTTCCATGATGACCTTACGGGAACAAGTATACCGCGGGCTTATGAATTCTCATGGAATGACGAGTTGATTTCCCTCAAGCAGTTCTCCGGTATTCTGACTTCCTCCATTGATGCTGTGGCAAGAAAGATGGATACCAGGATGAAAGGGATACCGGTGGTGCTTTACAATGCGCTTGGATTCCAGGTTTCCGATATGGCAGAGGTGGAACTTGCCTTGCCAAAGAAACCGAAAGGGATTACCGTATATGATATGAATGGCCGGAAAGTGGCCGCCCAATTGCTGTCCTATGCCGATGGTAAAGCCAGACTATTGATAGAAGCCGTTGTGCCTGCTACCGGTTATGCGGTATATGATGTCCGCACTTCCGGTTCGTCGGCTGACACCCGGGTATCTGTGGATTCCAATGCATTGGAGAATTCCATTTATAAGATAACGCTGGATACGAAGGGTGATATTGTTTCACTGTTTGACAAGAAGAACGGCAAGGAGCTGGTGAAACCCGGTAAATCCATTCGTCTGGCACTCTTCACGCAGAACAAGTCCTACATGTGGCCTGCTTGGGAGATCTTGAAGGAGACTATAGACCGGGAACCGGTTTCCATCACAGAGGATGTGAAGATGACACTGGTGGAGGATGGTGAGCTGCGCAAGTCACTCTGCATCGAGAAACGTTATGGAGAGTCACTCTTCAAGCAGTACATCCGTTTGTATGAGGGTAGCCGTGCCGACCGCATAGACTTTTACAATGAGGTGGACTGGCAGTTGTCCAATGCTTTGTTGAAGGCCGAATTTCCTTTGAACATGGCAAATACGGAAGCCACCTACGATTTGGGACTTGGAAGTGTGAGGCGGGGCAACAATACGGAGACTGCCTACGAAGTCTATGCACAGTATTGGGCCGATTTGACTGACCGTAGTGGAAACTATGGCGTATCTGTCTTGAATGACAGCAAATACGGCTGGGACAAGCCGGACGACAACACCCTCCGCCTGACCCTGCTGCATACCCCCGAAACAGACAAGGATTATGCTTACCAGAACCGCCAGGACTTCGGGCATCATTGCTTTACATACAGTCTGGTGGGTCATGCCGGTGGACTTGACAAGGCTGTCACCATAGAGAAGGCGGAGATATTGAACCAGAAGCTGAAAGCTTTCCGTACCGATAAACATAGGGGTACATTGGGTAAGGAGTTCTCTTTCGTCTCTTCCAATAACCGTAATGTCATTATCAAGGCATTGAAGAAAGCCGAGAACTCGGATGAGTATGTAGTGCGTGTCTATGAGATAGGCGGTGAGAAGGTGCAGGATGCGGTACTTTCTTTTGCAGGCGAAATTGCCAGTGCCTACGAAGCGGATGGCACTGAAAAGAGTATCGGTTCGGCCGAATTCAGTGGAAACGGGCTGTCTGTAAGTATAAAGCCTTATTCTATAAAGACATTCAAGGTACGTTTGAAGTCATCGGGCGAGGACGCTTATCAATTGCAGTATGCCTCTTTACCGTTGTCCTATAACTGTAAATGTTCCTCATTCAACGAGTTCCGCGGTGAAGCTGATTTTGAGTCGGGTTATTCGTTTGCGGCAGAACTGTTGCCCGAATCCCTGACTGTAAACGGGATTCCTTTCCAGCTCGGCGAGAAAGATGCCGCCAACGGAATGACGTGCAATGGTGATACTATTGTTCTACCGGAAGGTAAAAAGTATAATAAACTGTATTTTCTGGCTGCCGCTACGGACGGGGACTATGCCGCCACTTTCCGGTGCGGAGGGAACAAGAGTGAGGTCATTGTACCTTCCTATACCGGATTTGTCGGACAGTGGGGACATTCGGGACATACCAAAGGTTATCTGAAGGATGCCGAAGTGGCTTATGTGGGAACTCACCGCCACTCTCCTACAGCCGATGAGGCCTATGAGTTTACCTATATGTTCAAGTTCGGTGTCGATATTCCGGCAGGTGCTGCCAGCCTTATACTTCCGAAGAATGAAAAGGTTGTTCTTTTTGCTGCCACATTGGTGGAGGAAACTCTGAAACCCGTCCAGGTTGCCACTAGCTTGTTCCATACAGCCATCCGTGACAATGAGATGGAGTTGAACAGTGTGGAGGTGGAAAAAGAAAACCTGTTGAAGGGTGCGAAGATTATCGCCTATTCCGGCTATTTTAATGATAATGAGAAGCCCGAACGTATCGTTGACGGGGATGTCGATACCAAATGGTGTGAAGTGGGAAGTGCGTTGAACTATGTGGATTTTGATTTGGGTGAGGCGAAAACTGTGAGCGGTTGGAAACTGGTGAATGCAGGCCGTGAGGACAAAGGGTACATTACTTCCGCTTGCTTCCTGCAAGGCAGAAACAGCCAGACTGAAGAATGGAAGACACTTGACAATATAGATGGAAACCGGCAGAATGTCGTATCACGTATGATTGACACTCCGGCGCAGGTACGCTATGTACGCTTGATGATAACCCGTCCTATGCAGCATGCAGGAGGAAAGGTGTTACGCATCAATGAGATGGAGATTTACTAAAATAATCGGTTATGATGAAAAAACTAGTTTTTGTAATTCAGTTGATATTTCTCTATAGCGGTTTGGCTATGGCCGACCCGGTTATCTCTCTTAAGACATTGTTGCATGAGATGACAGACCGTTCCGTGCTGGCGCGTTGGCCCGAAAATGCCTATACGTGTAAGCAGTTCAGCAGCTACGACCGTAGTTCGCATAACATGACGGATAAGCGTGCCTGGTTTGGTAATTTCGACCAAGGACAGTTTATCCGCCAGGAAGAGAACGGAGGGAGGACGGAATATGTGATGATGGATGCCGAAGGCCCCGGTGCCATGGTTCGTTTCTGGATGACTTTCTCCGGCATAAATCGGGGACAAGGGACTCTGCGTATCTACATAGACAATGAGGAAAAACCGGTAATTGAAGGCAATGTACGTGATATATTGAGCGGACAAGTCCTTTGTGGAGAACCTCTTTCAACTTCAGTACCCGATGAGGCTCCGATGGAAGAAAGAGGGCATAATTTATATTTGCCCATACCTTATGCCAAGCGGTGCAAGGTGACTATCGAATCGCCGGACTTGAAGATTACTCCGGAGGGGAAAATTGAGAGTAAGACCATTGTATACTATGCTATCAATTACCGCACTTATACTTCTCCGGTCAAGGTGATTTCTTTCTCGACCAAAGAGTTGAAGAAGAATGCCCGGCTGATAGCTGCTGTCAATAAGAAGCTGTCGGAAGGAACACCTGGTATTGATACTCCGCTTGCGGGAGGAGAAAGTACGCTCAATCTGGCGACTTCTCTGGCTCCGGGTGAAAGCCGTAGTTTTACGATTGACGGCTCTCGTGCCATTCGTCGTCTTTCGATGCGGATTGATGCTGATGACCGTCGCCAAGCACTTCGCTCTACGGTCTTGTCCATTGCCTTTGATGGGGAACCAACTGTCTGGGCTCCGGTCGGTGAGTTTTTTGGGGTAGGCTATTATCCCGTTGCAACTGGTACGTGGTATACGCGGGCCGTGCAGGATGATGTGATGAGTGCATGGTGGGTGATGCCTTTCGAGCGGAACTGTACGATTACCTTGACCAATTATGGGGAACAGCCGGTGGAGATATCCAAGGCTGCTGCAGTTAGTGGAAAGTGGCAGTGGGATGAGCGCTCCATGCACTTTGGTACCACATGGCAGCAGTTTACGCATATCCATGCCCGGGGCGATGAGTTTGCCCAGGACCTTACGTTTGCCGATCTTAAAGGTAGGGGCGTGTATGTGGGAGATGCGGTTACTATCTATAACCCCAACTTGGGTTGGTGGGGAGAAGGAGATGAAAAGGTGTATGTGGACGGTGAAACCTTTCCGTCACACTTTGGAACGGGTACAGAAGATTATTATGGCTATGCCTGGGGGCGCTATGAACCGTGGATAAACCATCCTTTTGTTGCCCAACCCATAGGAGATGGTTGTTATGCTCACATAGGTTTGGTGCAGAATACCCGTGTTCGTAGTTTGGATGCGATTCCGTTTACCCGGAGCCTGCGCTTTGACATGGAGTTATTCGATTGGTCGAATATACACCTTAATTATGCTCCGATAACCTTCTGGTATATGCTTCCCGGAGGCGAAATACAGCCAAAACCCTTTGTGAGCGATGTACGCGAACGGGTTGCCAACCAACCGTCAGATATTTTCGGTTCAGGGATGAGTCTGGTTGTGGAGGGCGAAGTCATGCAGCCTCGTCCGGGGCATATGGGTTCTGTTGAATTGCAGACCAACTTCCACCCCTTGTGGAGTGAGGGTATGCAGCTCTACTGGAAAGAGTTTAAACCGGGAGATAAGCTGTCATTAGTTTTTGACAGTGAAGTGGAAGGAACTTATTATGCGAAAATACAGTTCACTGTGGCGCCTGATTATGGTACATTTGCCCTTCGTGTAAATGATAAGGTGATTACTCCGGAAGTCAGTCTGACCAATGGAGAAGTGTCTCTGCTTTTGGTGAATCTTGGGCGGGTCAATTTGAAAAAAGGAAAGAATGAGTTGCAGATTGAGTCGATTGCACTGGCTCCGGGACATGATACCGGTTTCTTTGGGATTGATAAGTTGACTCTTCGCAAATAATTCTGTAGACGTCTCTATCGCAGGGATTGTACTTGTATGGATAGCTTTGGATAAATAAAAGTCCAAGGCTATCTTTTTTGTATCAGTTCTTTTTCTATGATAAAATGCTATCTTTGTCCTCAAAATAATAGGTAAGATGAAACTTCGTTCACTCTATATCCTTTCTATTGTAGGGCTGCTACTGGTAATTGTGGTGCAGATTGGTGGTATGATGTATGCTTACGACAATACCAAGAAAGAGGCGGAACGCGCACTGAACGAATGTTTCCGTCTGGCTTTTATCGAAACGGTGGACAACGAGATTAATAATTTACCGTTTCCTGACATGACTATCCCTTTTTACTCGTATCTATCCAAAGACAGTATCAGGTCTTTCGAAGATGAGATGTTTTTAAACTATCAGCAGGCAGCTTCCTTTCTCGAAGATGTATATCATGTCGCCATTCCATTAGATGTGATGGCGAGGTTGGTAGAGAAGAAACTGAAATGGAAAAATATAGACCGGACTGTAAATATCCGTCCTGCGACGGACAGAAGTAAGCGTTCGGTATATGTACGGTTCAAGTCTGTTCTTTCGGAAAAAGCCTGGTTGAATGAGAAGAAAGGAGAGGCCATTGAAGCTGTCATGTTTTCTCCTTTTATACCGCTTGTCAAGGATATAGTCTTTTTGTTCCTTCCTACGCTTCTCTTGGTTGTTTTTCTGGTGTACAGTTGGGCCAGGCAAATGGATTCCATACTTAAACAAGGTAATGATATTGAGAAGCAGCGGTCTGCTTTTTATGTGCTGGCAGAGAAGATGAGGTTGCCGATAGGTGAGGTACGTAGTCAGATATCGGAGAGCCGGTGGGCAGATATAGAAGCCTCGGGGCAACATTTGCTGGACATGACAGAACATACGCTTACGGGAGCTAAGCAAAGCGAACGGCAGCGGCAGGTGCGCAAGCAATATTCTTTTAAAGTCTTTTCGATTGTCGGGTTGATTGCCGGCTGTCTGCTGATGGTAGTCTGGTTTGTCTATCTGTACCGTGCTTCTTTCAAAGAAACTGCCTATCAGGTAAATGATTGTTTTGAAGCAGCTTTTTATGACGAGGTCTTGAAACGCCGCCTTTCTTTGCTCTACGAACAGACAGATAGGGATGGAAAGGATGAATGGGAAGAGAGTGTTGAATCGCCTTTTGCAAAGGAGCAAAGGGAATTTCTGGAGAAAGAGCAGTCGAAGTATAAGGTGAACCGCTTTGGAGTGGTACATATGTACAATCCGGTCGATTTGAATTATCGACTACGCTCTGCTTTGATTATGCAGCGCAGCATCAATGAAAGCGGAATGGAACTTCCTCTCTCCGTGCAGTACCTCGATTCTGCTTTTGCTTCCAGGTTGGAAGCCTTGGGAATGACCTATAAGAGTGGTATCCGCCAGTACTACGCTCCCTCCGATAGTACAGTGGTGGAAGCAGGATATGCCTCGGCAAAATATCAGGATATTTCTTCCCGGTTTATACCGTTGAAGGAGGACAGCATCCTTTGTATACAAGGTGTGGTGAAGAATCCGTATCGCTACGTCATAAGTTCCGTATGGTATCTGTTTCTGCCTCTTTGGGTGATGTTTTTGGTGGTGTTGGACTGTATTCTCGGCCAGGTGAAAGTTTTGCGTACACAGCGGCATTTGGAGCAATTCCAGAAGGATTTTACTTATGCTATGATACACGACATGAAGTCTCCTCTGAGTTCCATCCTGATGGGAGCTCATATTCTGAATAGCGGCAAATTGTCCGGTAAGCCCGGAAAAGAAGAGAAATACCGGCAGGCGATGATGGAAGAGTGTGAGCATCTGCTTACCCTTTCCAATCGTGTACTGGTACTTACCAAGCTGGATGAGGGACATTTGGAACTCCATCAGGAAGAGGTGCCTTTGCGGCCTTTACTTGATGATATAATTGCCAAAATTTCTCTGAAAACCAGCAAAAGGGTAGAATTTACGACCGTTTATCATCGTTGTGAAATGGTGTATGCCGATGCCTTCTGTTTGCGTGAAGTGTTGGGCAATCTGCTGGACAATGCCATTAAATATTCCCATGAAGAGGTAAAGATAGATATTATTTGCGAATCGGAGAAAGGCTTCTGCAAGATAAAGGTGTGTGACAACGGATTGGGTATTCCCTTAAAAGACCAGTCTCTTATCTTCAACCGTTTTGAACGTTCTGCAGCAGTCGGGCGAAGTGGAAGGGGCGGTGCTGCAGGTTTTGGTCTGGGCCTGAATTATGTACAGCAGGTGATGCTGGCACATGGCGGCAGGGTAGAAGTGGAAAGTGAAGAGGGGCGCTTCAGTGAATTTACACTCTACTTTCCTATTGAGACTGTATAAATTTACCACACGTGGAAATTCAATCCTTCTGATTTGTCAGTAATATAGGAGCCTCCACCGAATGAGCGTAATTGCCAGAGGATGTAAAGGTCGTCGAAACTCATGACAGCCAGTAATATTCCAAATCGTGTGACATCATAATTGCCACTTGTCATACCATATATAAGGGGCAATATACCCAGTAGCAGGAAGGGCAGCAGGCATGTGGTGCGATATTGCCACATGCGTATCGGCGAAAACAATCTGAACAACAGTTTATGTAGGAATAGATTTACCAGGACAGCTGCCAATATACACATGAAGAATCTGACCAGCGATAGATGGCTGGTTGTTTCTCCATGTATCGACTGAAACAGAATCAGCATTGGTACTGCAAATACTATGGCAGCTATGATGCCGTATTTATTAATCCTCTTGCCCGAAACTACTATCTCTGTCCCTTTTCGGCTTTTTGTTATTGAAATATCTGCTTTCATAGTGTGGATTTTTTGTATTGATGTTGCAAAGGTAGAGTGGGGCACATGCTTCATAAGTTATCGCTACGTTAATATTAGGTTAAGAGGCGTTGTTTTCCTCGTTTATTTTATAGCAATATGACTGTTGCATTCATTCTTTTCCTTATTTTTGCAATATATAATAAACGCATTATGATAAAGTTATTGTTGGTAGAAGACGATGCAAGCTTGAGATATATAGTTCAGGGCGGGTTGGAAGATATGATAGGCGGTTATGAAGTGATTGCTGCCGCCAATGGCGAGGAGGGCTTGAAACAGTGGAAAGAACAACATCCTGATGTGATAGTATCTGATATAGAAATGCCCGTTATGAACGGTTACGAGATGGTGAAGCGTATCCGCGAGACAGATGGGGAAACTCCGATTCTGTTCTTCTCTGCCCTGATATCTCCTAAAGATGTGGTAAAAGGTTATGAAATCGGTGCCAATAACTATATAAAGAAACCGTTCATTCCCGAAGAACTGGATGCACATGTCCACGCCTTATTGAAGCTTTCCAAAGGCGAAAAATCGAAAGACACGAGTCAATGCTACAAGATAGGCAAGGAATATGTGTTGGATGCCACACATGCCACTTTGAAACATGCTTCGGGTGTAAACAAGACTTTGACTGTGCGCGAGACAGGTTTGTTGCAGATGCTTTGTGAGAAGCGGGGAGACGTTATCCGCCGGGAAGCTATCTTGGATAAATTCTGGAATACGGAAGATGATTACTTTGCTTCCCGCAGCCTGGATGTATTTGTGACGAGACTTCGGAAATTTCTTTCGGAAGACGAGTCGGTAACCATTAAAACAGTGAAAGGAGTAGGATTGATACTGATAGAAAATTAATAATGTATCCTTCTATATTGCAATAATTTAGCAGTACATGTACTGTTCTTCTGGTTTATTTTCGTTATTTTTGTATAGCAGTATTATATGAATATAAAGAAGGAGGGTATATGCGTATAAAACGGAAAGTCAGTATCTCTTGTCTTGGTGGCCGTTTGGGAATCTGCCTGCTGTTGGCTTTTGTGCCGCAATTGCTTTTTGCGCAGGAAGACAGTGTACGTTTCATTCGTGACAGTATACAGATACAGCCGGAATTCAATGAATCTCTATTCTCTCCTTTTGAGCTTCCTTCTGAAAACTCTGCCCCTTCTTCCATGTTTCATCCGGAGTACTCCTATTCCCTGCCCGATTTTTCACTGAAAGAGTCTCTTCGTCTGCCTTATCAGACCAATCCTTCCCTGCTATTCCGGGGAGATTACAGTACAAGCGGTGTATTAAGACAGTTTCCTCACGGTATGTTATTCGGTTCCGGTGGGCAGACCAGCGTACCGGGTATCGGACGTTTCAACAATGCTTCCCTGGGATATCAGCATGCCTTTAACCAAAGGCTGACGCTCCAGCTTGGCGTAGATGCCATGAAGATAAATATGATTCATTCCACCGGGCAGGCTTTCAGTACTTCGGGAGCTTTGCGGTATCAGGCTTCGGACCGTGTAGCTTTTAAGGTTTTCGGTTCGTATGCCATAGGAAATACTTACGGGATGGATACCCACCGCTACGGTGCCACCATGTCTCTGGATATGTCCGAACGTTTTGGTATGGAAGTTGGAGTACAACGTTATTACGATGCTTATCGCGGTCGTTGGGAGACGGTTCCCGTTGTGATTCCCTATTATAATTTCGACAAGTTTAAATTAAGTCTGGATGTAGGTGGAATCTTGTATGAGATTCTGCGTAACACCGTCTTTGATAATAGAGGGGGCAGTGGCGGAGCGACTATTGCCCCACCACGTTTTCAGATGCCGCCATTGAGATAAGATAAGTATAAATCAGCTTTTTGTAGGGACAATCATCAAACAATTTACTACTGTTACATAATATTATTGCTAATGTAGAAATACTTTCATGATATTTCGTTTATTTTTTGGTAAGCAGTCAAAAAATGGCTATTGATTGCAACCTCTATCTTCGCTGCGAACAAAAATTTTAGAATTTATGTATAGCAGTGAAGATCTTGAAAGGTTTTACTTTCAATACCAGACCGAGGCTTTGCCTCATGGAGAATCTCTCCAATCGTTTTGCGTTAAGAACAAAGTTCCTTATAACATCTTTCAGAAATGGTACAAGGATACCCGTAAAAAAGTAGTTGAAGTCCAGGTTGATGGTGCTCCTGCAATTGGTCATGAGGAAAAATCCAGGGCTAGTGATCAACCTCAACCGGTATCACCAGGCAGAGATGATCACCCGGTTCGTATTTGGGTTGGGATTCGTATCAGCAATGGCTTGCATTTGTCCCAAAAGAATTTAAGCTACCAGGATTTGGTTCGTATGGTAGAGCAGTTGGAGGGGTTATGTTGAGTGTTACCGGTCTGAATCATTTTTATTATGTCCGTGATTTTACCGATATGCGTTGTAAACACAGCCGTGTGTTGTCTGTCATTCG
>ERZ857951.2839-NODE-2839-length-14219-cov-22.951497_pt1 | contig 14219 bp, 9 predicted proteins | sample MGYA00519759_ERZ857951 | MGnify/ENA primary metagenome ERZ857951 (study PRJEB31778, sample SAMEA3449377) | human gut metagenome | biome: human gut; feature: human-associated habitat; material: faeces | place: United Kingdom | collected 2010/2012 ...
GGCCCCCGTCAATTCCTTTGAGTTTCAACCTTGCGGTCGTACTCCCCAGGTGGATTACTTATTGTGTTAACTGCGGCACTGAAGGGGTCAATCCTCCAACACCTAGTAATCATCGTTTACGGTGTGGACTACCAGGGTATCTAATCCTGTTTGCTACCCACACTTTCGAGCCTCAGCGTCAGTTGGTGCCCAGTAGGCCGCCTTCGCCACTGGTGTTCCTCCCGATATCTACGCATTCCACCGCTACACCGGGAATTCCGCCTACCTCTGCACTACTCAAGAAAAACAGTTTTGAAAGCAGTTTATGGGTTGAGCCCATAGATTTCACTTCCAACTTGTCTTCCCGCCTGCGCTCCCTTTACACCCAGTAATTCCGGACAACGCTTGTGACCTACGTTTTACCGCGGCTGCTGGCACGTAGTTAGCCGTCACTTCCTTGTTGGGTACCGTCATTATCTTCCCCAACAACAGGAGTTTACAATCCGAAGACCTTCTTCCTCCACGCGGCGTCGCTGCATCAGGGTTTCCCCCATTGTGCAATATCCCCCACTGCTGCCTCCCGTAGGAGTCTGGGCCGTGTCTCAGTCCCAATGTGGCCGTTCAACCTCTCAGTCCGGCTACCAATCGTCGCCTTGGTGGGCCGTTACCTCACCAACTAGCTAATTGGACGCGAGTCCATCCTAAAGCGAATAAATCCTTTTCCCTCAGTACCATGCGGTACCGTGGGCTTATGCGGTATTAGCAGTCGTTTCCAACTGTTGTCCCCCACTCTAGGGCAGGTTACTCACGCGTTACTCACCCGTTCGCCACTAAGCTTAAAAAGCAAGCTCTCTAAGCTCCGTTCGACTTGCATGTGTTAGGCGCGCCGCCAGCGTTCGTCCTGAGCCAGGATCAAACTCTTTGTTAAATGGTATATTCAAGCTTTCGCTTTAAATATCAAAGTTTGATTGCTCTGCTGAACGCTAACTTGCTATCTATTAGCACGTTATTTTGTGTTCATCCAGAATTTCTTGTTATTCTCTTAAGAATCTCAAGGTAATGTTTTTAATTCTGTACTGTTCAATTTTCAAGGAACTTTGTGCCGCTCTTGCGACAGCTTATTTATTATATCACATTCATTCGAGTTTGTCAAGCACTTTTTTGAAATTTTTTAAATTTCTTTTTTCACAGTTTTGAACTTTTTACCAGTCGGTCACCGTGCTTCCGCCGTTTCTTCCTTCCGGTTTTTTCGATCCATCTCCGTACCCTCGACTGCCCTCTTTCTCGCTGTTCAAGCGGTTTCAGGCTTTCTCAAGTACCCTCTGTTTTTGTGCCCTCTCGTTTGAGTGCTTGTCTATTATATCACGGAAAATGACATTTGTCAACGTTTTTTTCAAAGTAAATTTACATAAAACTTACTCGTCAAATCCTGTTTTTAAAGGCACTTTGTACAATCAGCCGTAAAAAGCTGTCTATATATTCTATTTACTGCATTTTTCTGCCATTTAATGTATTTTATCAGCTTTTTACCGCTGTCTTTTTCGGATACCTTCCGGTAAGGATTCTCTCCCTTATGTATACCAGCGTATCCTCCTCGCCGTATCTTTTCAGCATTATCAGCATTTTTCCAAGAAGCTCCATAGTTTCCGGGTGCATCATATAGTGTTTTCTGTTCTTGTTGAAATATTCAAACGGCATACTGTCGTTATAATTTTCTTTATAATATGTCTTACAAGCCGCCACTCTGTCGCAGAACATCTCCACAACATACTTTACAGGCATCTTCATTCCCTGCATCGCAGAACCCGGCTCCTGTCCGTAATCTATCCAGTATTCAAAGTGATGCCTGTTTCTTCCCTTATGGTGAAGCCACGCCTCGCTTTTTCCCGTCACACGTCTTTCGGTCGTATTCGGACTTTTATCCCCCGTGTAAAATACCACGCCGCTTATGAATTCCTTCGGCGAGTATTTTGACAAATCGTGCATAAGCCCTTGCTTATAAAGACCGACCTTGAAGCACAGCCTCATTACTTCCATCTTGTGATGATTGATAGTGCTTAAATGCCCCTTGAAGTTTTCCTTAATGTCCATGCTTATCCTTCTTTCGTTCTTTCGAGATACTTTCTCCAGTTATCAATATATCTTGTTTTAAAGCTGACGCTTGTTATTTCTTTGTATGGAATTTTGGTTTCTTCCTGCCATTTTCCGTCTGCGTCAAACTCTCTCATCGTAAGTTTATTCTTCCCCGCCTTTAAGATTATCCCTATATGGAATATATCTTCATTTTCATTCTCGACTATCGCCCATTCACCGCACTCTCTGAGTGAATTGAATATGCTCTGCCACGAGCTTATATCAATTTGGGGAGCCTTGATTTGCTCTGCAACCCCATTCAGTCTGTTTATCTCTTCACAGACATCATTCTTGATCTCTGCTTTTTGCAGTTCGTCAAAGTTGCGGATCGTATATCCGTTAAGTTCAAAGTCGTTTTCTTCCTGTCCGAGTACAAATTTGTCGTTGAAATCATTGATATAGTAATACCAATAGCTTTTGTCGTATTCGTAAAAGCACCTGCATATATAGTGCTTTTCAGCGCACTCTCTAAGCACCGACATTTTCTTACTGCGTTTCATATTTTTCCTCACTAAAAAGCAACTGCCGCATATATAACACGGCAGTTTCATATTTACAAAAGCCGTCAGCCTTATTCTATCACAGCCGACATATATTTTCAAGTCCGAAAGTCATTATCGTTGTTCCGTCAATTGTTACACGCTCACCTTCTCTCCCTCTTTTTCATCGCATTCTTTATTCTCAGCCGCTTTATCCGGCTTTTTATCCGGCTCTTCACCGCCGTGCTTATCCTTTTTCTTCTTTTCTTCTATATGCGACTGGTCGCTGACAACAAGAATATCACCCTGCTTTATTACAGTGCTTCCGTTAGGTACGACCATATCGCCGTTTCTCTTTATCATTATAATAAGAAGCGTAGTCGGCAGGTCAAGCTCCTTTATCGTCTTTCCCTTCCATAAATGCTTTGGCCCTATCTCATATTCCTTGAGCAATATATTTCCGCTGTCCCTGTATGACGGAATGCTGAGTATAACATCATCTCCGGCATTTATCACCGTATCGCCTTTCGGAACGATAGTGCTGTCGCCGTGTTTTATCATAAGCACAAGCGAATCGTCGGGAAAATCTATCTCGCTTATCTTGTGTCCGTTCCAGGTGTGAGTATCCGATACGAATATACGCATCATATTGAACTGCGGAGTTTCGTCCTGATAGTCGTTGAACGTCTTTAATACACTGCTTTCGTTATCAATGAGTTTAAGCCCCGTTGCGACCTTCGGCAGTAACGTTCCCTGAAATGCAACGGAGATAAGGCAGACGCACACTACTATATTGAACAGATTGCTGTCCGTGTACACATCGCTCACCGTAGCCATTATTGCGAAAACGATGGACGATGCACCTCTCAGGCCCGACCACGCTATAAACAGCCTGTCAGCCCATGTATACCCCTTTGAGCATATCGCAAACACCGCAGCAGGACGTGATATAAAGGTCATCACCGCAAATATTGCAAGTGCCGGAAGTATTATGCCCGGTAGCTGTGAAGGATTCGACAGCAATCCCAGCAGGAAGAACAGCATTATCTGGCTCAGCCCCGTTATTCCGTCGAAGAAATGTACAAGCTGCGCCTTATTCTCTCCTATGTTGCTGTTACCGATGATGATACCTGCTATGTATACGCTGAGGTATCCATTGCCGCCGAGCAGTATAGGTGCGGAATATGCCGCAAATATCATCGCCATCATGAAAATGATGTCAAAGCTGTTTTTTGACAGCTTCACCTTTTTCATTACAAACACTGCGGCAAATCCCATTGCAAAGCCGAATGCAACACCGAGGACTATCTGCAGCACCGCAAGAAGACCAAGCTGTGAAATATCATCACCTGCCATTATCGCAAGCGCAATGACCGTCAGCATATAAGAAAACGGGTCATTAGAACCGCTCTCGATTTCCAGCAGTGAAGCCAGACCGCCACGCAGGTTTAACTGCTTTGAACGAAGTATCGAGAACACCGATGCCGCATCGGTAGACGAAATAACCGCACCGATAAGAAAGCTCTCTTTTATATCAAATCCTATCAGGAAATGACAGCCTGCCGTAGTAATAAGCGCCGTAACTATCGTACCGAGCGAGGATAAAAGTCCCGCACGCAAAGCAACAGGTTTTGCCGCTTTCCAGTTGGCAGAAAAACCGCCGCAGAACATTATAAATATAAGACATACCGTACACACCTGCTCGCTGAGCTGATAGTTGTCAAACGGTATCTTCAGAATACCGTCCGAGCCGCATATCATACCAAGCGCCAGAAATATAAGCAGGCTCGGTACGCCTATCCTTGCCGACAGCTTATTGCCTACAATGCAGACAATGATGATTGCCGAAAAAAAGAGCATTACAAATTCCATCGTTCACCGTTCCTTCTGTTCAAATATTTTCTCTGTTTAACTGTTTTAAAAAAATAAGCTGCCAATGTGATTTGAAAGTCACCATTGACAGCCGATTTTTTACTATTCTTAAAGGCGTCAGCCGCTGAATGCGACGTCTTTATTTGCCTGCAAGCTTAGCGATTATTTCAGCCGCCTCATCAATACCGCAGGTAGCCGTATTGATGCACAGATCGTAATTCAGCGATTCGCCCCAGTTACGTTCCGTATAATACTTGTAGTGTCTGCGCCTTGCCTTATCCTTCTGTCTGATAATAGAAAGCGCCTCGTCCTTGCTTATATTGTCATGCTTGCAGATACGTCCGCATCTGAAATCATCCGTAGAATGCACGAAAACATCAAATGTGCTGTACTGCTCCCTCAGCACATAGTCCGCACAGCGACCGACTATAACGCACTGACCTTTATCCGCAAGAGCCTTGATAACTCTGCACTCCGCCGAGAAAAGCTGGTCGGTAAGCGGCTGTGTGTACATACCGTTTATCGCAAGATTGTAAAGAAAACTGGTCGTTGTTGTCTGCTCCGCACGTTCTATGTATTTGGGATCAAATCCGCTTTCCTTTGCGGTAACATCAATTATCGTCCTGTCATAATACGGGATTGAAAGTGCTTTTGCGACCTTTCTGCCGATCTCGCTTCCTCCGCTTCCGTACTGTCTTGAAATAGTGATTATTTTTCCCATAATCATTCCTCCGTTTGTGCTTTATTCTTATGCCTGCTGTACCTGTGCCGAGGATTCATCCTGTTTGTCATACATTTTCGATATAACATTCTTATAGATCCTGCGCATAAGGAGTATCGCAACAATAAGTCCTAACAAATCGCTTACAGGGAGCGACCACCATATGCAGTCAACCCCTCCGATAATGCCGAACAGCCAAGCAAAAGGCAGTGTCGGCACAATAAGCCTTACTATAAATACTATCATGCTGTAAAAGCCGTTTCCGAGCGCCTGGAAGCCCGAGCTTAACACTATCGACACTCCGGCAAATACAAACGATACGCTGAATATTCTGAGCGCCGTTTCACCGAGCCTTATCATATCGTCCGTCGGAGCGAACATTCCCAGTAACTGCACCGGTATAAGCTGGAACAGCAGTAATCCGACTATCATTATCGCAACTGAGCAGATAACACCGAGCTTCAGCGTATCCGTTATACGCTTCGGCTTTCCTGCCCCGTAGTTATAGGCTATGATAGGAACTATTCCGTTATTCATACCGAACACAGGCATATACACGAAGCTCTGCAGCTTGAAGTATACGCCGAATACCGTAGCCGCCGCAGGCTCATACGCTTTCAGTATTATATTCATACCGAACGTCAGTACCGAAACCAGCGCACTCATTATAATAGAAGGTATTCCGACGGCATATATCGTCTTTATCGTACCAAGATTCAGTCTGAATTTTCTGAATACAAGCCTTAATTCTTTGTTGTGGAAGTGATGCAGTAAAAATCCTACTGCCGCCGCTATTATCTGACCTGTTACAGTGGCGATTGCCGCACCCGTAACGCCCATTGCGGGTATTCCGAGAAAATCAACACCGAAAATAAACACAGGATCAAGCACTATGTTTATAACCGCACCGAGTATCTGCGACACCATCGAAAGCAGTGTCTTGCCTGTCGCCTGCAATATACGCTCACCGTATATCTGGAAAAATAATCCGAGCGAGCCGCAGCATACGATTGACAGATATTCAACACCATATCCCGCTATGATTTCGGAATGTGTCTGTATCGAGAAAAACGCAGGTATCGCCGTAAGCCCTACTATTAAAAATATAACATAGTTCAAAGCGGTAAGAATAAGCGCATGAGTTGCCGCAAGACCTGCCTCATAAGGCTTCTTCTGTCCGAGATAGCGTGATACAAGCGCATTCATGCCGACGCCAAGCCCCGTCTGAAACGCTATCATAAGGCTCTGCATCGGAAACGCCATACCTACAGCGGTCAGTGCGTCCGGATTTATCTGTGCCACAAATACGCTGTCAACAAGGTTATACATTGCCTGGATAAGCATTGATATAACTATAGGCAGCGACATTGTAACAAGCAGCTTGTTTACAGGCATTACGCCCATCTTGTTTTCTTTTGTCTGTTCCAATTTTCTTTTCTTTCCTTTATTCTTCTCTGTATTTCTTTTAATTCAGTATACCATAAATCCACGCATTTTGCAAGCCGCATACACGAAAATCGTCCGTAAAATCTTATTGACCCCACTGCCTTATTGTGATACAATAGCAGTATATCTAAGTCAGGAAAGGAGAAGAATATGAACGATATAAAAGCCGTGCTGTTCGACCTTGACGGCACTCTGCTCGACTCGATGTACGTCTGGCAGTACGTTGACGAGGAATTTCTGCGCAGACGTGGCATAACTCCGCCCGATGATTACGGCAGGCAATGCAGTCACCGCTCTTTTTACGAAACAGCATTGTACACAATAGATCTTTTCAGTCTTCCCGAAACGCCCGAACAGCTTATGCAGGAATGGACAGATCTCGCCATAGACGAATACCGCCACAACGTAAAACTAAAACCCTTCGCTCGTGAAACGGTTGAGCTTGCTCTGAAAAACGGTTACAAGACCGCCGTATGCACCTCGCAGACCCCCGAGCTTTACACTCCCGTGCTTCATCACACAGGACTGTGGGGAATGTTTGAAACGATAAGCTCCGCCGCCGTTTTCGGCAAAGGCAAACAGTACCCCGACATATATCTCGATACCGCAAAAACGCTCGGCGTACCGCCCGAAAACTGCATTATGCTCGATGACGTGTCCGCTTCTCTCAAAGCCGCAAGGCAGGCAGGTATGATGACGATCGGCATAATCGAGCCTCTTAGCTCGCAAAGCCCCGAAGAAATGGAGCTTTACAGCGATAAGCTTGTGAAAAAGCTTGATAAAGACATATTCACATTCTGACGGAGGCGAAAATGAATACAAAGATAATAAGAAAGCACTTTTTCTTCAAAGGCAGAGTTCAGGGTGTCGGCTTTCGCTACCGGGCGCAGAATGCCGCCTCGCTCTACAGCGTAACAGGCTGGGTAAAAAATCTCTACGACGGCTCGGTCGAAATGGAGGCGCAAGGCACTGAGGAAGACATTGACAAAGTAGTACAGACCCTTCAGGACAGCCGCTATATCGTGATAAACGATATGTACGTTGCCGACCGTCAGCCCGACCCCCACGAAACCTTATTCCGCATAAAAGACGAATACTGACAAAACGATCCCTCCTGCGTGATAATGCAGGAGGGATCAGTTATATATTGTTGCCTGTTTTAAGAAATTCAGTTTTCGTCATCGTCCGGGTCGTCATCCACATATTCGGGTTCTTCCCCGTTTTCAGCGTTTTCATCTTCCTCGGACGGTTCTTCGTCCTTCGCCGCTTCCTCACGAGTAACAAGCTCCTCGTCGATTGTAAAGCCGCACACCATCTCGTCAAGCAGATTTGCCTGTACCGAAAGCTCTTGTGCAGAAGCCGCACATTCCTCGCTTGTAGCGGAGTTTGTCTGTACTACAGAAGAAATCTGATCAACGCCGGCATTGATCTGCTCTATAGCCTCAGCCTGCTCTGCGCAAGCCGTTGAGATTTCGCCTACCAGCTTTGTTGTGGCAGTTGTCGTATTGACGATTTCGGTCAGCGTCTGTGCCGTCTTGTTTGCAATCATCGTTCCGTTTTCAACAGCCTTCATCGAGTTCTTGATAAGTTCTGTCGTTGTGCTTGCCGCCTCAGCAACCTTGCCCGCAAGATTTCTTACCTCGTCCGCAACAACTGCAAATCCCTTTCCTGCGTCACCCGCTCTTGCCGCCTCTACCGCCGCATTAAGCGCAAGTATATTCGTCTGGAACGAAATATCGTCTATCGTTCTTATTATCTTTTCGATTTCGCCGGATGTTTCTCCGATTTCCTGCATAGCCCCAAGCAGACCGTTCATCTGTTCGTTGCCCGATTCAACAAGCTTTGTAGCCTGAGCCGAATTCTCAGCGGCGTTTTCCGCTCTCGCTGCGTTACGGTTGACCTTTTCCGCAACCTCAGTAAGCGATGCCGAAAGTTCCTCGACCGATGCCGCCTGCTTTGCCGCACCGCCCGAAAGACTGCCTGCCGCAGATGCCACCTGCTCAGAGCCTGTAGCAACACGCTGACCTGCCTTGCTTATTTTGTCCATCGTCTTATTAAGTGAGATCATTATAGATTCGTATGACTGCCTGATAGGCGCAAAGTCACCGAGATAAACATCAGCCGGCTTATATGTAAGATCGCCGTTTCCGAGCGTTCTTAGCATAGTGTCGATGTCGGATATGATTTCGTTTATATTCTTGCTGATAAGGTTCGTGCTTTCGCTCAGCTGAGATATTTCCTTGTCAATTTTCTTGCCGAAGTCAAGCTCCTGCTGGTGAAGATCGCCGTGCGATAACGTAACGATTCTGTCCGAACACTGCTTTACGGGCGAAATTATCTTTTTCACTATCGTTATTATAAGCAGTACCGACAGCGCAAAGCATACGACCGTTACAATCATGCCGATAACAACAGAATTATAAATGCTCTGCGTATGCTCAGACGGTGTCGCAATCATTATACAGCTCCAGCCCTTCGCATTGCTTATAGGCGCATAGCTGACATATTTTGAAACGCCGTCAAGCGTAACCTCTCCGAATCCCGATTCACCCGCAATTGCCGATGAAACGCAATCAGCCATAGTCTGATATGAGCCGTCCTGCGAAGCAAGACTGATATAATTCATCATCTGTGGTATCAGTTCCGAGTCCGGATGTGCGATTATATTTCCCTTTGCGTCAACCACCATCGCATATCCGGTATCGCCGATTGAAATCTGACCGATAACATTCGAGAATACATTCACGTCAACTGTTATACGAAGCACCGCTCTCAGCAGCTTATTTATATCGTTTGAAATTATAGGCACGGTAACGTCCATAACGACCTTACCCGTCTTTTCATAGTAATAAGGCTCACCGACAACCGCTTTATTGGTTTCTATTACCTCACGATATGCAGGATCGTCCGACCAGTTGATAGAGTCGTCGTTAAGTCCCTTACCGTCCCTGTCCGTCATATCGACCTTGACATACATAGAATTATCTCTTGCGACAGAAATACACTTCGAGCGTATCGCAGATACATCTGCAACGTCAGAAAAATCGGCGTCGGCAGAAATCTGCGTTATTGCGTTTACAACAGATTCAAGCTGATTTGAAATAGTATTCGATGCGGTATGCACTACCTCGTCCATCTCATTCACAAGCGCCTGCTTAAGATATGTATAGCTCAGCAGTATATTGATTATGCAGACAAGCATAAGCGAACCGCCGACAGCAAGACACATCCACCTGAATATTCTGCCGGTAAGAGATTTCCCTTTCTTATGTGTATTTTCAACGTTCTCCGGAACCATTTCAGCCCCGTCATATACATTCTTGTTCTTTTTCATTCCGCTACCTCACACAAAGGATAAACAATACGGTTTTTTGACCGTCTTTATATAGGTTTATCTTATCATATTGTGCAACTAAAGTCAAATTTAAATCACGTTTTCACATCATTTTCAACAAAACCGCCAAATAATTATAGAATTTTTTGTGGAAATAAACAAATACAAAGCAAATATATACCGATTTTACGATATTATCATTTCACCGTCCACACCGCTCACAGTCCTCTCAAAAGCACCGCCACCCTTGCGCCCGCACCAACCCTCCCAAAACCGCACTATCCCTCGAAAAGCACTATCACACTTGCCTCCCTTGTCAAAGGTGAGGTGCTGTCGCCCGAAAAAATTCGGGCGACTACCGGAGGGATTGCCGCATCGAACCTTGCCATTCCCACAGCCCTCTCAAAAGCACCGCCACCCTTGCGCCCCGAACCAACCCTCCCAAAACCGCACTGTCCCTCGTGCTTCTTCCGTTGAATCGTAGTTATTGATTTTTTCAGCTATTTATGTTTTGTGAGGGCAAGCACGGCAAGGACAACTTAAGCGTGTGCATCCAAAGCTTTGTACATATGCAATGACAAGTATATTGATTCGAATAGCGAACCCGAGAAGTGCTGTCCTATGAAAAGAACTATCGGTAGCTTACGATCGTATCTCACTTTTCGTTCCATTTCTGTGTCCTCACTTTCATTTTTTGTGTTTATTTTTCTGACGATAGTCATCAAATTAAAGGATCTTAGGGAAACGGAGCGTCCCTAACAAGCTGATGAACTGCGAACGAAGCGTGCCACGTTCATCGTTGCTTGCTACTCTGAAATCATTATATCATTTTAGTCTTTCCCGATGTATTAACAAAGTGCGACGATTTATGTTAGCCGTTCGTTTTCACCTTATTTTCCCCCTCACCTTATATGCAAAAAATCAGCAAAACGTACCCTGTTTTTTGCAGAATTTACAGAATGTTCATAAGTATTTTTGTGAAATGTTGATATAGCAGTACAGACAAATTTTTCAAAACTCATCTTAAAAGTCTTGTAAGGCTTTCGATAATGTGGTATAATAAAAAAATATATTGACACTTGATTAAATAAAAATTTTGCGGAGGATAATATGGCTAATAAAAGCAAAGTACAATCTGTTGAACCGGATATAGCTGACTTGGTAAACGGCTGGCTGAAAAGCTATGGTCTTGACTATAAGCTTGAACAAGCATCACTTAATTCCGAAATAGATAAGGCTCTTGATGAATATCATTCAAAGATTGGTGGCAAAGGTGGTAACAGACCTGATGCTAAACTGTTGTTGAAAGATAAGTATGGGACTTTTTATCCTGTTCTTATTGAATATAAAGGTTACAAAGATAAACTCGTAAAGTTGGATACTGACGGAATCGTAGATAACAAAAAAGATAAAAATGAACCAAACTATACGAATATTAAGTCGTATGCTGTAAATGGTGCGATACATTATGCGAATGCGATTTTACACTACACAAGCTATACAAGAATCATTGCAATAGGTGTAACCGGATACAAAGATGAGTTTGGAAAACTTCAGCACGAGATTGGTGTTTATTATGTTTCAGCTGACAAAAATAATCTTGGCTTTGGTCAAAGAGTTGGAGATTATACAGACCTTTCCTTTTTAAAGCCGTCACATTTTGATGAGTTTGTAGAAAAGCTTAATGAACTCAGTCTTACTCAGGCAGAGATTGATAAACTCAAAGAAAAGCGTGAAAAAGAAATCAATATCAGTCTTGTTAAACTTAACAATGACATCTACAAAGAAGAAACAGGATTGGGAGAAAACGATAGAATATATCTTGTTGCAGCTACTATCATTGCAACGCTTGGTGCAGAGGGTGTTAAACCTCTTGAAAAATCTGATTTGGGATCTTCTACCGAAAGCGGTGAAACTGACGGAGATAAAATCATCAGAAAAATTACATCTTTCTTGAAGAAAAAACAGTTACCACAACAAAAGCAAGATTTGATTATCAGAACACTTTCAAACACTTTAGTTGATGAAAATAGAAACAAACCGGAAAACGGAGAAAGCCAAATAAAAAGAGTATTCTCGAAAATTGTTGATGACTTGGGTATCTACTATAAGATAGGTATTACAACAGATTTTACAGGTATGCTCTTCAATGAAATGTATAACTGGCTTGGATTTACTCAGGATAAGTTGAATGACGTTGTTCTTACCCCTTCATACGTTGCAAGGTTACTTGTAAAGCTTGCAAGAGTTGACAAAGATTCTTATGTATGGGACTTTGCAACAGGTTCGGCAGGACTTCTTGTTGCTGCAATGAATGAAATGATTGATGATGCAAAAGAAAAAATATCATCACCTGAGGAATATCAGGAAAAAGTCGCAAAAATTAAAGCAACTCAGCTGTTGGGTCTTGAAATTCTGCCGCAAATCTATATGCTTGCAATCTTAAATATGATTTTAATGGGAGACGGAAGTTCCAACATTTTGAATCAGGACTCTTTGAAAAATTTTGACGGAAACTATGGCTTTAGTTCAACGAAAAAAAATTTTCCTGCCACTGCATTTGTGCTTAATCCCCCATATTCCGCTGATGGAAATGGTATGATTTTTGTTGAAAAAGCTCTCTCAATGATGGAAAATGGCTATGCGGCAATTATCATTCAAAATTCGGCAGGTTCGGGCAAAGCTGTCAAATATAACAAGGAAATACTGAAGCATAGTACGTTGCTTGCAAGCATTAAAATGCCGATTGACTTGTTTGTGGGCAAGTCAAGTGTTCAGACAAATATTTATGTTTTCAAGGTCGGCGAACCACATCACGCAAAGAATACAGTTAAGTTTATCGATTTCTCTAATGACGGCTACACAAGAACCAACAGAAAGAAAGCAAGTGTGAATTTAAGAGATACAGACCACGCCAAAGAACGCTATCAGGAAATTGCTGATATTGTCAGATTCGGCAAGTCAGAACTTAATATTTTCACTGACAAGGAATATTATGAGGGTAAAATCGACCCGGAAAACGGTGCTGATTGGAATCAGTCTGCTCCAATTAACACAATCCCAACGCTTGAGGACTTCAAAAAGACCGTAAGTGATTATCTTGCTTGGGAAGTATCAACACTTTTAAAAGGTAAGAGCAGTGAGGATAACGAACGCTTGGGAAAATAAATGCCTCACTCAATGAGAAATTGGCAAGTGTTGAGTGGGGCGAATACAGGATTGATGATTTGTTTAATATTTATACAGGAAGGGACGTTATAATAGGCAAAACTTCCCCTGGGGAAATTCCATTAATAAGTCATCAAAATACTGAAAATGGAGTAACCAGAAGAATAGAGCATATCAGCAACAGAAGAATTTTTCATTATGAAGAAACAATTTCTTTAGCAGACAGAGGCGTATTTTATGCAACAACTCAAAATGAAGATTTTCATATTGGTACAAGAGTTAAAGCTTTAGTATTTAAAGATGGAAAAAAGAGTGAAAATGTACGATTATTTTTCTCTTCAGCAATCAACAAATTGCAAATACTATTCACCGATTATTCCTCTAATGCAACAGATAAACTTCCAAAATATAAAATACAATTGCCGGTATTAAACGGACAGATAGATTATAATTTTATGGAAAGCTTTATAGAGGAGCTGGAAGCGGAGCGTATAGAGGAGCTGGAAGCGGAGCGTATAGAGGAGCTGGAAGCGTATCTTTCAGTCTCTGGACTGAAAGATACGCAACTGACAGCTGATGAGCTGTCAGCTGTCAATGATTTGATTTCAAAAAATATTGAGTTTAAACCTTTCTGTTACGATGTAATATTTGATAAAATTGTACAAGGAAGAAGACTGAAAAAAGATGACCAAATAGCAGGAGATATTCCTTTTGTAATGGCAGGAGTAACAAATACAGGTGTAGTTGGTTATATTTCTAATCCGGTTGCAAGTTTTCCAAAGAACTCAATTACAATTGATATTTTCGGAAATGCATTTTATAGAAATTATGATTTTGGTGCAGGTGATGATACTGGCGTTTACTGGAGCGAGAAAAGTGATTATTCAAAAGAAATTATGCTTTTCTTAACCTGTTCTATGGGAAAGTCCATTGAAAATAAATTCTCATATGGTAAGAAATTACGCAGTTCACAAAGCTTTAAGTTTAAAATGCAGTTACCTGTAAAAAATGAACAGCCTGATTATGAGCTAATGTTATTTGACAAGCAGAATCAGAATTTTTGACACGCAAAATACAAAATCAGAAT
>ERZ857951.2851-NODE-2851-length-14149-cov-4.000426_pt1 | contig 14149 bp, 10 predicted proteins | sample MGYA00519759_ERZ857951 | MGnify/ENA primary metagenome ERZ857951 (study PRJEB31778, sample SAMEA3449377) | human gut metagenome | biome: human gut; feature: human-associated habitat; material: faeces | place: United Kingdom | collected 2010/2012 ...
AGGAGTATATTTCCAAGTTTCGGGGTACCGTCCTCACCATATCTCACGAACGCTATTTTTTAGACCGCACCGTTACCCGCATCATAGAAATTGCCGACGGCAAGGCGGCGTTTTACAGCGGGAATTACAGCTTCTACGCCGTGGAGAAGGAACGCCGCTATCTGGAGAAAATGCGGCAGTATGAGAAGGAGCAGGCCAAGATCAGGCAGCTCGAGGCCGCGGCGGACAAGCTGCACCTGTGGGCGTTCATGGGCAACGACGCGCTGCACAAGCGCGCGTTTTCGATGGAAAAGCGCATCGAGCGGATGCGCACGACGGACAAGCCCACGCGCGAGAAGAAGATGACCGCGCAGTTCCGGAGCAGCGAATTTCTCGGCGACGAGGTACTAACGCTCAAGGGCGTCGGCAAGTCCTTCGGCGAGCGGACGCTGTTCTCCGGCGTGGACCTCAAGGTCGCCGGCGGTGAGCGCATCGCGCTCATCGGCGACAACGGTACGGGAAAATCCACGCTCATCAAGATGATCATGGGCGAGGAGTACCCCGACGAGGGCCGCATCAAGCTCGGCCCCTCGACGAAGATCGCCTACCTGCCGCAGATCATTCACTTCGACGTGCCGCAGCGCGATCTTGTGGACACGATGCTTTATTCCAAGCGGGACATCACGCCGCAGAAGGCGCGCGACCGTCTGGCGGCGTTCCACTTCCGCGGAGAGGACGTGTTCAAGTCTGTTTCCGTGCTCTCCGGCGGCGAGCAGAGCCGCCTGCGGCTGTGTATGCTGATGGATGACGAGATCAACTTCCTGATCCTGGACGAGCCTACCAACCATCTGGACATCGCTTCCAGAGAGTGGATCGAGGAAGCGGTGGAGGCCTATGACGGCACGCTGCTGTTCGTCAGCCATGACCGGTACTTTATCAACCGCTTCGCCACCCGGATCTGGGAGGTGGCCAATGGCACCATTACCGACTATCCCATGGGCTTTGCTCAGTACCGGCAGGTAAAGGCACAGGAGGAAGCGGAAAAAACAGAAGCACCAAAGCCTGTAAAGGAAAAGACGGTTACAGAAAAACCGGTCCGGGGCGACCGGGCGCAGCAGGCGGCCCGGCGGCAGCTGACCATCTGCGAGCGGGAGATCGCCAAGGCGGAGGAGCGGATCAGGGCGCTGGACGCCGAAATGGAGGCCAACGCCTGCGACTATGAAAAGCTCAATGCGCTGGTGGCGGATAAGGACGCTGCCCAGGCGGAGCTGGATGCCCTGTACCTTCGCTGGGAGGAACTCAGCGAAGCGGCAGGCGAGGCATAAGAAACAGAGGTGAAAACATGCGGGATGTACTCTGCATTTACTATTCCCGAACGGGGAATACCAAACGGGTGATGGAGACCATCGCCAAAGAAATGGACGCGGAGCTGTTGGCATTGACCGATGGCGTGGAGCGGAGCGGTCTGCGGGGTTGGCTCCGCAGCGGCATGGACGCCATGCGGAAGGACTGCCCTGATGTGCTGCCCTTTGAAACGGAACGGAAGCTGGAAAATTACCGGCTGGTCATCGTCGGCACCCCTGTGTGGGCGGGCCGGTGCAGCAGCGTGGTGCGCAGCTTTCTGAAGCAGCACGGCAAGGAACTGGACCGGGTGGCCTATGTGCTGACCCGGGGCAGCGAGCACAAGAGCGAGGATATTTACCGGCAGATGGATCAGTATACGGGAAAGCCCCATCAGGCGGCCACATCCCTCCGGGTGGGCCATGTGGGCCATACCTTCTGGCAGGAGGAATTTCTCCGGCAGATCCGGGAACTGCTGGCGGAGGAGGAATAGCGACACTCCTTTTCAAATTTCAACATTTGAGAAAGGAGCACAGCTATGCTGGATAAATTAAAGGATCTGGACCTCCGGTATGAGGATCTGGAATCCCAGTTAGGCGATCCCCGGGTGTATGGCGACGCAGAGAAGCTGCGTCAGGTAAACCGGGAATTGAAGGAACTGCTGCCGGTGGTGGAGACCTACCGGGCCTATCAGGCGGCGGACAGCCGCCGCCGGGAGGCGGAGGAGCTGCTCCATGACCAGGAAATGAAGGAAATGGCTCAGGACGAACTGGCGGAAGCCAAGGAAGAACTGGAACAGCTGAAGGAAAAGCTGACGATCCTCCTGCTGCCAAGGGACCCTAATGACAGCCGAAACGTGATCCTGGAGATCCGGGGCGGCGTGGGCGGCGAGGAAAGCGCCCTGTTTGCCCATTCCCTTCTGCGGATGTATACCATGTACGCTGAGAGCCGCGGCTGGAAGCTGGAGATCGCCAGCATCAACGAAACGGAGCTTGGCGGCGTGAAGGACTGCTCTGCCGTTATTGAAGGGGACGGGGCCTGGTCCCGGCTGAAGTTTGAATCCGGCGTCCACCGGGTCCAGCGGGTGCCGGAGACGGAGTCCGGCGGACGCATCCACACCAGTGCCGCCACGGTGGCGGTGCTGCCGGAGATGGAGCCGGTGGATGTGGAACTGAACCCCGCGGATATTGAAATGCAGGTCTACCGGGCCAGCGGCGCCGGCGGACAGCACGTGAACAAGACCTCCTCCGCCGTGCGGCTGATCCATAAGCCCACCGGCATGATCGCCGAGTGTCAGGAGGAGCGCAGCCAGTTTCAGAACCGGGAGAAGGCCATGCGTCTGCTGGCCTCCCGGCTGTACGAGGCGGAGCGGGAAAAGCGGGAGAGCGCCTATGACGCGGAGCGCCGCAGCCAGGTGGGCAGCGGCGACCGTTCCCAGCGGATCCGCACCTATAATTTCCCACAGGGACGGGTGACAGACCACCGCATCGGCCTGACGCTTTATAAGATCGACGCCATCATGGACGGCGCGCTGGACGAGCTGATCGACGCGCTGGTGACGGCGGATCAGGCAGAGAAGCTGAAACAGGGACAGGAAGCAGAGTGAGCATATTTTGAGAGCAAACGCCCGGCGGCGTTGAATATAAGATAATTCGAGGCGAGAAATGATGCATACACGATATTTTGACCTGCGGGACACCAAGGGTCAGCAAAAGATCATCGAGGATCAGATCTCCGCAGCGGCAGACATCCTGCGGCAGGGGGGACTGGTGGGAATTCCCACGGAAACGGTCTACGGTCTGGGCGCCAACGCATTGGACGCAGAGGCTGTCAACAAGATCTTCGAGGCCAAGGGCCGTCCGCAGGACAACCCTCTCATCATCCATATTCCGGGACCCCAGTGGCTGCCCCGGTACTGTGAGGACGTGCCGCCGCTGGCGTATACGCTGGCCCGGAAATTCTGGCCCGGTCCTCTGACCATGATCCTGAAGCGGAAGCCCATCGTGCCGGACGCCACCACAGCGGGACTGGACACCGTGGGTGTCCGCTGCCCGGACCATCAGGTAACGCTGTCCATCATCCGGGAGGCAGGCGTTCCTGTGGCCGCGCCCAGCGCCAACACCTCCGGCCGTCCCAGCTGCACCACCGCAGCGGACGTGATGGAGGACATGGAGGGCAAGATCGACGCCGTGGTGGACGGCGGCCCCTGTCAGGTGGGCGTGGAGTCTACCATTTTGGATCTGACCTGCACACCGCCCCGTCTGCTGAGACCCGGCGGACTGCCTTTGGAGGCATTGGAAGAGGTTGTCGGCCCCGTGGCGGTGGACAAGGCCGTAACAGAGCGGCTGAAGGACGGGGAGCAGCCCAAGGCTCCCGGTATGAAGTATCGCCATTATGCTCCCAAGGCTCCGGTGACTGTTGTCACCGGCCCGGCGGAAGCTTCCGCTCAGACCATTTTGCAGATGGTGAAGCCCGGTGACGGCGTCATCTGCTTTGATGAATTCGCGGAGCTGTTCAAGGAACAGGAAGTGGAATGTCTGGGACCCAGTCAGGATAAGCGGATCCAGGCCCAGCGGGTGTTTGACGCTCTGCGGGCCTTTGACAGCAAGGACGCGGCTCAGATCTATGCCCAGTGCCCGGACAGTCAGGGCCTTGGCCTTGCCATCAGCAACCGGTTGAAGAAGGCGGCGGGCTTCAAGACCATCGCCGCTGGACAGAAGCGGGTGGTCATCGGCATCACCGGCGGTACCGGCTCCGGTAAGACCAGCGCGCTGGAGGCCATCCGGGATCTGGGCGGCCGGGTCATCGACTGCGACGAGGTGTACCATGAGATGCTCCGGGACAGCGCAGAGCTGCGCCATGCCATCGAGGTGAAATTCCACGGCGTGTTTAATTCCGACGGTACACTGGACCGTAAGAAGCTGGGTGAGCTGGTCTTTGAGAACAAGGAACGGATGGCGCAGCTCAATGAGGTCATTTATCGGTTCATCGTGCCGGAGGTACAGCGCCGCTGTCAGGCCGGCGAACTGGTGGCGGTGGACGCCATCAACCTGATCGAAAGCGGTGCGGAGGCCCTGTGCGACCGGACCGTGGCTGTCACGGCCCCGGCGGAGCTGCGGGTGCGGCGGATCATGGCCCGGGACGGCATTGATGAGCGCTATGCCCGTATGCGGATCTCTGCCCAGAAATCTGACGAATTCTACCGCGGTAAGTGCGACTATGAGCTCAGCAACACCGCTGAGACGCCGGAGGATTTCCGGGAGATCGCCAGAGATTTCTTCCGCCGTCTTATCGGAGAGCTCCGGGAGGAAAAGAATGAAGCCAGCCGGTAAACGGCGGGCAGGAACCGCTGACGGCTGCCCTGCCTTACCGTCACGGAGAATTTACCACTTTATCGACAGTCTCGAAGGAGGATACTATGTCTGATAGCAACAAAGCATTGAAGGAAAAGCTGCTGAGCAGCCGTAAAAACGGCTTTGACCGTGTGGACGCGGCGGAGCTGGAGCAGATGGAAGCCTACTGCAAGGAATATATGGCGTTTCTGGATGCAGGCAAGACCGAGCGTCTCTGCGCGGCGGAGACAGTCCGCCTCGCAGAGCAGGCCGGATACAAGCCCCTGGTCCGGGGACAGGCATTGAAGGCCGGAGACAAGGTGTATGTCTGCAACCGGGGGAAGAGCGTGCTGCTGGCCCATGTCGGCAGCAAGCCCATGAGCGAGGGGACCCAGATCGCCGCCGCCCACATCGACTCTCCCCGGCTGGATCTGAAGCCCAACCCTCTGTATGAGGACAATGAGCTGGCCTATTTCAAGACCCACTACTACGGCGGCATCCGCAAATATCAGTGGGTGACCATCCCGATGGAGCTTCACGGCGTGGTGGCGCTGACGGATGGCACCACTGTCACAGTGAACATCGGCGGCGATGAAGGCGATCCCAAGCTGGTCATCACGGACCTGCTGCCCCATCTGGGTCAGGAGCAGAGCAAGAAGCCGCTGGCTGAGGGCATCGTGGGCGAACAGCTCAATCTGCTGCTGGGCAGCAAGCCCATCGGAGACGATGAAGGCTCCGACCGGGTGAAGCTGGCTGTGATGCAGCTTTTGAACGAGAAGTACGGCATCACGGAGGATGATTTCACCTCCGCTGAACTGGAAGCGGTGCCGGCTGTGAAGGCCACGGAGATCGGCCTGGACCGCTCCATGATCGGCTCCTACGGCCATGACGACCGCGTCTGCGGCTATGCCGCCTTGAAGGCATTGCTGGATCTGGACAAGACGCCTGTCAAAACCGCCGTCTGCGTGCTGGCGGACAAGGAGGAGATTGGCTCCGACGGTGTGACCGGTATGCAGTCCGCTGCCTTTGACACCTTTATGGAGGATCTGTGCGAGGCTCAGGGCGCGGCCCTGCGGGTGTGTCTGGAGAATTCCTTCTGCCTCAGTGCCGACGTGACGGCGGCCTACGATCCCAACTTCGGCGAGGTGTTTGAAAAGAAGAACGCCGCCTATCTGAACTACGGCATTGGTCTGTGCAAGTACACCGGCGCCCGTGGCAAGTCCGGCGCCAGTGATGCCAGCGCCGAGACGGTGGGCTATGTCCGGGGTATCTTTGACCGGGCCAAGGTCATCTGGCAGATCGCGGAGCTGGGCAAGGTGGACGCCGGCGGCGGCGGCACCGTGGCCATGTATATGGCCAACCGCAATATCACGACGCTGGACGCCGGCGTGCCGGTGCTGGCCATGCACGCCCCCTTTGAGGTGGTCTCCAAGCTGGACTGCTATGAGACATATAAAGGTATGAAAGCTGTTTACGAAGCGGAGTAAAAGCTGTTTTAAAAGAGTCTGACGGCGAGAAAATATGGAAAAGGCAGGAGGGAAACCCGCTCCTGTCTTTTCATATATGACCTTTTTCAACAATTTGACCGTAAACGGCGGACAATTTAACGAAATTTTTCCAAATCCCACAAGGGTATCTTTGCCGTTTTCGGTTGCAAGCTGTTGGGAAAGCTGATAGAATAGAACTACTCAAAGACAAATGACCGTATGAGGTGGACGATATGGCGAGAAAAATCAAGTATTATCTGGTGGCGGCGGAGGCCCTGCCGGAGATCTTTATCCGGGTGGCGGAAGCCAAGCGGATGATGCAGACCGGCGAGGCGGACACGGTGGGCGCAGCCACAAAAATGGCCGGCATCAGCCGCAGCGCCTTCTATAAGTACAAGGACGCGGTGCAGCCCTTCAACGATATGAAGTCGGAGCATATCATTACGTTTTACACCCTGCTGAAGGATGTGTCCGGCACGCTTTCCAGCGTTCTGGGCGTGTTTGCCGCCTCCGGCGCCAACATCCTGACCATCAACCAGAGCATTCCCACAAACGGCTGCGCGGCCGTGACCATTTCCGCTGAGACCTCCGCCATGGAGAAGTCTCTGGAACAGCTGATCACCGACATTTCCGCATTGGACAACGTTATCAAATTCGAGATCCTGGCCGGATAAGGGAGGAGCAACGATGATCAAGATCGCAATTCTGGGATTGGGTACAGTGGGGACCGGTGTTGTGAAGGTAGTAGAGGCCAACACAGCCCCCATCCAGCACAAGCTGGGCCAGCCGCTGTCCGTGAAAACGGCGTTGGTCCGGAAGCTGCGGGCCGACCCGTATCAGCACTTGATGACCGAGAATTTCCGGGAGATCGAACATGACGGCGAGATCCGGGTGGTGGTGGAGACCATCGGCGGCGTGGAGGCCGCCTATGAGTACACCCGCCGGTGCCTCATGGCAGGCAAGCACGTGGTCACAGCCAACAAGCAGCTTGTGGCGGAGCATGGCTGTGAGCTGTTAGAACTGGCCCGGAAGAACCATGTGAATTACTTGTTCGAGGCCAGCGTGGGCGGCGGCATCCCTGTGCTGCACCCCCTGACCCAGTGCATGGCGGCCAACCGCGTGGATGAGATCTACGGCATCCTGAACGGCACAACCAACTTTATCCTCACAAAGATGGTGAAGGAGGGCGCGTCATTTGCCGAGGTTTTGAAGCTGGCTCAGGAGAAGGGCTACGCGGAGGCGGACCCCACGGCGGACGTGGAGGGCATCGACGCCGGCCGCAAGATCTGTATTTTAGCAGATCTGGCCTTTGGACATCAGGTGGACCCGGCGCAGGTGCCCATGGAGGGCATCACCGGCATTGATCTGAAGGATGTGGAGATCGCCGGACGCCACGGCTACCGCATCAAGCTGCTGGGCCGCTGTCTGCGGCTGGAGGGCGGCCGCCGCACTGCGTATGTGGCGCCCCACCTGATCTCGGAGGAGAACCCCATGTCCGATGTGAACGATGTGTTCAACGCGGTGGTGGTCCGGGGCAACGCCACCGGCGAGGTCATGTTCTACGGCAAGGGTGCGGGCGAGCTGCCCACCGCCTCTGCCTGTGTAGCGGATGTGATCGAGTGTCTGCAGGAGGAGCGCCACCGGCCGGAGATCGGCTGGAGCGCCGATACCGGCGGCTTTGCCTCTCCGCTGACGCTGAAGAACCGTTGGTATTTCCGGGTGGGAACGGATACCCTTCCGGAGGCCTTACATAGCGCAAAGGTGCTGGAACAGGGCACGGAGACCGCCTTTATCACGCCGCCCATCACCGGCACGGATGCGGAGTGGCTGGCGGCTTACCTGCCCACGCTGGCAAAGATGCGGGTGCTGGATTGATTCCCCAATCCCGGCTTCCCGCGTATGATGGAGTGGACCCTGCTGCCGGTCGGTAAGATTTCAATGGACTGGCGGCAATCTGAAGCAAAGAGGGAACAACCATGAGCTTGATCGTACAGAAATTCGGCGGCAGCAGTGTGCGGGACGCACAGCGGATCCGCAACGTTGCCGGTATCATTGCGGAAACTTATTTGGAGGGCAACGATGTACTGGTGGTGCTTTCCGCACAGGGAGACACCACGGATGACCTCATTGCCAAGGCGGAGGAGATCAATTCCCATCCCTCCAAGCGGGAAATGGATATGCTGCTGGCCACAGGCGAGCAGATCTCCGTAGCCCTGTGTGCTATGGCACTGGAATCCATGGGCCTGCCCTGCGTGTCCCTGACCGCCTGGCAGGTGGGGATCCAGACCACCGCCGTCCACGGGGACGCCCGGATCAAGCGGATCGATTCTGAGCGGGTCCAGGCGGAGCTGGATCAGCACAGGATCGTACTGATCACGGGCTTTCAGGGAATGGATCGGGCCGGGGATGTTACGACCTTGGGCCGGGGCGGCAGCGACACCAGTGCTGTGGCGCTGGCGGCGGCGTTCCGGGCCAAACTGTGCCAGATCTACACGGATGTGGAGGGCGTTTATACCGCCGACCCGCGCAAAGTGAGCAACACCCGTAAGCTGGAAGAGATCACCTTTGACGAGATGCTGGAACTGGCATCTCTGGGCGCACAGGTGCTGAACAACCGCAGCGTGGAGCTGGCTAAAAAGTACAATGTGGAGCTGGAGGTGCTCTCCAGCCTGAACCCCATCCCGGGTACGGTGGTTAAGGAGGTTACAAAGGACATGGAAGGTATGCTGATTAAGGGTGTCGCCAAGGACACCGATGTTGCCGTTATCACGATTCTCAACGTTCCCGATGAGCCGGGCATGAGCTTTAGGATCTTCGGCCTGCTGGCACAGAAGAACATCAACGTGGACATCATTCTGCAGTCCACCGGCCGCGACGGCAAGAAGGACATCAGCTTTACCTGTGCCGAAGGCGAAGCCGAGCTGGCCATGCGTGTGCTGAAGGAAAGTGCACACTTCAACGATGTCAGTGTGGACACCACCTGCGCCAAGGTCTCCATCGTGGGTGCCGGTATGCAGAGCCACAGCGGCGTTGCCTCCAAGATGTTCGAGGCAATGTCCAACAACAATATCAACATCAAAATGATCTCCACCAGCGAGATCAAGATCTCCTGCATCATCGACCGTGCAGACGCCGACAAGGCTGTCGGTGCCATCCACGATATGCTGTTTGACTGATCTGCGTAAAATTTTTGATTGTGGCCTGTCTGCTCCCTGCCGGGGGGCGGGCGGGTCATAATTTTTTTACACACGGCGGCGTTTACACAAATTGCAAAGGGGTGTATAATATAGTTTGAATCTGTGCGGCGCACCGGCGCTGCAACAATGCCGAAAAGGAGCCCCGCCGCATGAGTGAATCCACCCGTACCTCCAGAGCGCCTGCTGAGAAGCGCCTGACCTATCAACAATGGAAGCGCCGCAAAATGCTGCGGCTGGCCCGCAACTGGGTACTGTTTCTGACCGGCTGCGCGGCAGTGGTGGCGCTGCTGACCGGCGGCATCCTGTGGCTGCTGCCCAAGGTGCATGGCCTGCTGGCCGGGCCAAAGGTATTTGCAGCCAGCGTGTACGACGGCACAGACTATGTATTTAACGCCGCAGATGCCCGGCTGGTACTGGTGAACGCCAACCTGCCCTATACCGCCGAGCCCGCCCCGCTGCTGGACACCGCCGACGAGGTCACCGGCCAGCAGCTGGAGGCCGAAGCTGCCATGCAGTATCGCAGTATGGCTGCCGCCGCGCAGGCGGACGGCGTCAGCCTGACCCTTGTGGCCGGTTATCAGGACGCCGACACCCGTCAGGCCGCCTACGAGGCCCGGGTGCAGACCTACCGCGATAAGCGCAAGTCCGAGGAGGAAGCCGCCCGTCTGGCGGCTACCATCCAGCCCGCCGCCAACGCCAACGAGCACGGCACCGGCTACGCGGCAGATATCCTCAGCGCGGACAATCCGCAGCAGGACACCGGTTTTGCCGAGACCCGCGCCTACGAGTGGCTTACGGCCTACGCGGCGGAATACGGCTTTATCCTGCGCTACCCGCAGGACCGGCAGGCCGCGACCGGCATCGTGTTCGAGCCGTGGCACTGGCGCTATGTGGGGGTGGAAAACGCCCTTGCCATCCGCGCCAGCGGCCTGAGCCTGGAAGAGTTCATCGCCCTGCAGAGGGCAGACTGAATCAAATGCTCTGTGCTGCGGCACAGAGAGAAGGGAACTATCATTGGAACGTACTCTCATTGCACCGGGCGTGCATCTTTCCTGCGACCCGGCTTCTAAATTCAACCGCTGCCGCATCAGCATCCACTTTGCTTTTCCGGCCCAGCGTAAAACGGCCACTGCCCATGCGCTGTTGCCGCTGGTGATGGAGCGCGGCTATGCGGACTGCCCGGATATGACCCGCCTCACCAAAAAGCTGGCAAAGCTCTACGGCGCAGACCTGACCGTGGACGCCCGCCCTATGGGCTGCAACCACAACCTCTGCGTCAGCGTGACCGGCATCAAGGATGCCTTTGCGCTGGAGGGCGAGGCACTGACCGCCGAGTATACCAAAATCGCGCTGGGTGCGGCCTTCCATCCCTATCTTGTGGACGGCTGCTTTGACCCGCAGGCCGTCAGCATTGAAAAGCAGATGCTGAAAAAGGGCCTTGAGGATGAAATCAACGATAAACGCATCTACTGCCTGCATCAGGCCAACCGGGAGTTTTTTGGCGACAGCCCGGCGGGCGTGCGGCAGGAGGGTTATCTGGAAGAGGTGGACAGCCTTACCCCCGCCATGCTGACCGCCGCTTATCAGCAGATGCTGCGTACTGCAAACATCGAGCTGTTGGTGCTGGGCTGCGACGCCGCCCAGACCGCCGCCATCCGGGATGCTTTGCTGGCAGAGCTTGTCTGCATCGACCGCGCCCCGCTGCCGCTGGTGGAAAACATGGCCATGCCTGCCATTGCGCCGGTGCATAAGACCGAAAACTACGATATGGTGCAGGCAAAGCTGTGTATGCTGTTCACACTGGGGCAGCCCATGCAGCCGCAGCAGCTGGCAGCGGTGCGCCTTGCCATGGCGCTGTACGGCGGCAGTGTGACCAGCCGCCTGTTCCTCAATGTGCGGGAGCGGGACCATCTGTGCTACTACTGCTCCTCCTCCTTCCAAAGCTTTACTGGCAGCATGGCGGTGAACAGCGGTGTGGAGCACGCTGATGCCGCCCGCGCAGAGCAGGCAATTTTGAAGGAACTTGCCGACCTGTGCACCGGCCCCATTACCGACGAGGAATTCGAGGACTGCCGCCGGGGGCTGCTCAGCGGCATGAACGGGGTAGAGGACAGCCTTGGCGGCATCGAGAGCTGGTACTACATCGAGGTGCTGCGTGCCGGTGCCAACAGCGCTGCGCTTATCCAAAGCCCGGAACAGGCACGCAGCGCCCTGCGCGCCGTGACCAAGGACGAGGTGCGGGACATCCTGCGCCGCCTGACCCTCTCGGTCAGCTATCTGCTTACAAAGGAGGATACTGCCCATGCCGCAGAATAACCAGACCCTGCTGGAAAAGACCGTGGCCGACCAGTGGCAGACCCTGCCCTCCGGCCTGACGGTGCTGGTGCGCCCCATGCCGGGCTATTCCAGCACCCATGTGATCTATGCTACAAAGTTCGGCTCCATCGACCGAGATTTCTGCCTGAACGGGCAAACGGTGCATCTGCCGGCGGGTGTGGCGCATTTTCTGGAGCACAAAATGTTCGAGGACGAGGACGGCGATGCCTTTGCCAAGTACGCAAAGACCGGTGCCAACGCCAACGCCTTTACCAGCTTTGACCGCACCTGCTACCTGTTCACCGCTACCCAGCAGTTGGACGAAAGCTTGGACGTGCTGCTGGGCATGGTAGGCCACCCCTACTTTACCGAGCAGACCATCGCCAAGGAGCAGGGCATCATCGGGCAGGAAATCAAAATGTACGATGACAGCCCGGACTGGCGGCTCATCACCGGCCTGTTCGAGTGCCTGTACCACAGCCCCCCCATCCGCAGCGATATCGCGGGCACGGTGGAGAGCATTGCCGAGATCACGCCAGCCATGCTGTACGACAGCTGCAAGGCCTTTTATGCCCCGGGCAATATGGTACTGGCTGCTGCCGGTAACACCACCATGGAACAGATCCTTGCCGCCTGCAAGCGGCACGGCCTGATGGAGCCCCGCCCGGCAGAAAAGGTGCAGCGGCTGTGGGCCACGGAGCCTATGACCCTTGCCGCTACGGAAAAAACGCTGACCATGCCGGTTTCCAAGCCCTGCTTCGGCGTAGGCTTTAAGGAAGAGCCGCTGTCTGCGGACGATCTGCGCACCGAGGCGCTGTACGACCTTGTGCTCAGCTGCATCGTGGGCGGGATGTCGCCGCTGTACCGCCGCCTGTATGACGAAGGCCTTGTGAATCCCGGCTTTGGCGGCGAGGTGCTGCGGGTGGACGGCTGCTGCTGCATCCTGTTCACCGGAGAGAGCGATGTACCGGATACTGTGCGGCAGCTGCTGCTGGACGAGATCGCCCGGGTACGCGCCGCCGGTGTGGACAGGGAAGTGTTTACCCTGTGCAAGAACGAAAAATACGGCCAGCTGATCGAAAATCTGGAAAACGTGGAAGACTCGGCCAGCCAGATGGCAGACTTTGCCCTCAGCGGCCAGACGGTGGCGCAGCAGATCTCCATGCTGGCCGGGCTGACCGCAGAGGATGCAGACGCTGCCCTGCAGCACATCCTGTGCACCGACCGCATGGCTACCATGTACATCCTGCCGGATGGCACGGCGCAGGCGGCAGAAGAGGACGAGGAGGAAGAAGAATGACAAATCTGGTACAGTTTCCGGGTCTGGGACTGAGTTTTCAGCTGAACCGCGTGGCCTTTACCATCGGCGGGGTCAGCATCTACTGGTACGGCGTGTGCATCGCAGTGGGTCTGTGTCTGGCGCTGGTCTTTGCCTTCCGGCACAGTCTGGAATTTGGCGTAGACCCGGACAGCATGGTGGACGTCATCCTTATTGGCGTAGTGCTGGGCATCATCAGCGCCCGCGCCTACTATGTAGCTATGGCACCTTTTAAATACGAGAGTATCTGGGAGATGATCGCCATCCGGGATGGCGGCCTTGCCATCTACGGCGGCATCATCGGCGGCTTTCTGTTCGGCGGTCTGGCCTGCAAGTGGCGGGGCGTGCCGGTGCTGCCCATGTTCGACCTGACTGCTATGGGCTTTCTCATCGGGCAGGGCTGCGGCCGCTGGGGCAACTTTTTCAATCAGGAGGCCTTTGGCTGCAACACCACCCTGCCGTGGGGAATGTACAGCGAGGCTACCCGTGCTTACCTGATGAGCAGCACGGTCACGGTGCCCAAGGGTGTGGTCATCGACCCCAACCTGCCGGTGCACCCCACTTTTTTGTATGAGAGCATCTGGTGCTTTGTAGGCTTTTTCCTGCTGTTCCGCTACATCAAAAAACGCAAGTTCAACGGCGATATCACCCTGCGGTATCTGGTGTGGTACGGCGCAGGCCGTTTCTGGATCGAGGGTCTGCGCACTGACAGCCTGATGCTGGTGCCCTCCATCGGGCTGCGGGCATCCCAGCTGGTGGCAGGCGTCGCCGTGGTGGCGGGCATTGCGGCAGAGGTGTATTTTACCCGCAAGTTCAAGGGCAAGCCTTTGCTTGTGCCGCTGGCGCTGAACGCAGAGAACAAGGCGGCTCAAAAGAAGCTGGACGGTCCCATCTCCTTTGCAGGGAAGGACACCCAGCTGCTGGCCTCCAGCCCGTGCAAGCTGTTTTTGGAAAAGACCGAGGCCTATAATGCGCAGGTAAAGGCCGCCATAGAACAGGCCGGGCAGAAAAAAGCGTAAAAAATTTGCGCAAAAGGGGAAATTTCCTCTTGCAATCCGGTTTGGTTTTTGCTATAATATTCTAGCCGCATGGTGTGGGCGCCTGAAATGGCCCGCAGTAAGGGTCTGCCTTTACGACCAGCGAGTACAACGAAAAGGAATGAACAAAATGTACGCAATC
>ERZ857951.2853-NODE-2853-length-14136-cov-4.859527_pt1 | contig 14136 bp, 9 predicted proteins | sample MGYA00519759_ERZ857951 | MGnify/ENA primary metagenome ERZ857951 (study PRJEB31778, sample SAMEA3449377) | human gut metagenome | biome: human gut; feature: human-associated habitat; material: faeces | place: United Kingdom | collected 2010/2012 ...
ATCGAAGAGCGAACTGAGAAGCAATGTACAGGTTTGTATAGCTTCCAGATAACGGTTATCACTGTGGCGGACATTACCAAACTTTCTATTGACGATACGAGGTTTCTTGCGGAGCTAGAAAAGACGGGCGTTTTGCTTCGCGCGGGGTTGTTGTTAAATTTGTCTCCGTCTTCCTCAAGCAGGAACTTTTCTCGGATACGTTCGTACTTTCCGCAGGAAATTTTTAGACAAATGGAAGGAATCTGGGTGCCGACAAACTACTACCTGCAGATCAAGCCGCAGATTCATCAGATTTTGGAAGCTTCTGAAGCGATGATGGATATGCAGTTTGATCCGAGTCAATCCACAAGGACTTTTGTCTTGAGCTCAGTGATGACCGAAATCTCTGTCGTGATTTCCGGTGTACTGCCGAAAATGATTGAAAGAGCGCCGAAAGTACGATTAGACCTGAGCAAGCACGACAATGAGATCGCCGCTGTAAGTGAAGGCAAAGCGGATTTTGCGGTAATCACGGACGTTGATCTGGCGCCGGATCTCCACCGAATGAAGCTTTACCCGCTGGATCGTGTGTTGCTTGTCAGGAAGGGGCATCCACTTACGCAACTCAAAGGTCCTTTGTTAACTCGATACCTTCAAGTTTATGACCGTGTATCTATTCGGACAGATCGGTCCGCATCCTGGGTCGGCCCTGAGCAAGGCTTATTCCAATACGAAAGGTTTATGGAACACACGAGGTTTTCTACGTCGCGTTTCTATTCTGCATGGGGCGCTATTGAGAAGACGAATTTGATTTCGGTTTGCGGCTGGCGTGCTGCAGAGCTGGCAATGAAGGCCTATAAGTTAACGGCGCTTCCCTTGCCAATTGATTTTGAAGAGACCGAAAAATGGAATGTTCTGATTTGGTCGGACAGCAAGCACCGAGATCCGGCGCATAAATGGATGAGAGGGCTCTTTAAAGAATGGGCGATTGAAGATGCCGAGCGAATGAAGAAACTCAAAGAAAAAGACCTCGGTGTTCCGAAATATAAATAAGCGGCCGTGAAGGCCGCCCATTGAGAACTAGAGCGCTAATGATTAGGCGTTTTCAGATGCTGTCTGATCGACGCAGCAGGCAAGAGCATTAAAGCCGCCGTCGATATAGATGGTTTCCGCAGTGATTCCAAGAGAATTGTCGGAAAGAAGGAAGGCTGCGGTGTTGCCGACTTCATCAATTGAAACCAAAGAACGAGTCGGAGAAACGGCTTTGCACTGAGCCAGCATTGAGCTAAAGCCTTTAATGCCGCTTGCGGCAAGAGTCTTAATCGGGCCGCAGGAGAGTGTGTTGGCGCGAATGCCCTGCGGGCCGACGTCAGCAGCAATATAGCGGGTAGCAGATTCAAGCGCTGCTTTGCAAAGTCCCATCGTGTTGTAATTGGGAACGACTTTTTCTCCGCCGAGGTAAGACAATGTCAGCAAAGAAGCTTTGTGGCCGGCCATTAACGGGACCATTCTCTTAGCCATCGCAATGTAGGAGTAAACGGAGACGTTCATTGCGGAGAGGAAGCCTTCGCGGGAAGCGCCTTCGAGGAAGCTGCCGCTGATGGATTCGCGGGGCGCCCAGCCGATCGAGTGGACAAAGCCGTCAAAACCGTCGGTCCAGCGATTGGCGAGTTCAAGGGCTGCTAAATCAATTGATTCATCGGAAGATGCATCCAACTTAATGACTTGTCCGGCGCCGAATTCATCGGCAAAGCCCTGCACGCGTTCTTTAAAGCGTTCGTTGTTATAGGAAAGAGCTAGTTCAGCGCCTTCTCTGGCACAAGCCTTTGCAATTCCATAAGCAATAGAGCGATTAGAAGAGATTCCAGTGATCAGGAATTTTTTACCGGTTAAGAAACCCATGACGTGTTCCAATGATTAAAAAACGCCATTTTATCAGCCAGAACGAAGTGGCTAGGTACGATTAGAGGTTGCGGAGGATCCAAAAGAAAGCGGATGTTACTTTTAGAAGATGATTAGAAGGAAAATTGCAGTGCAGTCTAGTCGACAGAGCTGTCCGAAACTTTGAGAATTTTTGCGTCTTTCTGAAGGTCGTTCAAGAACTCTGTTGTCTGAAGTCTTTCAAGTTCTGAAAGCACTTTTGGCTTAACTTCTTCATAAGAAGGAAAGGGGACCTCACGTTTTTCTTCGAGAAGCACCACGTGATATCCGAGCTTGCTTTTGAAAGGAACCGGCAGAAGGTCGCCCGGCTGAAGAGCGAGGATGGCTTCGGCGAGGCCCGGAACCAAGACATTACGAATATTCGTAAAAGGAATCTGTCCGCCGTTTTGAGAGGTACTTTGGTCCAAAGATCTCTCTTTAGCGAGAGAACCAAAATCGGAACCTACCTTGAGAGATTGAATAATTTCTCTAGCTTCTTCCGGTGTCTTTACCAAGATATGTCGAAATTTGATTTCGTGTGGATCGTAGCTAGAGAGAAGTGAGTCGTAACGATTCCGAACCTGTTCTTCCGTGATCGGATGCTCAGAAGCATATCGGCGGCTCAGAATCGATCCGTAAAGCTGAGCCTGTTTTTCCGAAGTTAAAACACGAACTCGAGGATCTTCTAGAAGACCTTCATTTCTGGCAGCTTGTTCGATGATTTTTTGTTCGAGAAGAATGCTTCGGGCTGCGTTTTTAAGTTGCTTTTCATTGGTTACGCCGTTGGCTCTCAGGAAGTCTATTAACTGCTTTTGTTCTTCTACGGAAACAAATTGTCCGTTAACCGTAAAGGCAGTTTGAGCAACGGCTGCAGGAAGGACGCCGGCAAGCGCAGCGGCGAGCACAAAGGACTTAAGCACCTGCAGCCTCAAATAAAAATATTAGTGGCGAGATTCGCTCGGCGCCAGCAATGTCATATTGATGTTGTGAATACCGTGACCGATAAAAGGTTTCAAGTATTCGTAAACGATTCGGTGTCGGTCAATTTTCGGCAGACCTTCAAAACGTCTGGAAATGACAAAGAGGTGGTAGAGGGAGCCTGCAGCAGGAGCTCTGCCGGCTTCAGGTCTTGTGTAATCAGTAAAGCGAAGCTCGATTGGGAAAATCGGCTCAAGCGCTTGGCTGATTCTTTCTAATGTGGGAGTGTGACTCATCTTTATTTTCCTTCCGAATCAGATTCAGGGATAAATCGAGAAATATAAAAGCCGACGCCTAGGGTAAAGAGGAGCGTCAGTCCCATCAGCCCGAACAGTTTGAAATTCACCCACACGTCGGTGGAGCATGTGTAGGCAACTATAAGATTAAGAACACCGGTAACGGCAAAAAAACCGATCCAACCGCGAAGGAGAATATTCCATGCAGGTTCCGGAAGAGAAACTTTATTACCGAGAAGCGACTTAAGGAAGTTCTTATGCATGAAAGAACCGCCCAAAAGGATTCCGCCAAAGATCCAGTAAAGGATCGTGGGTTTCCATTTGATGAACATTTCATCGTGAAGCCAGATTGTCAGAGAGCCGAAGACTAAGATGACGGCAACAGAAATCCACAGCATCGGATCGATCTTCTCACGGCGTACAAATTTCACGCCGATCTGAAGAAGCGACACGATTATCGCAGCAGCCGTGGCACAAATAACCGGGGCCTGGTCGGCTTGAAAGCCGCTTCCCAGCCATTGGTTGCAAAGCGCAGCCGCAGAGTCCGGATTTGTCTGAGCAACTTTAAATGTGCCGAAGAACAAAATCACCGGCAAAAGGTCGTAAAGGAACTTCACTCTCTTTTTTCCAACAACAAAATCGTTTCAGGTAATGAAACTTTCAAATTCAATGAATTCTACTTAAAAATCCGTTTTTTGTTAAATAGAGGTATATCATTACGCGACTCTTAAGAACAGCTGGTTTCATCCCTAATTTACAGGGATAATCCTATTTACTCCCCCCGCCATTAGCCGACTTTAGAGATTTTCATTTTCAATTGGCAAAAAAGGCCGCCGAAGCGACCTTTCTTAAGCATCAATGGAAATTACTTAGAAGATTTTTTCTTAGCCGGAGCGGCTTCTGCGATCTTAGCGTTTCTCATCAGATCAGCCATGTACTGCTGGGCCTGACGTTGAGCAGCCAGATTCTGAATCTGAGGTTTTAGAGCGTCAAAAGAGGGCAGAGGTACTTCTCGCTTGTCCTGAAGCTGGATAACGTGATAACCGAGTGCGCTGTGGAAAGGAACGGGAAGCAGAGAGCCTTTGTTCAGAGCCATGGCAGTTTCAGCAAATCCGGGGATTGCAATTCTGCGGATGTTGGTGAACGGGATTTCTCCGCCCTGAGCGGCTGTGCCCTGATCCAAAGATTTCTCTTTTGCGATCGCGGCAAAGTCACCGCCTGCATTTAAAGACTTAATGATGTCTTTGGCTTCCTGCTCGGTTTTAACCAGGATGTGACGAACTTTGATTTCATTCGGATCGTATTGCTTTTTGACTTCTTCGTAAGTCTTCTTGAGGTCGGCGTCTGTCAGCGGGTGAGCAGCTGCATTCTTACGAACCAGTTCAGCAGAGTAAATCTCGGTCTTGCGTTCTGCAATCAGTGCCTTAACGGCAGGGTCCAGAGCGATATTGGCTTTCTTAGCAGCTTCTTCGATGAGTTTTTCCTGAGCGAGGATGCTGCGGGCAGCCTCGAGCTGCTGTTTCTGGTCTTTGACTCCGCGGTCGGCAAGAACTTTCATAAGTTCTTTCTGTTCAGCCACAGAAACTGTCTGACCGTTAACGGTGAAGGCGGTCTGGGCGAAGACGGGAGCGGTAAGGGCTGCCAGAGCTGTTGCGAGAAGGAGTTTTTTCATAATTAAATTTAATTCATCCAAAAAATGCGAGGAAGGCCGCTTATTTAACTTCTTTAAGACGCTTTCTTCGCCTGAGTTAACCGCCACATTCTACTCAATTTTGGAGGAGCGGGTAATTCAAAATCGTACTCGGGAAACTTCTAATAACTTCTTGAATTTTTTGAATTAGACGAAAGAAAAATCACCTACAAGAGGGATGGAGGATTAAGCAGGCTAATAATGCGGTGAATCGTCATCAATTGATGAAGAAAAGTCCGAAAAGAAAAGCGAGGAACGGCCGCGTCCTACTTTTGGAGTCACATGAATGAGATTTCTTTCCTTTAAATAACTTATTGGCCACGCAGATGAATGAAGACTCAATCTAAATTAATTCTTCGCGCTTCAAGCTAAAACTATATTGAAAAGAAGAATATTTCTCATTTCTATACAAAAAGTCTTACAAATTAGACAAAGTTTTATTGGTTTCCGGGAGCTGATTGAACGTTGTCTTAAGACAAGCGGATTATCCTTAGCAAACAATTTGTTAGAACAGACAATTATTTTCTATGAAAATTGCGAAGAAACTTGCTGTAGCGGCCTGTGTCGCTTCAGCCTTTACGATGATGAATACACAAGCAGAAGAAACAAAAGCACCGGTCAGCGTTTCGCAAGCCGGTACTGCACTTCCGGCCGGTGTGCCCCAAGGGCCGAGTATTGAAGGCGTAACGGAATACCGTCTTGCCAACGGATTACGCGTGGTTCTTTTCCCGGATGCCTCTAAAGATACGGCGACCGTTAACATGACTTACTTGGTCGGCTCTCGTCAGGAAAACTACGGCGAAACCGGTATGGCTCATTTGCTCGAGCATCTGATTTTTAAAGGAAGCAAAAACTTCCCGAATCCGACTAAGGAATTTACGAACCGCGGTTTCCGTATGAACGGTTCTACTTGGCTGGATCGTACAAATTACTATGTGTCTTTTACCGCTACTGAGGACAACCTCAAGTTCGCTTTAGCTTGGAGTGCTGATGCCATGCGCAACTCCTTTATCGCTAAAAAAGACTTAGACAGCGAAATGAGCGTTGTGCGCAATGAATACGAGATGGGCGAGAACCGTCCGTCCAGCGTATTGATGAAGCGTATGCAGTCCATGATGTACGATTGGCATAACTACGGCAAGAGCACTATTGGCAACAGAAGCGATATTGAGCACGTTCGTATCGAAAACCTTCAGGCTTTCTATCATCGCTATTACCGTCCGGACAACGCTGTTTTAACCGTTAGCGGTAAGTTCGACGTGCAGAAGACGCTGGAATGGATCGTTAAGGATTTCTCTTTAATTCAGAATCCGAAAGAAGCGCTTCCTGCTGAATGGACAGTGGAACCGACTGCGGACGGTGAGCGCGTTTTTGAGATCCGCCGCAAGGGTGAAACTCAGATGGTGGCTGTCGGCTATCGCATTCCGAGCGCTCTGCATCCTGATGCTTTAGGTGTAGAAGTTGCGACTGAAGTACTGGCTGACTCTCCTAACGGTCGTTTGTATGACGCCTTAGTTAAAACCGGTTTGGCTGCCAATGTCTTCGGCTATGCCGTCGGCGCTAAGGAACCGGGCTTTGTGATTTTCGGAGCCTCGGTTAAGAAGGGCGAATCACTAGAAAAAGTTAAAGATAAGCTCATCGAGACGATTGAGGGTTCTCTGAAGCAGAAGCCTGTGACTTCTAAAGAGCTGACTAGAACCAAGGCTCAGATGGAAACGATGTACGAACGCGCCTTTGCCGATCCGGAAGGATTCGGTGTCGGTTTGTCCGAGTACATTGCACTTGGTGACTGGAGACTTTTCTTCTACGGACGCGATAAGACCAAAGACGTCACTGCTCAGCAGGCTGATAGTGCGGCTGATAAGTATTTCGTGCGAGACAACCGCGTCGTCGGACTTTTCATTCCTGATGACAATCCTCAGCGCGCAGAGATCACAAAGGCCCCGAGCGCAGAAGAACTGCTGGCGAACTACAAGCCGCAGGGAGCCGCTCAGAAGATTGAAGCTTTTGACTCTTCTTTCGATAACCTCGACAAGAGAACACAGCGTATCGATATCGGTGATCTGAATATTGCTCTGCTGCCGAAACAGACACGCGGTGAAACCGTGACTGTCTGCATGAAGTTCAAGTCCGGTGACGAGAAGAATCTTTTCGGTAAGTCCAGTCTTCAACCTGTTGCCGCAGCGATGCTGACCCGCGGAACAAAGACGATGACGCGTTCTGAGATTGAAGATCGTATGACCGAACTGAAGATGGCCGGTTCCATTACGAACTTCACGACGACGAGAAAGAATCTTCCAGCCGCTCTTGAGTTGGTGTTCGATGTTATGCACAACTCGATCATGCCTCAGGATGAATTTGATCAGTTCAAGAAGCAGATGCAGGTCATGATTGAAAGCATGCGTGATAAGCCGGATGCGCTGGCACAGAATGCGATTACGCAGCATTTCAATACTTATCCGAAAGGCGACCCTCGTCATGAATACTCTTTAGATGAGTCGCTGGAACAGTTAAATAGATTGACAGTTGATCAGGTCAGAGCTTTCTATAAAGAATTCGGCGGCACGTCCAGAGGTGAGATTTCTATCGTCGGTGACTTTGATCCGAAGGCCGTTGAAAAGATCATTCGCGATGACTACGCCAAGTACGTTTCTAAAGCTCATTACGCTCCGATCGTAACGGAATACCGTCCTGTTCAGGCCACTCGCGTCGTGATTGATACGCCTGACAAGGAAAACGCAACTATCGTTGCTCGCTCCGTGTTCCCGATCAACGACACAGCTCCGGATGCTCCGGCACTTACCGTTGCCAACTGGATTCTGGGCGGCGGCACAGGACTTTCTAATCGCTTGATTGAAAGACTGCGTCAGAAAGAAGGCCTCTCTTACGGTGCCGGTTCTCACGTCCGTATTCCTGCGAAGGGCGATAACGGTAGCTTTGTTTTCCGTGCGATTGTGGCTCCTCAGAACATGCTTCAGGCAGAAGCCAGTGCCCGCGACGTGATTGCTAAAGCGATTAAAGACGGCTTTACAGATCAAGAGGTAGAGGAAGCCAAGAAAGGTCTGCTGCAGGCAATGCAGGTCGCTCGTTCTCAGGACGATGTGGTTGCCCGCTCCTGGAACGACAAGATGGAAAATCAACGTACATGGGTATTCAGTAAGAAACAGGCGGAAGCCATTTCCAAGCTGACGACGGCTGATGTCAATGCTGCACTGCGTAAATACATCAAACCTGATGAAATTACTTTTGTGTTGGCCGGAGACCAGAAGAAAGCGGCACAGAAAAAACAAGACTAATTTCAGAGGTCGTCAGGGAAATTTGACTGCCGTTTATTGAGATTTTGAGAGCTGAGCCTAAAAACTCGGCTCTTTTCTTCTTTTCCTCAAGCATTGAGAATTTAACTTTTAAGTAACTTATTGATTTTGGATGGTTGAGGTACTGCCTTTCTCTTTGATGGAAAATGAAACCGTCTTCTGAGAAGATTAGAAGACGGTTTACAGTGGTTTGAGGTGCCGACCTAAAAGGTCGGCTTAAAAATCGTGTTACTTCGCCAATGTCTTGACGTAGTCGGCGATCTGACGGCCGATAACGGAAGCAGATGTCAGCTGAGCGCCGCCGACGTAGTTGTCATAGAACAAACCGCCTGCTGCGTTGCCGACTGCGAAGAGACCCGGAACCGGACGTCCTTCCGTGTCAAGAACCTGACCGTTCGTATTGATGAGCGGACCGCCGAAGGTAGCTGTCATACCGCCCTGGAACGGAACGGCATAGAAGGGAGCCCTAAGGATCGGACGCGGATTCTTGTGAGTGTTGGGAGGTGTCAGTTCGCCGAGCTTGCCGGCTTTCAGAGCGGCATTGTATTCGTCGACAACTTTCTTCAGCTCAACAGGATTCAGTCCGGCTTCCTTAGCTAAACCTTCGATCGTATCGGCCTTATAGACAGGCGCCTTATGAGAAGAATAAGAGAACCAGTCATTCTTCAGCATCGGAAGATTGTGCGTATCTTCGTCAACAATCATGTAGCCCCAGTTGTCACGAGTCAATGCGGCTGTGTCACGAGACATCTGGACATAGGTCTTGCCTTCATCGGTGTAGCGCTTTGTTTCCTTAGAAACGGCAATACCGGTGTTAACGATGTTTAGCGGGTTAGCGCCTGTAGGTCCGTGGATCGGTCCGCAGTGGTATTGGTCAACGTTAACAACTTTCGGGAAATATGGGCCGGTTAAAAGAATGCTTTCGCCGGTAACAGAGTGGGAACCGCGAACCGGCATGTTGGCGGCAGGAACGCCTGCCATCATTGTCAGCATCATCTTGTTGGCGGAGAAACCGCCGGTAGCCATGACGACGCCGTATTTGCCGAAGTATTCTTCGAACCCCTCTTTGCTCTTAACTTTAACTCCGATAACTTTACCGTTTTGAGGGTTGTCGAGCAGTTCGACCGCTTTGGCGTTGTAGACGATAGGAACATTAAGTTCTTTGGCTTTAGCCAGTAAATAGAGCATCAGCTGTGTACCGCCGGGCTTCTTTTCTCCGATGGTGAGGTGAGCACGCTGGAGCATCGGCCAAACAAGCTTCATGCCGACGGCATATTTAACGCCGACGTAGTCATGCAGCCAGTTCAGTGTCTCGTCTGCTTTTTCAGCAACAAGGCGTGTGAGTTTGGGATCCCCTCGGCCTTGAGAAACCTTCATCATGTCTTCGTAGAATTTATCTACGGTGTCGCCGGTTTCAAGCTTCTTTTCCTGCTGCATCTTGGTGTTGACGCCAAGCATGAAGCCTGCAGAGTAAATGGTGTTACCCGAAGCAGAACTCATCTTTTCGAGAATAACCGGTTTCAAGCCGTCCTGAGCTGCGCGGATGGCGGTGACGATACCACCGATACCTAAACCGCAGATGACTAGGTCATATTCCTTCTTCGGAAGGGCAGCCTGTTTTTCTGCAGCAGAAGCGCTCATAGCAGTAGCACCCATTGTGCCGGCTAAGGAGGCGAGGATGCTGCCTTTGAGGATAGAACGACGAGATGTTTGCATAAAATTATTTCTCCTTGGAAATGAAGCGAAGATTCGTTTCAGTGCCAAGGTTAAATATCCGATAAACAGAAAGCGTCGGCTAATTGTCTCTTGACAATTTCTAAATTTCGGAAGCCTTGTTGCAGAGAGAAGGGAGGTTTGGGAGAAAAAGCGATTTCTTTTCAGTTTTCTTTAATCCATCTTGCTGCGTTTTTGCCGGCGATGCGTCCAAATGTAAACGCATCAGTAAGGCCGTTTCCGCCAAGTCTGTTTTCACCGTGAACACTGCCGGTAATTTGTCCTGCGGCATACAGGCCGGGGATAGGAATTCCGAATTTATTTAGACATTCTGCCTGCTCGTTGATAGAGATTCCACCTAAGGTGTAATGAATCCACGGATACATGCGAACCGCCCAAAAAGGCGCAACGCTCGGACGATGTCTCGGATCGACTTGTTCAAAAGAAGCCTTGACCTTCTCGAAAGGAACGTTAATGTCTTTGCATAACGTTTCTAACGTATCGTTCTTCCAAACCTGACCGGCGAAGTAAGCTCGATAGAGATTTTTCTGCTGGCTTTTGTCCAGCCTTTTAACGCTCCTGATATCAACGATTGTCCAACAGCGTTTTGCACCTTGCTTGATCAAAGCTTCGGAGATGGTTTTGCGTGTTGCGGCTTCATCGACAAAGCGTTCACCATCCTCATTAATAAAGACAGTTCCGGGTGCCATTGCATACAGTCTGGCCGAGTATTTACTGAGAATGGAGCCCTCAGGGATACATTCAACTGCATCCATGTTTTCTACCTGAACGCCGGCTTCAATTTCCCTCTGGAGAACTTCTCCTGTTCCGCGTGAATCGGAATACTTGAAATTTAGATTCGGAACGTATCGACGAATAAGCTCAGGATTGTTTGCAAAACCTCCGGCACATAGGATTAAAGCTCGTGAGGTAATCACTGAACTTACTCCCTTTGAAGAGATGGTGACGCGAAATCCCTTTTGATTTGGGAGGACTTCAAAAGATTCCAGTCGAGTGGAAGTTCGAATGGAGACTCCGTTTTTAAGACAAGCTGCTGCTAAATTCTGAACATAGGAAGAACCGAGCGCAGTGACAGGCTTATGACTACGGCGATAACCGGAGCCGTAAATTTGATAAATTTCATCTCCAAAAGTGACGCCGTTTTTTCTCAGCCAATTTAAAGTGTTAGCAGCTTCCTTTGCCAACTTCGTCTGGACTTTTGGATTGCCTCGGCCGTTAGCGGACTGTGTAATTTGCTGCAGATAAAATTCTTCGCTGTCTTTGATGCCTTTACGATTTTGGAACTCCGTGTTGGGGGCGTTGAAAAATCCGCCTGAGTAAAGTGTATCTCCGCCTATAAAAGATTCTTTTTCGATTAAGACAACGGAATCCGAATAGGCTGAAGCCTCTAACGCCGCCGCCAATCCGGCACCGCCTGCGCCGACGACCAGAATTCCGCAGTGAAAATTCTGAGCAATGACTCTCGGGACTACTCCCAGCAAAGGAAGGGCAAGGATTTCACGTCTTCTGATCATGCTTCTTCCATCTCGTGCAAGAAATCATTAAGTTCTACTGGATTCTCTATATCGAGCTTGCCGTAGACTCTGGCTCTGTGGGTTTGAACGGTACGTTCCGAAATTCCTAAGAGTTTGGCGATTTGAGGATTGCTTAAGCCTTTAGCCAGCTGATAAGAGATGTTCTTTTCAGCTGTGGTCAAGGTGTCAAAGAGTCTCTTGAGGTTTAGGGCATGAGCTTTTTGACGGCGCTCCATGCGGTTCTTTTCAACTGCCTTAGTGACGAGAGACTGGAGTTTTTCCGGTTCAGGCGGTTTAACCAAAAAATTAAAAGCGCCGGCTTCAACGCAGCTCATCGCCATTTCGATATCACCATGGGCTGATAAAAAGATAATCGGAAGATCAGAGCCGCGTCGATTTAATTCCTGCTGAAGTTCTATACCCGTCATTCCGCCCATGCGAACGTCAAGAATGATACAGCCGGGGGCCTCTGCATCATCATCCCTTAAAAAGTCTTCGGCGCTTGAGAAAGATCGAGTTCTAAATCCTGCCAACTGAAGAAAAAACGATTGGGATTCACAAACTGAGGCGTCATCATCAACGATTCGAACGACAGGACTGAGCATTTGATTAGACATTTCTTATTCTTCCTTTTTCTTTACGAACAAGTCCACAGCGATTCCGTTTGGTTCGATCCGTCGGAACGTCAGATGACCGCCGTTATTTTCGATAATACTTAGTACGATGGAAAGGCCGACACCGAGGCCGTCTTTTTTACTTGTTGAAGTCGGCCGTCCCAATGCGGAAAAAATTTCTTCCGAAATCTTGGGACCATTATCCGTTATCGTTATTTTCCACATGTGCTTTTGAGCAGTCACAGAAACAGAGGTTTGAGGATTCAGGCTGTTTTTTGCAGCTTTTAGTGCATTTTTTAGAACATTCAGAACAGCAAGTTCGATTTCAAAAGAGTCGCCGACGGCAATTGCTTCTTGCGGTAAGTTTGCCGTGGTTTGGACGCCTTCTATTTCCTCTTTGTTAATACTGTTGATCGCGCGTCGAATGACTTCCACTAAATTAAAAACTTCCGATCGATTGGCCTTGTGTTTAGCATATGAACGAACGTGTTCCACAATATCACTCGTTCTTTTAGCCTGGCTGTTCATCTGTTTTAAGGCGTATTCCACTCTGTCGTCTTTTACCCCAAGCTGCTGCAGAAGCAGGGAAAGCGCGCTGGCGTAGTAAATCAGGTTTGTGATCGGTTGTTTGACTTCGTGGGCAAAAATCGAGCTCATTTGGGAGATCACGCGGCTTTTTTCGAGAAGGTCTAGTTTTTGGCGGTTTTCCCGAGCCTTTCGTTCTGTCGCTCGCTGGACGGCTAAAGCAAACTTTAACTCTTCCGTACGGCGATTTACGAGCCAATTGACTCGAACTACATGGACCAATATCGCGCAAAGAAGCAATGCAGCTAAGAGAAGTTCTTTCTGATGAGAAAGGATGAAGTCCTTAACAGTTGTTTCTCGCAAATGCTCATAAGGGCCGAGTTTTAGCGATTTCATTAGATCGTAGACCTTCAAGAAGCCAGTGGCCGGAACCCATTCGAAGTCAAATTCACCCTTCGGCATCGAAAGCAGAGAAAGGGATACCGCTTTTACCTCATCGATGGGAGCTGTATCAAGAGCATAAAAAACCGTATCAGGGTAGCGTTCCGTGGAACGAATACATGCTTCCGTATTATTCTTAGCCTCTAAAACTCTAAACTCACCGGGCTGGATTTGTCCGGTTGTAAGAAGCTTTTCGTATTGACAGGTTCCCAGAATTCCTACATCGGCAGCTCCGACCTTAACATATGTCGCCACGTCTGGATATTGATAATGAGAGAAGAGCGTTTTAGAGAAAAAAGTATCCGGGTCAAAGCCTCTTGTCGCGATCTCTCCCATTCCAACAAGCATGCCGTCAAAGTCATGAGGCTCGGTAGCTGAAAGCACTCGGCCCTTCAAATCAGTAATTTTTTGAAGATCTTTACGATTATTTCGAACAATAAATACCGAGGAGACAGCTTCTTTGGGGCTAAAGGCATGATTGCGGCTGACTGTTGCGATCTGCTGGGCACCTAGTTTAGAAATCAGCGTGACAAAGTTGCCGGCAGAAGAGACGAGGAAGTCGGGGCGTTCCTTAACAACGTTGGCAAGGAGATTGTTTTGCTGCAGCTCTACCACAGTGATTTTGTAGTCTTTTAGTGTTTTTTGAATGTGCTCAATCGTCGGGACGAAAGTCTCGAGATAAAAATCTTGGTCGAATGTATCGATTAAGCCGATACGAATCTCACGTTCTGCCGCAGAAATGAAGAACGGGAGGAAGAGTAAGCATAGAAAGACCCATTTGCGCATAAGGAGAAGTTTGGCACAAATGGAATAAATCCTCCTGAGGACTTTTACCAACATAAAAGGAATCAGATTAATTTATACAAAAATGTGACAAAAAGTGTTTTATTCGTACACTAATAAAAATAGACATTTTTGGATTTTGTTTTAACGATAAGAAGAGGATTGAAAGAAAAGACAATCTTTAAAATAAAATATCCCCCAGTTTAATTTTTCTTTTGAGTTGTGAATTAATTTGATCTTTAGTTATAAATAAAAAATAAATTTATAAGGGGGTTAAGTATTTAATACATTGTTTAGACAAGATTAAATTCGGCTTATAAAAGCAAGATCCAAAAAAATACAAAAATCTTTTCGGAAGCTCTGTAAAATGCTTGATTCTTCCCAATGGCCTTTAGAGACTTAATTTTC
>ERZ857951.2865-NODE-2865-length-14084-cov-10.605460_pt1 | contig 14084 bp, 10 predicted proteins | sample MGYA00519759_ERZ857951 | MGnify/ENA primary metagenome ERZ857951 (study PRJEB31778, sample SAMEA3449377) | human gut metagenome | biome: human gut; feature: human-associated habitat; material: faeces | place: United Kingdom | collected 2010/2012 ...
GAAGACGGCAAACTGGATGCCGGAAAAACGACTTATTTCCTCCGTCTTATCGTAGGCATTGTATTGGGGGTAGGTTTATTTATCAGTATTCTTTCATTCTATATCCTGATGTTGAGCATTTTCTTGCTCTTGCAAAAAAATACGACTAAGTTGGAGAGTTTGTTATTAATCGGGTACAGTCCCAACAAGGTAGCATTGCCTTATCAGTTACTCACGGTAGGACTGAATGTTATCGTACTTGTATTATCCATCGGATTAGTCTCCTGGCTACGCAGTTATTACATAGACAGCATCCGATTATTGTTTCCACAACTGGAAACCGGGTCATTATGGGCAGCTATCAGCATGGGTGTTGTGTTATTCATTGTCGTATCGGTGATTAACATACTGGCAGTAAAGAGGAAAGTACTTTCTATCTGGATGCATAAATCATAAATGTATTCAAAGATATATCGTATGAAAAGCAAAACTACATTTTCAATGAATAGAGGTTCAATGGCTTTCTTTTTCGGAATGTTATTCTGTTTTACCTCATTATCCGGACAAAACACACAAGATACAATTCTTGCGTATTTCAATCTGCTGGAGAAAGTTCCGCAAGAAAAACTGTATCTGCATTTAGATAAGCCTTTCTATGGAGCAGGAGAAAAAATCTGGTTCAAGGGGTATCTCGTAAATTCTGTCACTCATCAAGACAATACGCAAAGTAACTTCATCATTACGGAGCTTGTCAATCGTTCTGACTCTATCGTGGAACGCAAGAAGATTCGCAGAGATTCGTTAGGTTTCCATAATGCTTTCACGCTCCGTCCCACTCTCCCTGCAGGTGACTATTATTTGCGGGGATATAGCAACTGGATGCTTAATCAGGAACCGGAATTCTTTTATTCACGTAATCTGAAGATTGGTAATTCGATTGATAACACGATTGTTTCAAACATTGAGTATCAACAAGAAGACGAATCACATTATACAGCTAGGGTCAGATTTACCAGCAACACACAAGAGGCTTTCGGAAATACAACCATCCGCTATCGCACCATCGAAAACGGAAAGATAAAAGATAAAGGTAAAAGAAAGACGGACGAAAGTGGTTTGATTTCTATTTCTCTGCCGGATCTGAAGCCTATTGCCGCACGCCAGATTGAAGTAGAATTTGACGATCCTCAATATATTTATAAGAGAACGTTCTATCTGCCTTCGTTTACAAAAGACTTTGACGTTAAGTTCTTCCCGGAAGGTGGAGCTCTCTTGACCGTTGCTCATCAAAACATAGCTTTCAAAGCTCAAGGATCGGATGGTTTTTCCACAGAAATAGAAGGATTTCTGTTCGATGCAAAAGGAGACACATTAACTGCTTTTCGTTCGGAGCATGATGGTATGGGAGTTTTCACCTTGAACCCGATTGCAGGGAATTCCTATTATGTGATTGCCAAGTCTAGTGACGTACAATCGCCAAATCAAAAAATTCCCGACCGAAAAACAAAATGTGTCATTGAAACACATCTTAACATAAAACAAAATGTGATTTTTGGCGCAAAATAAAAGCCTGTTTAATTGAGTTTAAACAGGCTTTAAATTTAATCAATGATCATGTAAACAGATAAATCAGGATTAGCAACAAGCGGAAGAACATCTTCGTCATCAAGAACGCTCATTGCATATCTATGAATACTCTTCTTTATCATTTCCAATGTTGGTTTTTCTAAGAATGTAGAACTGGCAAACGTTACCAGTTCGTTTCCTTCACTATCAGTTCTACCGATTGATTGTATTGCATATCGAATTATCCATGTTCCGTCGGATTGTTGTTCGATAGGCTTAGCAGATTTCAGGGGTAAGATATTTCTTCGCATTGCCTTTTCTTATTTGTTTTTTTAGTTGTTTCTTAAAATTAAATTCGCTCTTTATTACAAAGACTTCCCAATGTCCTTCGACATATATATATTGCCACCATTCCGGAGCAATAAGTTTTCCTATTTTGCGTCTTAGATTGTACGTATTGAAATGTCTCATCAATCCATAGTAACTGTTCATCGTAGCCACGAAAGTCTCAATATGGGCTTCGCAGAAGCCTTCCTTTGCGATCTTGTTATACTTGCTGACTGCATCATATATATTTCCCACGACACGATTTGAAATATAGATTCGATTGGGAAGTATGAATGCACCTACAAACAGGACACCTTTTGAATAGTGCTGTATATATATCTTTTTAGGATGCAGTTCCAAAAGCAATTGTTCTTTCAGGTAGCTATTGAGCAAAGGGATATTCTTTAGGATATCCTCTTTAAAACGCATGACAAAGCCAAAGTCATCAACAAAACGTACATAGTGCTTTATTCCGCATATTACAGTTACATAATAGTCAAACACTGAACCTATGAAATTCGCAAACTTTTGAGAAGGAAGGTTGCCAATGGCAACACCACGTTCCGGATCGCTATAAAACAAGCTTTTGTCTTTAGGCAGTTTATCCCACAAGTATAAGGGTGATTTCCTGTGACACTTGTTTTGTGGCTGGTGGAATATGACAACCCGAATCAGGTACAACAGGCATTCAATGTCATCTCCCTTGTAATTGTCACGAACAAATATATCAATCATTTCCCATAACAAGGGTTTTGACATGGACATAAAAAAGCTTTTTAAATCACCTTTAAAGATGTATGCGTCCTGTGTATAGTTTCCACTGACTTCTTTAATCATTTCGTCCATGCGCATGACTGCAGACAGGCATCCTTCACCTATACGGCAGTTCTTGGAAACATTTCCCTGTGACTGAAAGCGTTCTTCCAAAATCGGGTCAAGACGGAGGTCGATCCAGTGATGTACGACACGGTCGATATAGGCGGCAGCAAATACTTCACGCAAAACGGGTTTCTTTCTCATAAAGCATTGCGAGAAGTCCGGCTCATAGTGACCGTACCTGATACTTTCCCATACAGCGACTAGCTCTGTGTCATAATTGAAGGAAAACTCAATACAGTCACCAGTATTGCGCTTTTGCCTGCAACAGTCATCGTATGCCTCAATAATTGAAGATAAGGGTATGTCATAGATCGGTTTATCTGTTGCGGAAACGGGACGAACCCTGCCTGCGCTAGTCTTGTTGTTCGTGTTCACGTTGCCGTTGTTCATGTTCACGTACCAGCTGTTCGAGGATTCAGCATTCACTGCCTTAGTCTTTCCCGGTTCATCACCGGGGGAATGCCCAATAGATAAATTAGATTGCTCGCTCATGTTCACCTTGATGAACATGACCCCGGCTTTACGGAAGCTGCTTTTTCTTCTTGAGAAGCGGTGAAATTTCGCCACCCTAGAATTTGTTTTTCAACAGAAGTCACCATTTCAATGATGTCGGCTGTCGCTTGAATGTTTATCAGTTTCCGGTCTCGACATACCCTTAGTAGGAGTTTCAATGTATCAAATTTAACAAGGAATTCATTCAAGTACTCCACGCGACGCGGAAGGCTTGAATTTGCATAGCGAATCAGTTCACAACAGCGGATTGCAGACATCATAAGTTCCGTACCGAATTCGTAACGATACCCTTTGGGGAACTTGTCCCTTGCGTCGAGTATCAACATCGTTAACCGATACATACACTGGTAAACTGGTCTGTCTTCTGCTTTTCCCATGTTAATTTTTGATATTTTTAAAATTTTTCTTTTGCTCCGCAAAGTTAATGATTGTCAAACTATTAACACTCATTTTTTCAAAATTTTAAAACTTAAAAAGCCCCTACCGGGGCTAATTAAACGTAACTATCTAAGAGATAAAGAGTTAAAGAGATAAAGAATCTATTGCGGAAACGGGACGAACCCTGCCTGCGCTAGTCTTGTTGTTCGTGGTCACGTTGCCGCCGTTCATGGCCACGAACCAGCTGCTCGAGGCGTCGTACTCGGTACTACTCCAATACCAGTCGGTTGTAATTATATTTTGATTACCTGACACAGAGGACAATAATTCGTTGATTTCAGTCTTATATTTGGCAATAGTGATGAGTTCTCCTTCGCTGGGAAGATACCACTCGGTTTTGTCTTCAAGCCCGTCCTGTTCAAGTGTACAAGCCTTGTAGTTCTTCGCTGCTTCTGCGGCTGGCGCACCGACGACACCGCCATTATCTTTGATTCCTGCGGTAGCTTCTATGATAGCGTCAGTATTTTGTTTTCCGTCTGCCGTTTCATAAAGCCCCTGATTACCGCTTCCGTAGTTCTTAACGCCACGAATATCCGTCCCGTATGCTCCCCACTTAAAGCTTCTGCCACCAATATCGTCAACACAATCGCTTTTTGCAATGACGAACTGCCGACGATCCGCACGAATACGGACACCTATACGAAGATATTTGGAACGGTTATTTGCGCTAAGAGAGTTCCACTCTTCAGCCGTAAAGAACACGTTAACACCGTCTTCAATACGGATTGTGGCAAAAGAAAGGTCAAGCAGTCCGCCCGCCCATCTGATATATTTTGCAATGTCACTGGCAGGCGTATTTTCATTTACACTAGTAAACCCTATCTCCTGCAGAACTGCCACCTGTTCCTGCTTGTTCACGCGCAAAAGCAATGCGCTTTCATTATTCTTGTCTGTCATAAATATGCTGTTTTTAATAATTAGTCTTCTGCTATTGCCCTTACATGAAGCAGATTTGTATTTTTATTCTGTACGACGGTGTGTCCAGTGTTTATATTGCACGTCCATGCATTTGTCGTATCATAGTTGGTACTCGTCCAATAATATTTGTCAGTCAGCAGCATACTGTCGCTGCTCCAAAATGCACGCAACATCTCGTTTATCTGGTCGCGGTATCGATACATGATCATCATGTGTCCGGACGAAGGCAGAAACCATTCCGTATTATCTTCCAGTCCGTCACCGTCTAGCGTGAAGGCTTTATATGCAACGGCAGCTTCTGCAGCCGGAGCACCTTCCACACCGTTTGATACTGTCCCTTTCAAGGCATCAAGAATCAGCTGCGTATCTTCTTTCCCGGTGAAGCAGGTGTACATCTTACCCAGCAACTTTTGTGAAAGTCCGTCGATTGTTTTACCAAGACCACCCCAATAGAAACTGGTAGACAGTCCTTCTGCATAACATTCCTGTGCCGCGATGACAAAAGACTGTGAATGCGCCCGGATACACAGACCACGACGGATGAATTTCAATTTATTGGCAGGGGTCAACGAGTTCCATTCTTCACGGGTGAAATACCATTTTGAGTTATCGGAAATCCGGTTGCACGCAACACGCATGTCCAGCAATCCGGACGCCCATCTGATTCGGTTCGGGAACTCGCTGGCACGTGAGTTCTCCGTGATGTCGGCAAAGCCTACAGCCTGCAATGCTTTTACCTGTTCCTGTTTGTTGAGACGCAGCAGGGTTGCGCTCTGTTCTTTGGTACTCATATTATTTTTTGTTTATTAGGTCGTTAATATCCATGTTTTCTTCCGCAAACCGTTGAAGGTATTCTTCATAGGTTTCGCCATTATAATAGTCTATGATTTCAGCCACATTGTCAAGGGTCACTTCCTCATAATAAGGCTCGCCACCGTAGGACTCATTATTGAACCAATCAATAATTTTTATATATGCGTCGATGACAGTTTTAACGGTCAGACCTTCAAAGCCATTTCGGATCATTTCGATATCCGAGTTTTCTATCACTTCATCCAGCAGATAATTTCCTGTCAGCACGGGCTTCTCTACCTGATTACCGTTTTCGTCCAGTCCTCCGATACCGAGTTGCAGGATTTCCAGCACTTCCGAACCGTTCCCGATGAAATCACGGTTCGTGATACGGATATGGCGGAATACGACATTACCTTCCTGCGAATCGATTATGTCGCGGATCATCTTTACAACGTCGATAAGCGGGCAGTTTTCCACGCGCAGTGTGGTGATGTTCGGCATGGATTCAACAACGATGCCTGTGTCCGCATTCAGCCCCTTATAGCTCAACTTATCGAGGTTCATCAACTTGAACTGTGTCATGGTGGTCGGCAATTCCGCATATTGAACCGGACAGCCACCCACAAAGTTGACGATTTGAAGGGAACTGCCGTACGCCAGCAGACGCAAAAGGCGCGTTGCTCCGGTCAGGTCAAGAGATACCAGCTTTTTGAAGTTCTCTACGTTCAGGAGTCTCATATACGGCTTTTCACCAAGCGGAAGGTCTGTGACGCTATTGTTAGCATATCCTTCGCGCTTACTGCCGAACACCAGTTCCTCGACGCGGATCAGCGTAGTGAAGTCCTTTGCCTGTGTACCGTCGATATTGACAGTGCTCAAATCACCCAAAGACTTGATTTTTGATGCACCGATGATATAGATCGCACTGGATGAATTTGAACCGTCAAAGTGGAATGTCACCTTTGAACCGTCTTCTTCCGCCCACGCTCCCTGTTGTGCGGCTGGTGTGTTGAATCCCGCCCATAGTTTCCATTGCTCGCTCGCTGTGACTTCGATATTGATGTTCTCACCGATAGCACGGAACATGCACATATTATCCGCTTTCAGGATTGTACTGACACCGAAATAAGCGTCAAGGAAATCATAACGGGCAGACACATAGTAATGGCGGTAAGGGATACCCATACCGGAGATCACGTTGAATGCCTGACCGCCCGGATTGGTGATGTACTTCGCCACGGAATCACGGCAGGCGACGATTGCGGGTATCATCAGGTGGTCTTTTTCTTCCGACTCACGCAGTACGGCTTCGTAGGAGAATGCGGACTCACCACCCGGAAGGCGCGATGTACGGATTTTCTCTGCGGTCGCTGCAAGCCCGACCTGATCGTAACGCCACATACCTTGCCATACGACGCTCATACGTCCGGCAAACACGTTTTCCCCCTCCATGACGCTGTCAAGCATCACATTATACGGAAGTTTGAAGATACCGGAGTTATTCTTGCCGTTCGTACTGTCCGAGTCATAATCATGGTTCATATACCAACGATAGACACCATCCGGGCAGAGGTACAAAGCCCACATGCTGTTTTTCGATAACTGGTCGACGCCTGAATGATACAGGATACGGACTAGGTATGCGCGGAAAGAAGCCACGCTACAATACTTGTCCATTTCTTCAACCAGCTTCCGGTATCGGTTTTCAAGCGTGTCGCTAACCTGTACCCCGTTGATACTGATTTTTCCGCCTGCCATACGGTTCTTCGGGTTACAGGAATACACCCATTCGCAGAACTGTTTCCAGCGGTATGGTGTCTTCTTTCCGAGCGCATAAGCAAGACTCATGTCATCATCGTCCGGTGTACGGAATTCAAAGAACATCGTCCATTTCGGAACAAGGCTTTCCGTTGACAGTTCCGCACCGTACAAACCTTTCACCCACTTGCTGTGCGTCGACTGCATGGTCATGAAGTTGTCTATGTCATCGAAGATACACATGCCTTCATAATCAAGCATTTCAACACATTCAACCGGATTCAGGACACGCCCGGTAACGACCGTTTTCTTGCCGTTGAAAGAAATTGTCCCGGTGGTGTTCTTCCATGCTCCGTCAACGTATTCCATGAACTTGTACGAAGCGTCCGTCGATTTGGAAAGCATGTAGATTGCATCCTGATCGTAGTCGCCAGTATGGGACATGAAATAGGATTCCGTCACGTCCGGAAGGTCAGTAAAGTCACCATAACTCAAACAATCGGCATTGTATCCGGGAACGTCCTTGAAACCGAAAGTCGGTGGGTTGCCCTTGTCAATGTTCCAGTCACCACGACACCAAAAGTACGCGTCATTGATATTTCCGGTATCCGACTTGAATACAAGTACGCTGTTACCGTCAATACTTGTACGCAAGTCCAGCGTGTTGTTTTCATCTGCATAGTACGCGTTCTGCGCTGGTGTCATGTAATCCTCGCCCAAAGCTTTCTGCATATCGTTATTGATACGGGAAATCGGTGTGTTCACCTTGTCGGGTGATGCATAATTAACCTTCAGGCAAACCTTGTCGAATGGGATAGTCTTGCCACGCAGGATGATTTTCTTGTTTGCAATCGCATCGAGCAAAGCCTGCGGAGCTAGTTCCGGATACATTGCGCGGATAGTTGCCTTTTTCAGCTTGTATTTCCGGTTTTTATAGGTCGGATAGAAGGCGGATGTCGTTCCCTGATTGGTCGTTTCCACGTTCTCGATAATAAGGCTCATACCTTTGTCCTTGCAGAACAGGTACAGGTCTGTATATATCTTGGTGGACGTATCCGTTACGTTGTCAAGCGTTTCAAGTTTATAATCCCCATGCGGCATTTCCACCAGACAGTCACACATTTCAAGTGCTTTGTTCAGGTCGATTTTATTGTCGGTTAGGATATCGTTCTTTTTGTTCAAAGCGATCATTTCGTCCGTATCGGACTTGCCGATTACAAACTCGTCATTGATCTGTTCGTCCGCCATTTCCTTTTCCCAAGAGAGCAAGCGGTACATGTACAGTTCCCCGGCTGTTCCGGAGAAGCTGATTTGTTCGGACTGTTTGATCGCGCTTTGTCCTGCCGTATATTTGGATGCGCCAATCAGGTCACCGTCACAATATAGCTTGATATAGCCTTTACCGTCCTCTTCCGCATTTGCCTTTTCAATGACAAAGGCAAACTCGTAGATGTCGCCCGGCTTGAAATACCGTTCGATCAGTTCAGTTCCGAGTGCTTTGAAGTACACACATTTTGAAGTAATACGCCACCCGATTTGGTTTGCTTCGTCCCAGCATGACACGACGTTCGCGTCAGGATCGGCAGCGTTCTGCGTTTTTATCTTGATGATGGTAGTCGATCCGGTCTGCTCAATATTGGTACGGTTATAGGGACGATAAGTACACAATGCGGTGGCATCATCCGAGACCTTAAACGCCTTCCCTTCGGTCTTGTCGGTGACAAAGGCATTCGTGGAATAGTTGAACCCGGTCTGCTTCATTTCATAAAGTCCGTACAGCCATGATTTGTCCTGATCCGAATTGTCCTTGTCTGCCGGATTGAAATAAACCGTATAGCCGGAATCACCGTTAATGTCAATGACGGAACTGTTAACGGAGTACTCAATCGTATTGCTTTCCCCAGCACCGCATTTCCCATAAATACCCAACGTATTCCGAATGTTGTCTGCAATCGTGAAGCCATCGACACGGGTGGACAGATTGAATGTGCTGTTACGTCCTACTGATACGGTAGTCAGCACTGTGTCGGTTTCATTATTGTCCCCGGTAGATGTATTGGTAACCTTTGCGACCCTGTGTATTTCGACGTGGGCATCGGTGGCGACATGGCTGGGATCATAGCACGCCACCTCGATATTGAGGTTTGCATACTTCCTGACTGACCATGCCGTTTCCGTCTCTTCCGAATGTGCCAACGAGACAACGGGCATAAGGCTGGACGGGTTGACGATCATCACGTCAAAGAACTGGTAGTTCGACCACACACCCGATTCCACGTCCTGTGCGACGACTTTGATAGTATATGCACCGTGTGTCAATCCCAAAGACGAAACGTTGATTTGCAAGTCCTGTGAGCGTGTGGAAGCCACACTGGTCTGTGATATCAGTTTCCATTCTTCACCCACTTTGATATGTGCCGTGACCGTGGATTTGTTAGCGGATGACAGTTTGAACACGTCCGTCATGGTGACAAGCCCGGAGCCTTGCTGCAATGTTTTATACAAAGCCCATACGCGCGATAGTTTCAGGTTTACAGCCGTGACGCTGATTGTCTTCTGTGCGGTGTTTCCCCCGTCATCGGTGGCAACGATCACGAACTTGCGGTTCATCGCTTCGCTGAAATAACTTTTTACCGGGATGGTGAAAGAGTAGTCCGTATCAGATGCGGAGCTTTCCCGGTTCACGTTGAACGTTTCAAGCGTTTCACCCGTTGACTTGTCTTTCAGTTGCAGGGTTTCGATATTGTTGTATGAAACCATTTCGCCCGATCCGGTACGTGACAGGATTGCAAGCCTGATTGTCAGGTCGTCAGTTCCGAGTGCGGCATACAAAGAAGTCTTTTGCGGGTAGATATACACGATTGTCCCGGCTACGTCTCCACCGCCACCTGTTCCGACAGCAAAGGTGAACCCGTCTCCCAGTGGAAGCCCTTCCGCATTCTTCATGTACACACGTACCGTTCCGTCTTCTGCCTGTTCGCCATCCACGTCGACGGGCATGGCATCATAGACCGCACCACCCGCTACCGGGTTCACGCTGTCCTTGATGATTTCGGAGTCTGTTTCGACTGTCCCCCCGGCAGCAGAGCCGAAGTCGCTCCATGCCGCTAAGTCATTATAATCGGCACGGGACGCGCACAACTGTTTGGACTCGAATGTTTCCTTTCCGGTACGGTAGATAATGACCACACCGGGCTTGATGCATTCCGTTTCATTTGCTGTCTCGTAGGCTGTCAGGGCATTGATAGCCGTTTGAAGAATATAATATCCGTTTGACAGTGGTGCAATTTCATCAACCAGCAGCACTGCGCCTTTGCCCGTCATGTCACCGCCAGCACCACCGAAATCCGTCCAGTTTGCTTCTGTGGCAAAGCCTTCAAGGGATGATCCGGCAAATTGTTTGGACTCCCATTCACCTTCAGCGATTTTATAGGTCAAAACAATACCCGGTTTACGGTAGATGATGTTGTCCATATTTTCCCTTTCCGTAATCGCGGCAATAGCTGCAGGCAAGGAATAAACAGAGCCGCCACAAATTCCGTTGACGTTAATAACGGACAAGGCTTTGTTAGCCAGCGACAATGCTGAAGACGCGGTAGTCTGTGCGTCTTCAGCCGATTTCTTTGCCGCTTTTGCCGCCAAGTCCGCAGACGCGGCTAACTGCATCGCGTCGGAGTCGGCAGAAAGCAAAGCCCCGGCAAAGTAGATGTATGTCTTGTTGCCGAACAGGTATATTTTATTCTCGTGCGGGGATGTCCGGTCAGCGTTCATGTAGTTATCAACGCCCGTCCAACTTGGATAATATTTGTTATCAACAAAGTAGGCAAATTTACCCTTGCTGGCAACAAATACAACCTTACCGCCCTCTGCGGTTGCGCTGGACTGCTCAAGCACAATGGATGCGTCAGTCACTATTTCGTCAAAGCGTTCCGTCGAATGGTGTACAAAGTCTACCATTAAAGAGGACACGTCCTGCGATGTACTTTCAGCGTCGTCGGAAAGGCTTTTGAGTTTGCCCCATACCGTTCCGTCTTCGCTTTCAGAAGTCTCTTCCGTACCGATATTATCGGATAGTTTTCCGATATTTTCGTTCGCTTTTTTAGCGGATTCCGCAGCTTCGTCGGCTTTCTTTTGTGCAGCATCAGCCGTTTTCTTTGCCGTTTCTACGTCTTCTTTTTTTGCATATACGGAAAGGTTGCCTGTCGTTGAGACAAGCTTCCAACCCGGATTCTGAAAGGCATAAATATTGCCATTATCGGCTGCATCGGGATTGCCGTCATCATATACCGTCACAATCTGACCGAATTTCAACGGCTTTCCGTCAGAGCCAGCCGGGGAAGTACTGTCCGCGTTCATCTTCGCGACGGTCGTATATGTATTGCGGATACCCAGTCCCACCTGATTCTTTTCCGCTTCATTGATGACATCCAGCGTCTCATCAATCAAACCGCCCACTTCATCAGGTGATATGGATAAGGAGTCTTTCTTTGCGGAAAGTTCCTGTGCACGTCTTTTTAATTCGTATATCGTTGCCATTATATTACTTCTTTAATAAAAATTGAACCCGATAAGAGAAACCTTCGGGAAAGTCTCTTATGGCTTCCCCTTTGGATATGTCATATATAAGTGCTGCCCCTCTAACCAGTTGGAAAGTATGAATCGCGGTTTGATTGTCATTTCTTACAACAATTTGAGGTTTGCCGTCCGCTTCATAATAGTCATAATATACCCACGGTGAAGTACTACCGGAAATAGCTTTCAAAGCCCTGAAATTAATTATAACGATATCAAAGCCCTGATTGCTTTTGAATACCTTAAAAGAGACAGACAAGCTATCTTCTGGAATATTACTTGCTGCCTTGGCTCGAATCTCTTTTTCCTCATAAATCATTAAGTAGTTATTCATACTTTTTATCGCGGAAGCAGACACGTAAATATCCGATGAAGTAACCGTATCCGTGAGCTCCACTTTCCGGTATTGATACACATTGTTTTCGGATGTGTTTTCATATATCTCTTTTTGCCCCTCCGTACTGACTACTTTCCAGTATAGGCTAGCGTTCATGCCACCTTCAAAGCTGCCTTCCTCTACTCTGTAAACTTCTCCGTTAATGGCTATATAACCTTCTTCCCAGTTATAAGTCGTCGGACGTCCGGCAATAGAGATAGGGGGTGGCACATTGCATCCGGAAAGAATGACATTACCGTATGTACTGACTATTCCTTTCACAGTATCTGCAAATGCGCTTTGCATAAAGTCCAAATCGTCCAAATAAAACGGCTGTCCGCCTTCTCTAAATAACAGTTTATTCATATTCGTATATTTTAAGGACGTAGGTTCGTCCGGCTGGTTTATAATAGTCAATCAAATTTTTAATTTCACCCTCATACGCTGACAGGAACGACGGTATATTCACCATGTAATTTCCTGAATAGTTTCCTTCACCGCGCTGCTGGATGTATTTAATTTCCGCCCCTTCGCTCCGTTTATGCAGATAGGACGGTATTTGCTCTTCCCTACGATGATATAAGTACGACTCCTTTCCTGCAATATCAGTGATGTATATTTCCCGATTTTTCAGGAAAAACCTGTCGTTCAGAACTTTCTCGATATATATCACCTGACCGTTTATATTCAGCTTGTCAATAGCCTGTTTACGGTAACTTTTAAACAGGGTGTAAATGAAGATTAAAGGGAGAAGAAAGATGGATATAATTGCAAATATCTTCCTTTTCCGCAGTGACGGACGAAGCACATACTGCGCGTATTTGATAATGTCAAAATCATACCACATAAGTCAGAGAAGTTTCAAGACTGTTTAAGATGAAGCACCCGGCTACAGCCGTATAGTTATTATTTTTAATTACATTATATTCCGTAGCGGATGACGCTTTCGCGGCACATTCCCCTAGTTCGATATCCAGCACTCCTTCAACCTTCTGTATCGCGTCAACAAGTTTTGTCTTATTGAATTTACCGCCATACTCGATGCCTTTCAGATAATCATTTATGGCGGCAAGTACTGGCTTACTGCCATCCGTCAGACGGACACCGGAAACATTGATAACCATCGGGTCGACTTCTATGGTGGCGTTGATACGGATGTCGTCTGCTTTCATTGATTGAATAGAGAGAATCACCCCGGCAATCTTAATCGAATTCATATAGCTTTTAAATGCCGTTAGAACGTCCCCGGTCAAAGGACATGGAAGCCCGCCTTCGTCTCCGGACACGAGTATCTGAATACTTCCCCCGCGATCTTTGACCGCCACATACTTGACAAGCTGTTTGGCTTCGTCGATAGCGGAATACCGGAACTGGTATTTTTCCGGATCATAAACCAGCGGATCACCATATTGGAAAGCCAGCGCACTGCTATGATACCAGCGCACGGTCGGTATGATATTAGCGTCAATCCGTTCTTCAACGTCCGTTTTGAACTGGTCAAACATTTGCTCTATGACGTGCGCTGTTGCCGCAAAAATGTAGAACAGGGTACTTTCTATTGATACAGGAGAAAACACCGAATCAAAGTCGGCATCACCTGTGATACCGTATATGTCACGGATGATGCTGTTAGACATATAGGCGTCCGTCATTTCTTTCTTTATTTCTGCGATTGTTCTAGCCATTACTTAAATTGTTCGGTAAATTGTTCTGTGAAAATTCTCAATCGTATTGCATTCGATGCGGTTTCAGAAGTAGCCGGGCAAACGGAGTTCCGCTGGCAATAATCAGCCAGTTCGCTGTTATACACCTTCTCCGGTATTTCGATTTCCTGTCCGGCTTGAAGGGTGTCTGTTATGCTCATATCGTTTGCCTTTGCAAGCATAAATACCGCTTCAATTGTACCATATTCCTGCACGGCTATATCCAGCAGGGTTTGCCCGGCTTGTACTACTGTTTTCAT
>ERZ857951.2870-NODE-2870-length-14071-cov-4.257634_pt1 | contig 14071 bp, 10 predicted proteins | sample MGYA00519759_ERZ857951 | MGnify/ENA primary metagenome ERZ857951 (study PRJEB31778, sample SAMEA3449377) | human gut metagenome | biome: human gut; feature: human-associated habitat; material: faeces | place: United Kingdom | collected 2010/2012 ...
AATAATTAAAGGAGGAAGAGACAATGGAAGTTATTCTGATCAAAGATATGGAAAATCTGGGTTACGCCAACGACATCGTGAACGTAAAACCCGGTTACGCGAACAACTACCTGATCCCTCAGGGTTACGCCAAGGCCGCCACTGCATCCGCCAAGAAGGTTCTCGCCGAGAATCTCCGCCAGCGCGCTCACAAGGACGCCAAGATCCTCGCCGACGCTCAGGCGCTCGCCGAGACCATCGCCAACCTGCCGCTGTCGCTGGCCGTGAAGGCCGAGGAGGGCAAACTCTTCGGTACGGTTACCGCCGCCGATCTGGCCGAGGCGCTTGCCGCCAAGGGCATCGAGCTCGACCGCAAGGTGATCGCCGTTGACGCCATCAAGACCGTCGGCGAATACGAGGCTGTCGCCAAACTCCACAAGGAGGTCAAGGCAGTCATCAAATTCTCGGTTACCGCCGCCGAATAATCCGGGGACGGAAGACCTGCCACCGGGTGCGGCGACAATCCCGGCAACGGGGTCCGAGTCCGGCAAGACAAGTAAAAAGGAGAGCTTCAGGCTCTCCTTTTTCATTTTCGCCGGCGCTCCTTTTCCATTTCGGCCAGTTCCCGGCTCCGCCCCGGCATTTGCACCTCTTCCGCCTCCGTTTCTCTACACTCCCCCAATCCCCCTTTACCTTCCACCGAATTTCACTCCGGACGCCATCCTGAGCCCCGGCCACACCGTAACCGCTTGCGCCAGCCGCCTCAGCACTCTTTCACTCCGTACTCTTCCCCGAACGTCCCAACGTCCCCTACAGCTCCGGCTTCCGCCGGCGCCCTAATGCGGCGCGGCCGTCGGCGGATCTACACGCCGCGGCGGCACCGAGTAGGAGCGGAGCACCAGCCCCACCCCGACGAAGATCACCAAGGCGAAAATCACCGTGTCGGCGTGCAGTTTGTCAAGTCCCATGCCCACCGAAATGGCGATCGCCAGCACGGGCTGCAAATAGGTGTATATGCTCGACACCGTCGCGGGCACGCTCTTCAGCGCATAGTTGAGCATCAGGTTGGGCAGATAGGTCGGCACCGTCAGCACGAACAGCGTCGGGAAAAGCGCATGCTTCGCAATGGCGGCGTAATCCGTATGAACGATCTCTTTCAGGCCGAACGGCAGGGCGGCGACCGCCGCCACGCAGTAAAGCCACCTCAGCACGGTCGTAATCCGGTATTTGGCGATCAGCTGCTTGAACCACACCATGTAGAGCGACGTAACGCAGGCGCAGAGCAGAATCATCACGTTGCCCCAGAGGTGCGAATGCTGGTGCGACGACGACGCGCCCGCCAGCACCACGGCCACGGCTCCCGCCATGCCGAGCACCAGCCCCGCGATCTTCAATTTCGTGAAACGGTCCATCCCCAACAGCACCGAGAGCAGCAGCACCAGCAGCGGCACGATGGTATCGATGATCGAACCGTCGATGGGCGAAGTCATCGAAAGGCCGTACATGATGAACACCTTGCGCAGGACGCCGATCAGCAGCGCGGCGCCGATCAGCTTCCGCACGTCGGCCTTCTCGACCTTTTCGGCCTTCTGCCACAACAGCGGCACCAGCGAGAAGAGCGCCGTCGCGATCAGCGACCCGGAGACCATCGCCATCGGATGGACGTAACGCGGCAGCACGATGTTGTAAAAAGGGTAGTCCATGGCCCATACGATATTGCAAATCAGCAGGGCGATGTGGGGCTTGAATCTGTTCATCCTTTCGGGGTTTATCCCGCCCAAAAACAAAAACAGTGCCCGTCCTCCGCCCCCGTCTCCTTTCGCGGCATGCCGCCCGCCGCACACCCGAAAGGCCGTCCGTCGCCCGCCGCGCCCTGCTCGCCCCACCCTGCGAAGTGCGGCGCCGGAGGCGGCTGGCACGGAAGTTGTTTTTTTAAAGACCGATTTTGCTGCGATCGCAGCCCCCTTGCACGTTAAAAACTTTAAAACGAAACGTTATGAACACCAAGAGAAACAAAAACACCGATTCGCCCCACTTCCGCGAATTCTTCCTCGACCAGATCAAAGACGTCTACTGGGCCGAGAAACACCTTTCGTCCGGACTCAAAAAGATGAAAAAGGCCGCCACCAGCCCGAAGCTGGCCGCCGCTTTCGAGAAACACATCGAGGAGACCGCAGGCCAGATCGAACGGCTGAAGCGGGTTTTCGAACTGCTGGGCAAAACCCCGCAGGCCAAGAAGTGCGAAGCCATGGAAGGACTTGTCTCCGAGGCCGAAAGCATGATCGAGGACACCCGGAAAGACTCCTATACGCGGGATGCGGGCCTTATTCTGGCCGCCCAGAAAGCCGAACATTACGAGATCGCCTCGTACGGCACGCTGAAAGTCTTCGCCGAGATGATGGGCGAGACCGAAATCGCCCGCGAACTGGGCATGATCCTCAAAGAGGAGGTCTCCACCGACTCGCTGCTCTCGTGTCTGGCCGAAGAGGATGTGAACGAAATGGCCGTGGCCGAATAATGCCCGCCCTCCGGGCTGGAAAGGCCGGACCTCCGGCCCGACTATAACGATTTTCCCCTGCCGCAGATCGTTGCGGCAGGGGAAAATCGCTTCCGGCCCCTTCCCGGTCGCTGCGAAGGGCCGTCACCATCGCTGCGAAGGGACTTCGAACGTGGCCGGAGACGCGCCGTCGATCTTTTCGCCCCGGTAATAGACGCTCCATGCATCCTTTCCATACCCTTTGCCGATATTTTCGAACGACGAAGCCGATGCGCCGCCGACTTTGCGGCCCTGAAAAAACACCGTCCACGCATCCTTTCCGTATCCCCCGCCGAGACTGACGAACGAACCGGCCGCAGCCCCTTCCACCTCGCGCTCCCGGTAATAGACCGTCCAGCTGTCTTTGGAATAGCCGCCGCCCAGCGTCCGGGTCATCTTCGCATTCGCACGCTGCCGCTCCCCGTACAGATAGGTATTCCAATTATCCCTGCCGCGTCCCTTTCCCAGACTCTCGAACGACGAAGCCGAAGCGCCCTTTACCTCTTCACCGCAGTAAAACACCTTCCAGTTGTCCTTGCCGTAGCCGTCCCCCAGATCGACGAACGACGAAGCCGAAGCCCCCTCGACCTTCAGCCCCCGGTAATAAACCGTCCAGCTGTCCTTGGAATACCCTTCGGGCCTTCTGTCCCGCCCCGGATGCACGCCGCCGTGCCGAGCAGCGCTCACCTGAGCGAAACACGCATCCCCGCCCGACAGAAGCGCGAAGGCGGACAGCAAAACCACTATCATTTTTTTCATAATACAGTCGTCAGTTAGTTTTTACTATTCAACCCCCAAATATACCCGCTTATTGCGCCGCGCCCAAGAAATCCGCCGAAAAATTCACCCGCCGCCACCGATTCGCAGCCATCGAGAGACTTTCGACCGACGAGAGATTTCCGAACGACCGGAAACCGTCTTCTCACAACCGCCCCCGACAAAAAAAGTCCGCAGGCTCACACCTGCGGACTTTCGCCTATATCGGACGGAACGCAACCGTCCCGCCCTCTCTTCCGAGGCTTACTCCTCGGTCTCCTCCTTGGCTGCGGCTTTCTTGGCGTTCTTCGCCTCGGCAGCCTCCATGGCGCTCTTCAGAGCGGCCAGACCTGCGATATCGCCCAGCGTCGTCTTCTCGACCGAAGCGTTGATCTTCTTCACGGTCGATTTCGTCGCATCGGCAGCGGCACGCTTCTCTGCCTTCTCGGCTGCAACCTCGGCGCGCTTGGCCTCCTCGTACGTACGAAGATGCGAAAGGGTGATACGCTTGGTAGCCTTCGAGAACTCGATCACCTTGAAGTCGAGCTTGTCGCCGGCCTTCGGCGTGGTGCCGTCCTCCTTGGTGAGCTGACGTGCGGGGCAGAAGCCCTCGATGTTCTCGCCCAGAGCGACCACTGCGCCCTTGTCGGTCATCTCGGTAATCGTACCCTCGTGGATGCTGTCCACCGAGAACTGGTTTTCGAACTCGTTCCACGGGTTCTCCTCCAGCTGCTTGTGGCCCAGCGACAGACGACGGTTCTCCTTGTCGATCTCCAGCACCACGACCTCGATATCCGCGCCTACCGACGTGAATTCGCCGGGGTGCTTCACCTTCTTGGTCCAGCTCAGGTCCGAAATGTGGATCAGGCCGTCGATACCCTCCTCGATCTCTACGAAGATACCGAAGTTGGTGAAGTTGCGAACCTTGGCCGTGCACTTCGTGCCCACGGGATATTTGGTTTCGATATTCTCCCACGGATCGGGCGTGAGCTGCTTGATGCCGAGCGACATTTTGCGCTCCTCACGGTCGAGCGTCAGGATAACGGCCTCGACCTCGTCGCCGACCTTCATGAACTCCTGCGCCGAACGCAGGTGCTGGCTCCACGACATCTCCGACACGTGGATCAGTCCCTCAACACCGGGGGCGATCTCCACGAATGCACCGTAGTCGGCCATCACGACCACGCGGCCCTTGACCTTGTCGCCGACCTTGAGGTTCTGGTCGAGCGCCTCCCACGGATGAGCCGTAAGCTGCTTCAGACCCAGTGCGATACGCTTCTTGGCGTCGTCGAAGTCGAGGATTACGACCTGAATCTTCTGGTCGAGCGCCACGATCTCTTCGGGATGGTTCACGCGGCCCCACGAAAGGTCCGTGATGTGGATCAGACCGTCCACACCGCCCAGATCGACGAATACGCCGTACGAAGTGATGTTCTTGACGGTACCTTCGAGAATCTGGCCCTTTTCGAGTTTCGACATGATGACCTGCTTCTGGGCCTCAAGCTCGGCCTCGATGAGCGCCTTGTGCGAAACGACCACGTTGCGGAACTCCTGGTTGATTTTCACCACCTTGAACTCCATGGTCTTGTCCACGTATACGTCGTAGTCGCGGATGGGCTTCACGTCGATCTGCGAACCGGGCAGGAACGCCTCGATGCCGAATACGTCGACGATCATACCGCCCTTGGTGCGGCACTTGATGTAACCCTTGATAACCTCGTCTTTCTCCAGAGCCTCGTTGACACGATCCCACGAGCGGAGCTGACGGGCTTTTTTATGTGAGAGGACCAGCTGGCCTTTTTTGTCCTCGGCGCTCTCCACGTATACTTCCACCTTCTCGCCTACGGCCAGTTCGGGGTTGTAGCGGAATTCGCTCACGGGGATGATGCCTTCGGACTTGTAACCGATGTTTACGACCACCTCGCGTTTGTTGAGGCTGATCACGGTGCCTTCGACCACTTCGCCTACCTGTACTTTGGAAAGGGTCTGGTCGTACTTGGCCTCGATCTCTTCCTTGGGTGCGTTGTAGACGCCCAGGTCGTTTTCGTAAGCGTTCCAGTCGAATGTGTCGAGGTTTACCGGAGCCACAACGGCCTTCTGTTCCTGTTGATTGTCAGTTTTTGTTGTCATTTGTTTGTTGAAAGGTTTTGTAAATTAAAGAGTTGGACATTATTTATAGAACCTTTCGTATGGACCGCACCGAAATTCCCGCCGAGGGATTTCCGGGGGCGCTCCACCGAAGGTGGCACAAAGGTAGTGTTTTTTCTGCAAAACAAGTATGCCGGAGTGAAAATGAAGCTGATTTTTCGGGGATTCAGCGGATTTTTGTTATCTTTATCTGGTTTTAATCCGGTGGCGGATGCGGCGCAGCCGCGGGTGTGTCCGATCTTCCGATTGTAAATCGTTGACCATTACCCTCTAAACTACTACTATGGATACTATTGGTGTCATGCGGGTTCTTTTGCGTGTGTCGTTGATCGCGGTCGCGTCATGCGTGTTGTTTCCCGGTTGCCGGAACACGCCGCCTCCGGCCGCTTGCGGGCCGGTGCCTTCGCAAAGGCAGCAGCAGTGGCAGGCCCTCGAGCGTTATGCGTTCCTGCATTTCAATATGAATACCTTTACCGGCCGTGAGTGGGGGCTCGGGGGCGAAGATCCCGCGCAGTTCGATCCCACGGCGCTCGACTGCCGCCAGTGGATCCGGACGCTCAAGGCCGCCGGTTTCAAAGGAGCGATCCTCACGGCTAAGCACCACGACGGTTTCTGCCTGTGGCCTTCGGCTTATACCGGGCATTCGGTGAAAAACTCTCCGTACAAGGACGGACAGGGCGATATCGTCCGGGAGTTCGCCGACGCCTGCCGGGCCGAAGGGATGAAGATGGGGCTCTACCTGTCGCCGTGGGACCGGAATCGTGCGGATTACGGCAAACCCGAATATATCGAATATTACCGCAACCAGCTCCGGGAGTTGCTGACCGGTTACGGCGACGTGTTCGAAGTGTGGTTCGACGGGGCCAATGGCGGGGACGGCTGGTACGGCGGCGCCAACGAAACGCGCACGATCGACCGCAATACCTACTACGATTGGCCGGGGACGTGGCAGGTCGTCCGGGAATTGCAGCCCGGTGCGGTGATGTTTTCGGACGGCGGCCCGGACGTGCGTTGGGTCGGCAATGAAAAGGGCTTTGCCGGCGAAACGAACTGGTCGCTGCTCAAGAGGGCCGACTTTGCACCGGGGGCGGCCGACCGCGAGGCGCTCAACGCCGGGCAGGAAGACGGGACCCATTGGCTTCCGGCCGAGGTTGACGTGTCGATCCGCCCGGGGTGGTATTACCACGAGGCCGAGGATTCGTTGGTCAGGACCGTGCCGCAACTGCTCGATATCTATTATGCGTCGGTAGGGCGCAATGCCTCGATGCTGTTGAATGTTCCGCCCGATAAGACCGGCCGCATTCCTGCCGTCGATTCCCTCCGGCTGATGGAGTTCGCCCGGGCGCTGGCAGCCGAATTTTCCAAGGATCTGGCGGCAGATGCGCGTGTTTCGGCATCGAATGTGCGTGGACACAGCGGCAGGTATGGCGCGATGCGGGTGACCGACGGAGATACGGCGACTTACTGGGCTACCGATGACGATGTACGTAACGCGTCGCTGACTGTTATGTTCGACCAGCCGACCGTTTTCAACCGGCTGTTGGTGCAGGAGTACATTCCGTTGGGTCAGCGGGTGCGGAAGTTCAGGGTCGAAGCGCTGACTGCCGACGGATGGCGGACGCTTGCCGAAGAGACGACCATCGGTTACAAACGCATTCTGCGCCTGCCGACCGTGACGGCCAAAGAGGTGCGGCTGACCGTCGAAGAAGCGAAGGCCTGCCCGCTGATTTCGAATCTGCAACTGTTCTGCGCGCCGGATGTTCCGGCGAGCTCCGGCGGTACCGTTGCGGCTCTTCCCGCCGCCGTTCCCTCGGGGAATGCGGTATTGTGACCCTTTCCCGGATACGTCGTCAGCCGTGCATTTGCGCGGCTGGCGACCGTTATAAGGGTAACGGCTGCGGAGGGGCACGGTCGCTTCGGCCTGGAGTCGAGTTTATTTGCGGCTCGGACGGCTCCTGGGAATTTGCAAAAAAGAGATAATGACCTGTAAAACCGATAAAAAGATAAAACAAAACAGTTGTGCCGGACGTTTCTTTTTACGAACCTTGCATAACAGATTACATTTAATAGTTTATGAACGATACGATTAAAATATACTGTGAGAATACTGCGAGCGAACTGCATGTAAATCCCGGGACTTCGATGGCCCAGGTGATCGCGATGCTCGCCATCAGGAATCCAAATCCCTTCCTGGCGGGATATGTGAATAACCGCCTCAAGGAGCTCTATTACAAAATTTACAGCCCCGTTTCGCTGCGGTTCGTGGACATTACCCATTTCGAAGGGATGCGGGTCTATCAGCGAACGCTCTTTTTCGTTCTGCAAAAGGCGGTTTCCGACCTTTTCCCGGGACAGAAGCTGCACATCAAACACTCGGTTGCCAAAGGATTCTATTGCGAGATCGAAGGGATGGAAGATATTACCTCCGATCAGCTCCGGGCGATCGACGAACGGATGCGTGAACTGGTGGCGCAGGATATTCCGATTATCCGGCAGCGGCTACTCTCCGCGGAGGCCGTGCAGTTGTATACGAAACTGGGCATGGAGGACAAGGTTGCGCTGTTGGAGACGCGTCCGCACCTCTACGTGACGCTCTATACGATGGCCGACCTGTCGGGCTATTTCTACGGTGCGCTGGCCCCAACGACGGGCTATGTGCCGCTTTTCGGGCTGCATAAATATTATAAAGGCATTCACCTTTCGGTACCGTGCCGCACCAACCCTTCGAGACTGGAGAACATGGTGCCGCAGCACAAGATGTTCGACGTATTCAGCGAATATACGCGTTGGGTCGATGTGCTCGGAGTGGCGACGATCGGTGTGTTGAATACGCGGATTCTGGAAGGGGGCGGCGGCGACCTGATCAAGATTGCCGAGGCTTTCCACGAAAAGAAGCTGGCCAGCATCGCCGACCAGATCGCTGCGGCGCACGAAACCGGCGGCGGCCGGATCGTGCTGATTTCCGGCCCGTCGTCGAGCGGCAAAACCACGTTCGCCAAACGGCTCGGGATTCAGCTGCGGATACTGGGGCTGCATCCGGTACTGGTGTCGTTGGACGACTATTTCGTCGACCGGGAGCATACGCCGCTGGATGAGAAAGGCGAGTACGACTACGAGGCCCTCGAGGCGATCGATATCGAGTTGTTCAACCGGCACCTCGCCCAGTTGCTCGACGGACAGGAGGTCGAAATTCCGCGTTACGATTTCATTACCGGTAAACGTGTTTTCGCCGGTAACTGCCTGCAGGTGGACGACCGTTCGGTGCTGATTATCGAAGGTATCCACGGCTTGAACCCCGGCCTGACGCCGCATATCGATAACAAGCTGAAGTTTAAGATCTACGTGTCGGCCTTTACTTCCATCTCCATGGACAACATGAACCGTATCGCAACGACCGACAACAGGCTGATCCGCCGTATCGTGCGCGATTACCGTACACGCGGCAACGATGCGACCGCGACGTTGCGCCGTTGGGAGAGCGTGCGCCGGGGCGAAGACCTGCATATTTTCCCGAACCAGGAGCAGGCCGACGTGATGTTCAACTCCTCGCTGTTTTATGAGATCGCCGTGCTGAAGAGTTTTGTCGAGCCGCTGTTGCACGAGGTCCCCGATACGATGCCCGAATACGGGGAGGCGCGCCGGTTGCTCAAGTACCTCGACCAGTTCACCCCGCTGGACGGCAGTGAAATTCCGCCCACTTCGATCCTGCGCGAATTTATCGGCGGCAGCAGTTTTACCTATTAGCGTATCCGGTGGTTTCCCGGATATTGAGTATTTGGGCGATACCGGTAGTATGTATGATGCTGGAATGTCACTGGGATGGGCCGCCGTTTCTCTTTTAATGTTCTTGGTATCAGGAGTTTCGGAATTAAGTTCTTACCAGGGCCGCGATATGCCGTTGGGGAGCCGGTTTCTGATGCAACGTGATGTCAGCGACAGTTGCTGATTCTGATTGAGGACGTAACGGTCTTGCTTAGTTGTTGAGGTCGCTTGAACAGGGACGGACTCCGAAAGGGCGACAGAGGATGCCGGAAGTCCGGGCGGGAGAGCGGTGCGGGGCTGTGATTCAATGTTTATAACTTCTCCCGGGCCGCTTTGTTTCACCGAGAAAGTTTTGTAGCTTTGTGTCGCTTCCTGACAGGGGAAACCTCGCCCACAGAGCGGTGGCGCAGTGATTATGCGATGAGGCGGAAAGCCCGGAGTGCATGGGGAAAGCATCCCGGAAGAGGCTCTCGTCATAGTTAGCTAAGCGGAATTGCGCAGAGGTGCGGGTAACAGAAAACAAATCACAATTGATAATATGTCACAGGATAAATTTGTTGAGCGCCATATCGGCATGGGAGAGCAGGAACTCTCGCAGATGCTCGGGGTGATCGGAGTGAAAAGTGTCGAAGAGTTGATTTCGCAGGTCGTTCCGGCGACGATCCGTCTCAAAAAAACGCTCGATCTGCCGGCTGAAGGCATGAGCGAGTATGAATTTGCAAACCACATCCGTGAGATCGGCCGCAAGAATAAAATCTACCGCAGCCTGATCGGTATGGGGTATTACGGCACGGCTTCGCCGGCTGTAATCCTGCGCAACGTGTTCGAGAACCCGTCGTGGTACACCTCTTACACTCCTTATCAGGCCGAGATTTCGCAGGGCCGTCTCGAAGCGCTGCTCAATTTCCAGACTGCGGTGATCAGCCTGACCGGCATGGAGGTGAGTAACTGCTCGCTGCTGGACGAAGCGACGGCCGCCGCGGAGGCGATGCTGATGATGTTTTCGCTCCGTTCCCGCGAGGCGGTCAAAGAGGGGCGCAACGTGTTGTTCGTCGACGAAAATATCTTCCCGCAGACGCTCGACGTGCTGCTCACGCGCAGCGAACCGTTCGGGATCGAAATCGTCAGCGACCGGTTCGACAATTACAACTGTACGGGCCGCGAGTTCGGCGCGATCGTGCAATATCCTGCGGCTAACGGCGAGGTGCGCGATTACGAGGACTTTACCGCCGCCGCTCACAGCCGCGGCGCATTGGTAACCGTGGCGGCAGACATCCTGAGCCTCGCGCTGCTCAAGGCGCCGGGCGAGTGGGGCGCGGATATCGTGGTCGGTTCGACGCAGCGTTTCGGGATCCCGATGGGTTTCGGCGGTCCGCAGGCCGGTTATCTGGCGACCAAAGACGCCTACAAACGTAATATGCCGGGCCGCATCATCGGCGTGTCGGTGGACCGTCTCGGCAACAAGGCGCTGCGCATGGCGCTCCAGATGCGCGAGCAGCACATCAAGCGCGAACGTGCGACGTCGAATATCTGTACGGCACAGGCGCTGCTGGCGACGATGGCCGGATTCTTTGCCGTGTATCACGGCGCCGAGGGTATCCGCCGCATTGCGCTGAATGCGCATGCACATGCCGTCGCGGTAGCTGAAGGATTGGAGAAACTGGGCTATGAATTGGCGACCAGGAGTATTTTCGATACGATCGAAGTGAAGGCTGATGCAGGCAAAATCCGTCCGCTGGCACTGGCACAGAAGATTAACTTTTTCTATGTCGACGACAATCGCATCCGCATCAGTTTCGACGAGGTGTCCGATCTCGACGAAGCGAACAAAGTGCTGTCGATCTTCGCCCAGGCAGCCGGCAGGAAATTCGCGCCGCTGAAAAAGATCGACGAGCAGAGCCATGTGACCAAGAGCCTGCAGCGTACCTCTGAATACCTGACTGAACCGGTCTTTAAGAAATACCGGAACGAGACCGACCTGATGCGTTACATCAAAAAGCTGGAACATCGTGATATTTCGCTGGCGGACAGTATGATATCATTGGGTTCGTGCACGATGAAGCTGAATCCGGCCGTGACGATGATGCCGCTGAGCCTTGCCGAGTTCGCGAATATCCATCCGTTCGTTCCGGCCGATCAGGTCGAGGGTTACATGGAGCTGATCGCTGGTTTGTCGAAAGACCTGGCGGTTATCACCGGTTTTGCAGGCACCTCGTTGCAGCCCAATTCGGGTGCATCGGGCGAGTATACCGGCCTTATGGTTATCCGTGCTTACCACCAGAGCCGGGGGCAGGGACACCGCAACATCGCGCTGATCCCGGCCTCTGCACACGGCACTAACCCGGCTTCGGCCGCGATGGCGGGCATGCGTACCGTGACGGTGGCTTGCGACGAACGGGGCAATATCGATGTGGAAGACCTCAAAGCGAAAGCCGAGGCGAACGCCAGCGAACTCGCGTGCATCATGGTGACCTATCCTTCGACGCACGGCGTGTTTGAGAGCCGGATCCGCGAGATCGTCGAAATCGTGCACGACAACGGCGGACAGGTTTATATGGACGGAGCCAACATGAATGCGCAGGTAGGGCTGACCAACCCGGGTTATATCGGTGCGGATGTCTGTCACCTGAACCTGCATAAAACCTTTGCGATTCCCCACGGTGGCGGCGGTCCGGGCGTTGGCCCGATCTGCGTAGCCGCACACTTGGTGGAGTTCCTGCCGGGCCACGCGATCGTGAAAACAGGCGGCGACAATGGGATCACGTCGGTGGCGGCAGCCCCGTTCGGCAGCGCGTCGATTCTGCCGATTACCTACGGTTATATCAAAATGTTGGGCGCAAATGGGTTGCGTCGTGTCACTGAAATGGCGATCGTCAATGCGAACTATATGGCATCAGCTTTGAAGGGTGAGTACGATGTGGTGTATACCGGCGAAACAGGCCGCGTGGGGCACGAGATGATCCTCGACCTGCGGCATTTCCGGAAAGAATACGCCGGCGTGGAGTGTGCCGACATTGCACGGAGGTTGATGGACTACGGGTTCCATGCTCCGACGCTGTCGTTCCCGGTGCATGAGACGCTGATGGTGGAACCGACCGAGAGCGAACCGAAAGCCGAGCTCGACCGCTTTATGGAGGCGTTGGTACAGATCAAGCGCGAATGCGAGGAGATCCGCGACGGAAAGGCCGATGCGGAAGATAATGTTGTGAAAATGGCGCCGCACACGGCAGCCGAAGCGGCAGCCGATGTTTGGCTCCACGGCTACGGCCGCGAAAAGGCGGTCTATCCGCTGAAATGGATCCGCGAAAGCAAGTTTTTCCCTTATGTGTCGAAGATCGACGGCGGGTATGGAGACCGCAACCTGCAATGCACCTGCGGTGTATTGTATGAAGAATAGGGATTTGTGACTGTCGTAACCTGCCGGAACTTTCTGCGGGAGAGGGGCGTTTGCGCGGATTATATGTATATTTATTTTAAACAAGCATAGAACAGATGAAAATCGGAGAAAAAGAGAAAACGTTTGTGGCGCTCAGCTATGAACTGACGGTCAACGGCGAGCTCGTTGAGAAAGTAACGGCCGAGAGTCCGCTGCAATTCGTATATGGTGCGGGATTCCTGTTGCCCAAATTCGAGGCGCACCTCAAAGGATTAAGCAAGGGCGATGAGTTCGCTTTCCATCTCGATACCGACGATGCCTATGGCCCGGTGATCGGCGAAGCGGTGGTAGACCTGCCCAAAGAGGTGTTCATGGTCGACGGCAAGGTTGAAGACGGCCTGCTCGAGATAGGCAACCAGCTTCCGATGAGTGACAACCAGGGTAACCGTTTGGTAGGCGTAGTCAAAGACGTGAAAGATGACGTCGTGACGATGGATTTCAATCATCCGATGGCAGGCAAGTCACTCGATTTCAAGGGGCAGGTCGTAGAAGTGCGCGAAGCAACTCCGGAAGACCTCGGCCCGATGAATGCCGGTTGCGGTTGCGGCGATGGCTGCGGCGACGGTTGTGAAGATGGCTGCGGCGATAAGGAGCACAAAGGCGGTTGCAGCTGCGGCTGCCACTAGGCCTGAGCGTTAGGGGTATTCGTGAAGCGGGGGATATAGAGGTCTCCCGCTTTACTGTTTTCACGGGCAATGTTTCTGAATGTTTTGAGGCAGGAAGCCTGTCCGTTCATCAACCGGTCGGATTGATCAGTCGGTCGATAATTCAATCGGTAAATCGGGCTAACCAGATTCGGAGGCATGTTACTTATCCTCCCGTTAGGAGGGTAAAACAACGGAGGCGGCCTCATTGGCCGCCTCCGTCATATTGAAAATTGATTAAATTGGCTTTAATCAGTCAGTTGAGATGGATAATCATTGATTAAGCGAGGAATGCGAGCAGCACGCCGGCTGCTACGGCGCTGCCGATCACACCGGCCACGTTCGGGCCCATCGCATGCATCAGCAGGTAGTTCGTCTTGTCATACTTCAATCCCATTTCCTGCGATACGCGTGCGGCGGCAGGTACGGCCGATACGCCGGCGTTGCCGATCAGCGGGTTGATTTTCGCATCCTTGGGCAGGAACAGGTTGAAGAACTTCACGAACAGCACGCCGCAGGACGAAGCCACGAAGAACGCGCAGGCGCCCATGATGAAAATGTAGAGCGATTTGGGCGTCAGGAACGTGGTGGCCTGTGTCGATGCACCGACGGTGAAACCCAGCAGGATCGTCACGATGTCGGTCATCGAACCGCTCGCGGTGTTGGCCAGACGCTTCGTCACGCCGCACTCTTTGAGCAGGTTGCCGAAGAAGAGAGTACCCAGCAGCGGAATTGCCGACGGAACGACGAAGGTCGTCAGCAACAAACCGATGATCGGGAAAATCACCTTCTCCGTGTGAGAAACGGCAC
>ERZ857951.2906-NODE-2906-length-13887-cov-2.764025_pt1 | contig 13887 bp, 10 predicted proteins | sample MGYA00519759_ERZ857951 | MGnify/ENA primary metagenome ERZ857951 (study PRJEB31778, sample SAMEA3449377) | human gut metagenome | biome: human gut; feature: human-associated habitat; material: faeces | place: United Kingdom | collected 2010/2012 ...
TCAAGTGACGGTTCAGCCCGTCGGCATACCCGACCGGGATTACGGCAATCCGGGAAGGACGGGTGGTGTAACTTTTGCGCCCGTACCCGATGGATTGGCCTTCCGGAACCTTGCGGATGGACGAGATGTAGGTTTTAAAACTACTTACAGGCTGGAGGTTGGCGTGCGTGGCACTGATACCGTGTAAACCGATCCCGAGGCGAACCATGTCGAAGTGGTATTGTGGGAAGCGTTCGATCCCGGCGGAATTCAGAATGTGTCGCCAGATTTTATAGTTGAATTGAGCTTGAATACGTTCAGTCATGCGTTCGAACAGATGTATTTGTCCCAGAGTGAACTCGTCATGCATGGTCTCGTCGCTTCCTGCGAGATGGGAGAACATGGAACGGATGTACACGGAGCGTTCCGTTTGGAAAAATTCCAGTAAGTGCGGGAGGTCCTGTTCGTCGAAACCGGAACGATTCATGCCGGTATTCAGTTTGATATGTACGGGGAATCGTTTGATTCCGTGTTTATTCAGCGCCCTGTTGAAATCTTCGAGAATGTCCAGCGCGTAGATTTCCGGTTCGAGGTTAAACATGATCATGTTGTCAAATGCTTCCCGTTCGGGGTTCATGACGGCAATCGGGATGGTAATTCCCGCGGCCCGTAACTCGATGCCTTCGTCGGCGAAAGCGACCATGAGGTAATCTACCCGGTGATATTGTAGTAAAGAGGCAATTTCACGGGAGCCACTACCGTACGAGAAGGCTTTGACCATGACGGCGATATGTGCGTCGGTCAGTGACCGGAAATGATTCAAGTTGTGAACCATGGCGTCCAAGTCAACTTCCAATATGGTGCTATGTGATTGTTTTTGCAGGAATCCGGCGATGTATTCGAATTGAAACGCCCGGGCACCTTTGATCAGGATGATCTGGTTGTTGAAATTATCCCGTTCTTCCTGACGGAGAAAATGTTCCGTGTCCTCGTAGAACCGGGAATTATCGGGGAATATATGGCGATATTTACACAATTGTTTCCCGATGCCAATGAACAGGGAGATGTTTGCCACGCAAAGCATTTGGGAAACAAGGGTATAAAGTTCTTCCTTGTCCATTCCTGTATCCATGAAATCCGATAGAATGACTACCCTTTCTTTTGTTGCATCTTGAATTGCCAACATGTTTAGAGCCATGCGGAAAGAAGAGGGGTCGGAATTATAATAGTCGTTCACGAGCGTGCAATGGTTAATGCCGTCCTTGATTTCCATGCGCATGGCGATGGTTGAGAGATGACGTACTCGTTCGGCAAGTATGTCAACGGGAGTAGACATCCATAATAACAGGCAGACTGCATTCATACAATTTTCGTATGAGACAAGATCTGAAAAAGGAATTTCCAACGTAAAAACGTGACCTTTGTAGTAGACTTGCACGTGGCGGTGCCCTTTGGAGATGTATAGGGTTTCTGTTTGTACGTCGGCATTTTTGTCTTCCCCCCATAGTAGGAAGGAAACAGATGAAGGTAAGTAACTCCGGATGTGTTCAAGAGTTTCTCCCGCTTGTCCGATAACCCATTTACATGAACGGAATAGTTTGGCTTTTTCCGCAAGTTTTTCTTCTTTAGAGGTGAAATTTTCATCGTGTGCGTCTCCCAGGTGTGTGAAGATACCAATGGTGGGTTGAATCATTTTTTCCAACCGGGACATTTCGCCCTTGCGGGAGATTCCTGCCTCGATAATGGAATAATCCGTGTCATGTTCGATACCCAACAAAGATAAAGGGACGCCTACTTGCGAATTATAGCTCCGGGGACTCCGATATATTTTGAGGGAGTTGCTGGCAGACATCAACTGGTATATCCATTCTTTCACGATGGTTTTGCCGTTGCTTCCCGTGATCCCGATGACAGGTGTTATTATTTGTTGTCTATGATGGCGAGCTAGTTGTTGTAGGGCAACCAGTACGTTTTCCACGTGAATGAAATTGGCTTCGGTAAGAGTGGTGAATTCTTCCCGGTATTCATTGATTACAAATGCCCGCATCCCGTTGGCATATAACGTAGAGATGTAGTCATGGCCATTATGATTGCTTCCTGTTAAGGCAAAAAATAGCGTGTGCTCGGGAGAAACAACCGTGCGGCTGTCAATGCTGTATTCCGTGATTTTTACGGGTATCCCGCTATGTAAAGTACCGTTAATGATTTCGGCGATCTCGTTCATAATAATTGATAATTGAAAATTGAAAATTGAAAATGAGGGATTTGCAATTTTCAATGGTGTTGTTCTTATAACTGCAAAGCTACGGATTTTAGGAGTTTGTTTTTTTATTTTTGATAAAAATTTTGGGGGTGTATTTGTTTGCTAGAAATGATTTTATTCAGGGTACACGAGTGTTAGAAAAAGAAAAGTGTCTTGTAAAATTTATGCATATTTTTTAATTAAAATTATTAATGAAAAATACACTAGTTATTTTTTTTCGTACCTTTATAATCGTGTAAATAGGAGAGATGGTAATCTGGGTATTTTTTGATTTTCAACAGTGGAATACGGCTGAGATAGGACAAGGCGTTGATTGAATGCTGTATAGGGAGGGGAAAGGCGATTGTAGTTTAAACAATTAGGGTATGAATGCACGTGAAATATTTATAGTGGCTCGCTACGAGTTCTTAGTGATCAGTCGGGGAGTGGTGTTTCGAGTGTTGACATTGCTAGCGCTGTTGGGGGTAACTTGGCTGCAGGTGGCACTGCAGGGCACAGGGGTAGCTTATAGTTGGACCATGGTCTCGACGTCCTCCGCCATGCCGCTGGTGAACGCCTACTTGTTCAATATAGCGCAAGCTTTCATGATCGTTTTTCTCGTGACAGACTACGATCTCCGGGAGCAACGACAAGGCTCGCTAGAGTGTATTCATGCCCGTCCGGTTAACAATACAGACTATTTCTTGGGGAAGGTGATGGCAATCTTGTGGGTATTCTCCTGCTTGGGCATGGTGTCCGGGGTGATATGCTCGGCGGTAAACTTGTTCGGGAGCGAGGCCCCGTGGGACCCTTGGGTTTACTTGTTTTATTTTTTGACTTTAACATTTCCGTCTCTTCTTTTCTTTACCGGGTTGAGTTTTTTGGTTACCCAGCTGTTACGTTCCCGCTTCTTGTCCCAGGTGTTACTGTTGATCGTGTTCTACCTAACCGTAACTTGGTTGCCTGGGATCAGTCACGGGAGTTTTGATTTTATGGGGAGCGCATTGGCTAATCTTTTTTCCGATATCACGGGCCATTCCAGTCTCGGATTTTACCTGTTCCAGCGTCTCTCGATCTTGCTTGTGGGAGCTGGACTGGTGTGTGTGGGCGCTTGCCAAGCACGGAGGTTGCCGAATAGTATCAAACGTGTTCGAGGTTGGCAACGTGTCGGGTTCCTGTTTGTCGTATTCGGCGTGGTGTGTGTCTCGGGGCGTTTATGTTTTTATTTTCACGAGTCTGCCGTGCGGGAGACTTACCGCCTGAATTATGAACGTTATTGGCGTGATACGACTTGCCGTGTGCGGGAACACGGAATTCGTTTCAGCCAGGAAGCGGGTCGCCTGTCCTCCGTTAGTGACATGTTGCTGTTTAACCCCGGAGATGTTGTTTTGCCGCGTATCGTGTTATACCTGAACCCTGGTTTGCCGGTTTCTAGCGTGCGAGAGTCCGGCCAAGATGTTAAATTCATTCGCAATGCTCAAGTTTTGCTGATTGATCGAGAACTGGGGGCCCGGGACACGGTCCGGTTGGAAATAAGTTATTCGGGGTGTGTGGAGGAGCGTTACGGTTACCTTTGGGTTCACGATTATCAATACTATAACCCGTGGCGTGAGGACGCTTTTTTTAATTTTGGCAACCGTTATGCGTACGTGAGCGATGAGTTCACGTGGTTGGTACCTGAGTGTGGTTGGTACCCGGTATCGATACCGGTAAATCCTCGGATGGGAGGGAATTCCGGCCGGGACTACACGTTGTACGAACTCGAGGTGACGTGTGCTTCCGGTTTGACCGTACTATCCCAGGGGAAGGTGAGCCGGGAAGGGGGAACTTGGCGTTTCAAAACGCCGAAGCCGTTGGAAGGTATTAGCCTTTGCTTCGGGGATTACGAGCGTAAACGAGTCCGGACAAGCGGTTTTTTCGTGGAACTGTACATGTTTCGAGGGAAGGGGATCGACAGGATGTTTTTCGGTCACCTGAAAGAAAAGGATATTCGGGAGGTACTGGAAAACAAGATAGGGGGAGCTTCAGCTTTAACGGGTTCTAGCATGTCGCTCGCCGATAGTGTGTCAGGTATCCGTTTCCGGTCGGACTGGTGTTACTCTAGGGAGAGTCGTTTAATCGTGGCGGAACTGCCGTTATCGGTGACTTCTTTTCATGACCCAAGAGAGAACCGGAGCGGTTTTTCCCAACCGGGGATGCTATTTTTCCCGGAACGGGGGAGCCGGTGGGAATTCTTGGTGCCCCCCGGGCAGAACAAGCGCCTGAACCTCGAAAGGTTTGACAAGAGCGAGCGGAAGTTGGAGAGGAGCGTTTTTAGCCAGCTTGTCGGTTACTTGTTAGAAAATGGGGGATGGGAGCCGCTCGAGAACCCCTTTCAGAAAAGACTTTTCAACCGGAGTTTCGGGCGTGAAGGATTCTTCCCGGAACGTCAGTTGTGCTCGGGTTTCACGTTGATGTACGAGCCGGGAGTTTGCCTGTCTTCCGGGGATTATCCGTTTATGGACATGTTGTATAAAGAATGGGTACGTCAGAGAATAGGTGAGGGGCCTTGGATGAATCGGGGTAGGGGAGGCAAGTTGAAGGACGTGACTTTATACGCCAGGGAGCATAGCTTGATAGAGGCAATGCGAGATCCCCTGCTTGATCCACTAGCCCGGGAAATTTATACGCAACAGAAAGCGCAGGAATTGCTTGATTTGATGTGTGTTCAGGCTCCTCGGGATAGCTTGTGGGACTTTTTTGAAAACTTCTATAAACGGTACTCGGGTGAGGTCCCCGTGGAAATATTTCTAGGAGAATTGAGGGATTCTCTCGGGGTTACGGTGGAGGACTATGTGGGTTGGCTCAATTCTCGCTCCCAAAACGTGTACCGGGTGAAAGACATGGATATCGTGAAAGTGCAAGATCTAGGAAGGGGGAAAGCCTATGGGGAGTTTAAGATACAGCATTGCGGGACCCGGAGGGGTGTTGTCGCAGTCTCCACGGATAACCCGTTCACCTGGGGTAAACAGGATAGAGAGGTGTACAGCCTTGAACCCGGGAAGTGTTACCAGGTCAGGTTCCCCTTGGGGCAGCGGGGATATCGTTTCGCATTGAGCACGGGTGTTTCTAGAAATATTCCGACAGAGATGTACGTGGACCTTGAGAGGGAAGCGAGAAATCTAATGGTTCCTGCATGGGGTCGAGATACTTGTTGCGGGGTGTTCGAGATAGCTGGTTCCCTCTTTGACCGGGAAGACGACCGGGTGATCTTGGTGGATAACGAATCCCCCGGTTTCCGGTTGATCACCTCTGGGAGGAAATGGTTACAGGCTTTGCTGGGGAAAGATGACAAGCCGTATGTCGAGAACTTATCTTTTACGAATGCAACGGGGGTGTGGAGCAAGCATTATGCGGGGATGTATTGGGGGGATAGTATCCGTAGCGTGTACGGAAAGTTGGCGGAAGTGGGTAGGTTTAAGGCGGAGTGGACAACCAGGATCGAACGGGAAGGAACCTATGAAATATTCGTGTTCACTCACGAACTGGATGGTTATTACCGAGAGAAAAAAAGACGGCAAGAGTATTTTTATCGTATAGAAGGGGGAGGGTGTAACAAGGAAACGAGTCTGGTCCTGTTAGCGACGCAGAAGGGGTGGAAGTCGCTAGGGAAGTACCATCTTTCAGAGGGAGAGGCTCGAATCGTTCTGGATGACAGAGGTGAACCGGGACAGATCGTGATCGCTGATGCGGTGAAGTGGGTAAGAGTGGATTAAGCATTTTATCTTATTGATGTGTTTGTTGGGAGTTTTTGGGGAAATAAGCCACGACAAACGCAAGATGGACGTGTCCCCTAGGTTACAGAGCCGTTTGGTAACTGTGTTTGTTGTGCGGGGTGAGTTTGGGGGATGAGGGGGTGGGGACCAATTTCCCGCTAAACTCTGACTGAACAGGGGGTGAAGTATAGGGTTAGAGCAACGGGGCGAAAAGTCGGGCTAGAGATTCCCGGATTTTATCCCGTTTCGGGCGGAATTTCCAGCGGTGGATGCTGATTTCGGAACTACCTTTCAGGTCGTCCAGAAAATCAGAACCGAGTTGGCGACTGACGTTGCGGTCGTAGATGATGAGGTTGACTTCGAAGTTCTGTTCGAAACTACGGATGTCCATGTTGGCGGTACCCACAGAAGATACCAGTCCGTCCATGACGATCACTTTACTGTGGTTGAATCCTTTACGATATTGAAATACTCGAACCCCGGCTTCCAGTAGTTCCTCCACGTAGGAGCGTGTACACCAGTGCGTGAGTAGCGAGTCGGATTTATACGGGATCATGATACGCACGTCTACGCCGCTCATGGCGGCGGTTTTCAGCGAGTTGATCGTGGTCTCTCCCGGCATGAAATAGGGGGTCGAGATGAAAACGTACTTCTTGGCCATGTTGATCAGCGTGAAGTAGGCTTGTTGGATGGATGTCCAATCGCTATCGGGACCGGATGCCACGGTTTGAACAACCACGTTGCCATCGACTTTCTTGTTGGGAAGGTATTCCGCCTTGTTCAGTAGAAGTTCCTGGCGAACAAAGTACCAGTCAAACAGGAAAACCACTTGCAGGGAGGTGACGGCTTCCCCTTTCACTTTCAGGTGGGTGTCGCGCCAGATACCGATGCCGGGTAATCCGTGCAGGTAACGGTCGGCGAAGTTTAACCCACCAATGAACCCGGTGTCCCCGTCCACGACGACGATTTTCCGGTGGTTCCGGTAGTTCACCTTATTCGTGAATAAGGGAAAGCGCACGGGAAGAAACGGGTAAATTTGAATCCCGGCGGCCTGCATCTCTTTGATGTAACGTTTGGGTAATTTCCACGACCCCACGTCATCATAGATCACACGAACTTCCACGCCTTCCTTGGCTTTGGCGATAAGTAATTCTTTCAGTTTCTCTCCGAGTTCTCCTTTATCAATGATATAGTATTCGAGGTGAATGTATTTTCGGGCTTTGGCGATGGCCTTGAAGATCGAACCGAAAGTAGCCTCCCCGTTATTCAGAATCTCGATCGTGTTATTTCGGGAAAGAAGGGCTTTGCTGTTGTTCAAGAGTAATGTCATCAACGGTTTCACCGCCTCCATGTCTTCTTTTTTCAACAATTCGGCTTTCTTGATACGTTGTTTCTGGTCTTCGCTCATGTATTGCAACCACTTGAAGTCACCCAGTCCTTTCATGGAGAACATCTTGATCTTCCGGTAATTCATGCCGAAATAGATGTAAAAGAATAGCCCGACGCCGGGTGCCAGCACGAGTACGAGTATCCACGCAAGTGTACGTACCGGATTCCTGTTTTCCAGTATGATCGTGTATATGATCGCCAAGATGGTGAGAATATACAGTACAATGCCAATGTCAATCGCAATACCCGTCCAGTTCACGCAATTAAATTTTCAATTTTCAATTTTCAATTTTCAATTAAACCGTATCTTTGTTCCATGAATACGATGTTTGATTTACAACAATACGCATTACAGGAGCTAAAGGATACTTATACCGAGCATGAAATAAAAGTTTTATGCTCTCTTGCCTTTTGCAAACTGTTGCATTGTACAAATATAGAAATCCATCTTAACAAACACGAATTTTTGGCAAAAAGCTTTATCGATAAATTCCTTCTCGTCGTGGAAGAGTTAAAAACGGATAAACCGATCCAGTATATATTGGGAGAAACGGAATTTGCCGGTATTGATTTCCAGCTAAATAGTGAAACCTTGATTCCCCGGCCGGAGACGGAAGAACTGGTGATGTGGATCGTGGAATCGGGAGTGCAGCCGGGTGCAAGTGTTTTGGATATTGGAACGGGGAGTGGGTGTATCATCGTGTCGTTGGGTAAGTTGTTGAAAGGAGTACGGCTTTGTGGGGTGGATATTTCCCCGGAGGCCGTGCGACAAGCTGCCGACAATGCCCGGAGAAATGGCGTGGAGGTGAAATTTGAAGTACGTGATATATTGAGTTACGAGGAATGGGAATGGCCCGGTTTCGACGTGATCGTGAGTAATCCGCCTTATGTGCGGGAGTCTGAGAAGGCGCTTATGCACGATCGGGTGTTGAATTATGAACCCTCCCGAGCTCTTTTCGTGCCGGATACTGATCCGTTAATGTTTTACCGGAAGATTGCCGGATTCGGTCGTGATCATCTGAACCGGGGTGGATTGCTGTTTTTAGAGATCAACGAGGCTTTTGGGAAAGAAACCGTCGAGTTACTTCGGGAGATGGGGTACGAGGATGTTGAATTGAGGAAGGATATTAATGAACGGGAGAGAATGGTGAAAGCCCGGGGAAATTTTAAATTCTAAATTACATCGAAAGTGGATGCGAAGAAAGCGTTGAATATTGTTGCCGGGCAGTGTAGTAAAAAGGAGTATTGTAGTTTTGATATTTTTAAAAAGTTACAGAGGTGGGAGTTAGAGGAAAAGGATATTGCCGCGGTTATGGAGTTTTTGGTGAAGAATCATTTCTTGGATGATACTCGCTTTGCAGAGGCGTATGCCCGGGATAAGCATCGTTTTAATCGTTGGGGAAAGTTGAAGATCATGCAGATGCTCCGGCAAAAGCGTGTGCCGGAACGTATTATCGAACAGGCTTTGTCTTCTTTACCCGATGAGGAAAGTGACGCCACGTGTCTGGCGCTGTTGAAACAAAAGAATCGGGGATTAAAAGAGGAGGACCCGTATAAGCGAAAAGCAAAGCTTTTCCGCTTTGCTTTGAGTCGTGGCTTTGATTATGAAACGATCAGTCGGTGTATCGATCAATTGCAGGATTGAATTATCCCATCTCGCTTACTTTTTCCAGCGCCTCCATGTTCGTAATCTTGATTTGCTTGCCGGAAAGTTCCAGTATGCCTTCCGAGGCAAAGTTGGAGAGCGTGCGGATGGCATTGGAGGTGGTCATGTTCGAGAGATTGGCCATGTCTTCCCGCGAGAGACAAATTTTCAAGGTCATGTTATCGTCCTCGAACCCGTAAGTGTCTTTCAGCACGAGCAAGGCTTCTGCCAGACGTCCGCGAATGTGTTTTTGCGTGAGTGTTACTGTTCGGCGGTTCGAGAATCCGAGGTCGGTAGCCAACGCCCGGATCACGTTCATGGCAACATCCGAGTTACTGCGCACGATACCGAAAATAAGTTCTGTTTTCATGATGCAGACAATGGATTCCTCGAGTGCCTCCGCTGATGCGATGTGCATTTCCTCGGCAAAGAAAGCCCGGTAGCCGATAAACCCGACGGGTTTTGCCATACGCACGATTTGTTCCCGTCCCGCGATACCTTTCTTGGCGATTTTAGCTTTCCCGGTGATCAGACAAATTAACCCGAAAGGTTTATTCCCTTCTTCGTAAATCAAGTCTCCTTTCCTGTACATTTTGCAAATGCTGGTTTGGCGAATAATGCTTTTGCTACTTTCGTCAAGACTTGCAAAAAGGGAGTTGGGACTATCAATGCAAATGTTGCAATATTTTTCGTGTAACTCTTTGTCTTTTATCGTTCTCATAAACTCGTTCTCTTATCTGGTGTTATAGTTTGGCAACAAGTGGCATACGGCGTCCGCTGCCGAACGCTTTTTTACTGACTTTCAGTATCGGCGGGCATTGTGCCCGTTTGTAGTCGTTACGATTGACCAGGGTTATCGTTTTTTCAACGATTTCCGGGGCGAATCCTTTCGCTATAATTTCCTGTTTGGAACTATTTTCTTCGAGATATAGTTTCAAGATAGCGTCGAGTGTGTCGTAATCCGGTAGGGAGTCCTGATCTTTTTGCCCGGGCCGTAGTTCGGCAGAGGGGGCTTTCGTGATGGTATTCTCGGGGATTAATTCCCCGTTTCGGTTCACGTAACGGGATAATTTGTACACGTCGGTTTTGTACACGTCGCCCAGCACGGAAAGCGATCCGCACAAGTCCCCGTACAGGGTTCCATAACCCACGGCTGCCTCGCTTTTATTGGAGGTGTTCAAAAGGATATGCCCGAATTTATTGGAAATGGCCATAACGAGAGACCCGCGAATACGGGCTTGCAGGTTTTCTTCGGCCACGTTGAAGGGTGCATCCTTGAAAACAGGGTGTAGCGTGGCGATAAAATTGTCGTATATTTCTTTTATGGGTAAGGTTTCGTGAGAGATGCCCAAGTTTTTGGCTAGGTCAACGGCATCTGTGACAGAGTGGTCGGTGGAGAATCGGGAAGGCATCAGTATGCCCAGCACGTTTTCTTTGCCAAGGGCCTCTGTTGCCAATGCGGCAACGAGGGCCGAATCGATTCCCCCGGAAAGTCCGAGTACGGCTTTCGAGAATCCGTTTTTGTGGAAGAAATCTTTTATTCCGAGGATAAGTGCATCGTGAATAAGAGCAATGGTATCCGGTCCTTTTTCTTTGAGGGCCGGGGCATTAAGCAGTCTTTCCGTGTCGATGATCATGAAATCTTCTTTGAACGCGGCTAGTTTGTATGTTGAAATCCCTTTGCTGTTGACCACGAAGGAGTTACCGTCAAATATCAGGGAGGCGTTCGCTCCCACGTGATTGAGTGATATGAGCGGGCATTTCTGTTTCCGGGCGATGTATGATAGACTTTCTTTCCGGTAAGCAAAACTTTCCGTGGTGAAAGGTGTCGAACCGACATGTACGATGATCGTGTCGGTCTTCTCGATCATGTTGGATTCGTACTCGTCGAAGATGACCCGGATATTCTGGTTCTTGTAGCGTAGGGGCGTGTTGGATTCTCCCGGGATGAAGTACCGGCTCTCGTCGAAAACGTCGTAGTCGCTCAATATGGTTTTGTTTACCCCGCCTCGCACTTCCCCGTCGTACATGAAAAACATGGCGTTCATCAAGATGCCATCTTCCAAGTCTAGGTTCGGGCCGCCCACTAATGCCGCTATGTTATGACATTGCTCGGCGATCTTTTCTATGCTGATACGGCATTCGTTCACGAAATATTCTTTCTCGAAAAGGTCTTGCGGGTAAGCCCCACAGATGGCGTGTTCGGGAAAAAGAACGAGTTCCGCTTTCATGGCTTTCGCCTTTTTTATGGCAGCAATAATAAGGTCCTTATTTTTGGAAATATCTCCGATGTGGTAGTTGATTTGAGGTATCGCTATTTTCATAATTCTGCACGTTGTATCCCTTGACGGGATGGATTGTTGGTAAGCGTCCAAATAAATCTGGTAACTCTTTGGCAGCTTGTTTTGTTTATTGCTGCAAAAGTACGATTTTTGCGCAAAATAATGAATAAAGATTAGGAAGATTGTTTACCATGGATAAAAAAGAATTGCGGAAACAGGTTAAAGTTTTGAAAAGCCAGTATTCTCTGGAACAAAAGGTGGAGATGTCTCGTCCCTTGTGGAAGGAGTTGGAACAGACGGATTTTTTCAAGGAGGCCCGGACCGTGTTGCTCTACTGGTCGATGGACGACGAGGTGTTCACGCATGATTACGTCTGTAAGTGGGCGGGGGAGAAGACCGTCTTGTTGCCTTGCGTGAAAGGGGACGTGTTGGAATTGCGAGTGTTCAAGGGCATGGAATCCCTGCAACCGGGGGAGGCTTTCGGCATACTGGAGCCTGTTGGCGAATTGTACACGGATTACGACGCGATTGACTTGATTGTCGTGCCGGGCGTGGCTTTTGATCGCCACGGGAATCGTCTGGGACGAGGTCGCGGGTATTACGATAAGATTTTGAAAGAGACACGTGTTGCCCGGAAAGTGGGGATTTGTTTCGGATTCCAGTTCGTGGAAGAGGTGCCTGTCGATGAGCTGGACGTGCGGATGGATCTCGTGATTCATGGGATTTAACGGGGTAACCCCGTGAGAAGGGGTGATTTGAGGGAGTTATCGGTAATGGTTTCGAATAGGTACAAAAAGAAAGCTGCCCCGAGAGAGGCAGCTTTGTTCTTTTCTTTTTATGATGATTAAGCTTCTTTCGGAGCTCCAACAGGACATACACCAGCGCAAGCCCCGCATGAGATACATTCATCAGCATTGATTTGATAGTGATCATCACCCATAGAGATTGCTCCTACCGGGCACTCTGATTCACATGCTCCACAAGAAATACAATCATCAGATATTACGTAAGCCATTTCTAAAAAAATTTGTTTGTTAATAATGACGCGAAAATAAGACCTATAATTGAAACAAAAAACTTTTTCAGAATAAAAAGGGTTGTTCCGTGTGAAAACTTGTCATTGAAAATGGTGGATTTTTGATTGTTTATAATTGATTGTCAGTGTGTTGTTTGGGCGTTGATGTGGTATTGATGAATGCTTATTTATATTGATTGTAAACTTTGGAAAAAGGAAAAAGTGTTGTGATTCTGATAATTTGTTCGTACATTTGCGCCGCATTAAAAGTACGGGGATAGTTTTAAACGTGTAATGGGAATGCAGACGTGGCTTATAACCCCGGGGCATCAGTCTGGATTTGAGTAGCACAAGCAATGTTATTATTATGCAAGTATTTGATTTAAAAGGAGAAGTAAGAAACGATTTAGGTAAAAAAGCTACCAAGGCTGTAAGATATGCGGAGAAAGTTCCATGCGTTCTTTATGGTGGAGAGGCAAACGTTCATTTCGCAGTTTTGGATAAAGATTTGAAGAAACTTCTTTACACTCCTAATGTATATCTGGTAAATTTGGATCTTGATGGTAAATCTTACGGAGCCGTGATGAGAGATATTCAATTCCACCCGGTGACGGATAAGGTTTTACATATTGATTTCTACCAGACCTCAGAGGATAAGCCAGTTGTAATGGACGTTCCTGTTCGGGTAACGGGACACGCTGCCGGAGTTCAAGCCGGAGGTAAGTTGGCAATCATCACTCGTAAGTTGAAAGTAAAAGCTCTTCCGAAAGATATGCCGGATGAAGTGGTTGTTGATGTTACTTCTTTAGGTGTTGGTAAGGCTATTAAAGTACAGGATATTCACGTGGAAGGCGTAGAGTTAATGAATGCTAAGAGCGTTGTGGTTGCTCAGGTTAAATTGACAAGAGCTGCAAGAGCTGCACAAAGCGCTCAATAGTAGTTTGAAAAAATAGACAGATGAAATATCTTATTGTGGGATTGGGCAACATAGGTCCCGAGTACCAGAATACACGACATAACATCGGATTTAAAGTATTGGACGCCTTTGCTAAGGCGTCCAATGCTGTTTTTGAAGATATGCGTTATGGTGCGGTTGCCACGGTGAAGTTGAAGGGACGTACCCTGATTTTGTTGAAACCGAACACGTACATGAACCTGAGTGGTAAGGCGGTCAGTTACTGGATGCAAAAAGAGAAAATCGAGTTGTCGAACCTTTTCGTGGTGGTGGATGACTTGGCATTACCTTTCGGGACGATCCGTTTGAGAGGCAAGGGAAGTGACGGGGGACATAACGGTTTGAAGAGTATTAACCAGTTGCTGGGCACGCAGGATTACGCTCGTTTGCGTTTTGGTATCGGGAACGAGTTCCCCAAGGGAAAACAGGTGGATTACGTGTTGGGAGAGTGGTCTTCGGAGGAAGAGGAACGTTTTCCAGCCATGTTGAAGCATTGTGGGGAGGTGATCGAGAATTTTATTTTTATAGGGGTAGATAAGACGATGAGCCTGTGTAATAATTTGCGATTTTAGATTTACGATTTGTGATTTTGAAGTCGTGACTCCGAATTTTAAAATGAATATTT
>ERZ857951.2914-NODE-2914-length-13864-cov-3.569846_pt1 | contig 13864 bp, 8 predicted proteins | sample MGYA00519759_ERZ857951 | MGnify/ENA primary metagenome ERZ857951 (study PRJEB31778, sample SAMEA3449377) | human gut metagenome | biome: human gut; feature: human-associated habitat; material: faeces | place: United Kingdom | collected 2010/2012 ...
AAAGAGGGGCCGACGTCTTATTTCCCGATGCAGGGAACGCGTGTGGGCGATGGAGGGGGTATTCGTACGAGCAGTTGTGGGAACTACCACAATGCGACCACGGACACGGACAACCGAGTGAACATTTTGCATATCCATATGAATCAAGGCCTGTTCCATATATTCGAATACCAATTTTACTTTTATTACGTAAAGTCGGTGGCGGGGCCGGTCCGGTGCGTGCGCGATTCAAAATGAAACCGTGTACTATCCTTCATAGTATTTGGCAGGAAGGGTACTTTTTTGTGCCTGTGCCTCAAGAGGCAGGCAAATATTGATGACGGCAATTCTTACGGTGGAAGATTCATGCACTGATTCTGTAATGCCGAAAAAGTTGCCATTGCCTGAAATGCCGCTATTTTGCCCACACCGAAAAATAGGGGTCGTACCTATTGAGCCGCTTGGGGAACGAAATGGATTTTCGTGACACGGTGTGCAGTCGTAAACACGCCTTTATAAGTGCAAAATTATTACTTGTAGGTCGTTCTTTGATATACAAAACACCGGTAGCCAGCGATCAATAATTCGATGTATTTCTTTTCGATGCAGTCTCTTCCGCTTCTCGAGAACTCGGGTGTATTTGCGTTCAGAGTAGGCCTTGAGCCGTGTAAATCTGCATGTTGGAAGCTGCCTGAAATCCTCTTGATGTTCAAGCGAAGTAACGGGATAGTAACGTGACTTTGGTTTTAATTGGCTTTTTGAGGGTTGCACCTGGCTTCGCTTTTTTGTTTAGTTATCACCTACGCCGGTTATATACACTCCTCTTTTAGTCTTCTGCTCTCAATTTCCTTTCTTCTTTTTGCTGCAGATGATTTAATGCTATGATATGAAAACTATATAGTGCCTGTTGTTTTCGATGATATGATTTGCACTTGTAGCGCTGCCTGCCGTTGCTCTGCGTTCCGTCTTTTACGCATGTGCCTCCGCAATATTTGCATTCCATTTTTGCTATTCCCTAATTTGAAACATGAAGATCGAATATCCGTTTTGAAAACTCGTTTTCGAAGGATTTAAGGGTGCAAAAATAATAAAAGCGACTGAAATAGTCGCTTTTAATTTGTTGAAACGATGAAGATAATTCTTGGTAATCAATGTTTTAATCATTTGATTTTATCAATCCCCTAATTTGAAACATTACCCGCCCATAAAACAGTCGGGATTGTGTTGACCGACACTGCGAAGTTAACCGGAATTTGTGTAACGACAAATCAGCTTCGCGTTTTTGATATAATCTAATTCCCATATTTGATAAAATGATCCGGAATTAACAGCAAATGCCCTTCAAATGCAAATTTAGGCGAGGTTTAAGCCGGCTAAGCAGTTTCGTCTACCCGTAATCCCCCATTACCAAAATTCAGTCTATAAAATCTTCATTATATCGTCATCGAAGGTATCTTCGTTTACGGCCCGGCCCCGGGCCTTGCTCCTGTAGTTATACACCGATTGGAGCGTAATACGGAAAAAGGAGGCGATCTGCTTGTTATCGGCAACTCCCAGTCTTACCAGCGCCAATATACGTAACTCGGTATTCAATTTATTGGCCGAATTCTGATCGTACGTATATAACTGATCCGGCTTGAGCAGTTTATTGACCTCGTCGGCAAAATGTGGGAAAAGGTCGGTGATCGATTTGTCGAAATCGGCCAATAGGCTATTATAATCCTCGTTCATATCGAACATAGAGGATATATCCTGCTTTATTTTTTCGCAGGACGTACTGCCGTTTAGCATTTTCAATAGCTGCTTTTTGTATTTTTCTGCCTTTTCTATCTGTACTAAATTTCGGTTGATGAATAATTTAAGATATGCCTCCATCCTCAGTGCGGAATCCTGCAGGCGGGCATTCGTTACCGACAATTTTTTACGGTTGTTTTTGTTCTCCTTGTTGCTGCGCAGCAACAAAAACAGACAAAACCCCAGCGTCACTAAAAAGATGGAAACGACAACAGCGACTATTTCTAACGTTTTTTTGCGCGCTTCAGCTCTCTCCAGATTGATCTGCAATGTGTAATAATAGGTGGATTTGATAAGGTCCGCTCTATAACTGTCTCCGAAGATAACCGCATCTTCGACGGCAACATTTATGTATTCATCGGCCATGTGTGCGTAAGGATTGTTAGAATTGATCAGCAATCTGCCTACATATAAAAGTGACAGCAAATTTGTCATAGCCAACTCATTGGAAATTATCGCGCTTCTTGTGAATGCTTCGAGAGACACACGCTTATAGTTATCCCCCAGTTCGAGATAAACCAACCCCAGATAATACAGATATTCGGCACTCATATAAGGCTTGACGTCATCCCTTTTCTGCAGGGTTTTAATGGTATTGATGGCTTGTTGGTAATTTTTTTCCAAATAAAATTTGTAAGCCTGGACACTTAAATATTCCGATTCATCGCCTCTTTCCAAGGCCAGGTATGAATCCGCATTCCGAAGCGCCAGTTCTATGTATTTATCCCTGTAGTGAGAGTCATTCTGAAGCTTGGTGTAACTGTGGCATACGTGCATATACACTTTATAATACGTTTTCCGTAATTCAACGGGCAGCTTATCGGGATCAATTGATTCTAGAATGGAGAGGGACTCGTGTGTAAGCCCTGAAAAGCGCAGGTAGTTTGCCCGGCGCAGGAGAGATTCCGTAATGAGGTTCCGGTCGCCCAATTGCCTGGCTATTTCCAGACATTGGTCGGCATAATATAACGTGGGGGCGTTTTCATAATTGCTGTATTGAGAGACCAATTCTTTGGAAAGCTCATATTTCTGTTCCAGCGAAGCAGCATTGAGCAACCGGTTTTTGAGCTCGATCAATGTATCGTTCTTTTGCTCTATGTAAAACGAACGGTTAGCGATAGACGCATCCAACCTGATGAAAAGCGAGTCTGGCGCCAATGATTCTCCGGACGCCACGCAGCACCCCAAGAGACATAATATCAAAATTATAGTCTGTTTCATAATTTCCGTCACAAAAACAACAATCCCTTAAACATGTTGACAACTGCCGTTCATTCGTGAAAGTTACACGCGGCTATATGGATTCGAATTGTATACCAAAAGTATGCATTTTCCGTGCAACTAAGCCCCATATCCTTTCTCAATCTGCATCTACCTCCAATCAATCGAATTAGAGACCTACTATACTACATAACATATACCTAACATTATATAATTGTCAGTCATGTGTATGTTGCTGATAATTAATCGTTTTTCTGATTTGTGGCACTTAACCAAAACACTAATATTACAGCTAATTAACACAAAATCAAGCATAACAAAGTCTAATTTTGCAGCGTTTTTCACTAAACTTCAGCTAATCACAGATAATCAAATTTAAAGAGTTTATCCGCAACCAGTTATGGTATTCTCTGTACTCCTGAAACCGATTGAACACGAATATATTGTACTCTTTATAATTATCAGCACCACATTAATAAAAAAATGAACAGATTGAACAGATATATATTATGGCGCACGCTCATGTTTGCCTCGATGACGCTGTTTTTTGGGGCGACAAACTACAGCTATGCCGCGTCTCCCGGGCACCAGCAGGATACATTGACTGCGGTATTTTATTTTGCCAACAACAGTTCGCTTCTGATGCGGGAGTACCGCACCAACCAGGCCGAATTGAATAAACTGGAAGAAATACTCCGGGATATAACGGTTAGCTCCGCACTGGATTCCATTGTCATCGAAGGAAGCTCGTCCCTTATCGGATCGTTCCGGACCAATTCACGCTTATCGTACGAACGTGCCATGGCGGTAAGAAGTCATATCCGATGGAAATTCCCCGATGTGGAGTTGAATGAACAGAAAATATTTATAAAACCGTCGGTTATCAATTGGGGCTACCTTTTCGAACAGGTCCGACTTGACAGGATGGTTCCATACAGGGATGATCTTCTGCGCATACTTTCGATGCCGCTTGATGAAGAATCGAAGTTCATTCAGATAAAGCGTCTGGGCGGCGGCGCAACAGAGAATTACCTGACACGCAACTTTGCAAGGCTTATGCGGTCGGGAACAAGCGTTGTATTCTACTTAAAGGAAGAAAATCCCGAAAAAGCACAGCAACAGGAAGAGTTTGTCACAGTACCCGTCCCGCCAGACAGTACCGCGATAGAAACGACTATTGATTTTCCCGGGCAGGTGGTGGTGTCGGAAGCTGGCACTGATCCGGTAAACGATCCGAGCGACACCTTGTCGATTCCATCGTTGATGACAATGGCACGCAAGCCGCTTTTTGCGATAAAAACCAACCTTCTGTACGATTTAGGAGCTGCGGTCAATGCCGGTATCGAAATACCTATGGGGCAGCGCTGGTCATTGGCTACGGAATGGGTGTTCCCGTGGTGGCTTTGGGAAAAAAAACAACACGCCCTGGAAGTGCTGAACGGGAACCTGGAATTGCGTTACTGGTGGGGTGAGCGTACAGGACGCAGTCAAATGACGGGATGGTTTACGGGTCTATATGCGGGCGGTGGTTATTATGATGTGGAATGGAAGACAAAAGGATATCAGGGCGAGTTTGTTTCAGCGGGTATTACCGGAGGTTTTGCCCACAGCATCAGCAAAAACTGGCGGATGGAGTATTCGCTCGGTTTAGGATATCTGGGAAGCAAGTACAGGGAATACACTGCCAAAAAATGCGGAGAGGACGATCAGTGGCACCTTATTCTCAAGAACCGGGGGAACTTCCACTGGGTTGGTCCGACCCAATTGAAGGTATCCCTGGTATGGATGATTAACCGCGGTTACCGCAAGTAAGAAAGCGAATAATGAAACGCATATACAATGAATATACAGTATTGATGCTGGCCGTCGCACTGCTCTTCAGCAGTTGCCGCCGCCCTATTGAAGAAGTGGTGGGTCTGCGTGCCGTTATCCCCATGGGAACGCTGTGGGAGAAAGCCGGTATAGCCCCGCAAAACGTAACCGCATTGTTTTACAGCAAAAATGACGGCAAATTGGTTCTGGAACACCGGTTTGAAAACAGCGCCAACCGGATACAGACCTATGCCTATGTGCCCGAAGGGGCCTACACGGTTGTCGTTTTCAATGAGATCCGGGGACAGCTATATGGGATCGGTATTCGCGGATATGAGAATCTGTCGACACTCGAAGCGTACGCCACGATCAATTCCAACCCCACCGTACCGTTAAGGTTGGGCGATGTTCCGTACGTTTACGAACCAGATATCCTGGCTTCGGTTACGGTACGTGATTTCGAAGTGAGTTGTGCAATGGTCAGGTATACCCAGAATCCAGAAGGGCAGACGCCTTCTCCGGGGATGCAGGAATCCATCGAAGCCCTGGTAGGATTGATACCCGAACGTAAGGTGCATGAATTGAATGTCACTGTCCATGTGGAGGGTTTGAATAATGCCCGTATGCCGGCACTGATCGATTTGAACGGGATGGCGGGGGCTTATAATTTCAGCGGGGACAGGAGTACACTGCAGGCCGTTAGCCAGCAGTTCACCATAAACAACAGAACCTATAACCCCGGCTCGACCACGGCAGGTACGATTTCAACCACTGTCCGCACGTTCGGGATCCCGGGCCAACAGCCCTCGTCGCTTACTCCCCAGCCCGACCGTCAGATCGCAATGGACTTTTTCTTCATCTTGAAGGACAGGGACCGGACCGTTGTGCACCAGCAGGCGAATGTTACCGGGCTGATCCGGTATCTGCCGGGGCAGCATGGGGCGACGGCTCTCGAAGTGGAGGTGGACTTGCCCGAGCGGCTGCCCGATGTGGAGCCCGAGGAAGGAGGTTCCGGTTTTGACTCGGAGCTTATCGACTGGGATGTGATAGATGTACCCTTAACATCGAAATAAGATAGTGGTTATCAATAAATAATATTGTTTAAAACGTGATAAAGTAGAAAAAAGCGATTACCGACCGGACAGGGGAATACTCCTAATTTTCACCTTTGCAAGGCGAAAGTGAAAATAAAGAAAACGAAATTTTAAAAGATTAGCGAACAACACATAATTCGAATCAAAATGAGAAAGATCTTAATGGCTTTGGCCGCGGCAGCCATATTAGCAGGCTGTTCGAAAAACGAACAGGAAAACGTTGACGGCTTCACTCCGAAGCAGATCAAATTTACCAACCTGAACGACAAATTGACCCGTGCCGCAAACGATGGGAACGATCCTTACCGGGTTTATGCGGCTTGGAGTGGCGGGACGGGCTGGTTTATCAACGATCAGGTAAGCGCAAGCGATGTCCCCAGCGGCGGCCCTTACTACTGGCCCGCTTCCGGCAGTGTGGATTTTTACGCATGGGCTCCGGCAGACGTTGCGGCGACCGGAGCGTATCCGGCTCTCTCAATCGCCTATGAAGTTCCAGCAAATGCCAACAAGGATTTTACCATTGCCGCTCCTCAACTGGGCCTGACTTCCGGCACTGTTGGTTTGGCTTTTTCCCATATGTTGGCCAAGATCACCGTTACAGCCCAATTGCATGATGACTTGTCAGATGCTGGCTACCAACTCAGCACAACAGGGCTTACTGCCAGTCTGGATGTTCAATCGACAGGAGGAACAATCGATCCGACGGCCACTACTCCCGCATGGGCCTCTCCTAATTCAACGTCTGCAACCTATGCAGGAGCAGCGTCTTACATGATTATGCCGCAAAGTTCGGTAGGATGTAAAGTGAAGATTACAGCCGGCATAACGATAACGAAAAACGGAACCACAATCTACAGTGGCGATCTGCAGCAGTATACGATTGCGACTGGCAATATCCCCGCCGATGAGTTCGAAAAAGGCAAGCATTATTTGTTGAAGATGATTATTGACGCCGATTCGCACGGCGGCGGAACGGATCCGATTTTCAATATAATCGAATTCGAGTCTTCCATTGCTGAAGATTGGACTGCTGTGACGCCCGATCCCGAACTTCCCCAGCCGTAAATAAAGGAGACGTTTTGGTAACACAGGCCGGAAGAGGGTGATACCTCTTCCGGTCACTAAAGATTTAAAAATAGACACGGTTATGAATACTATCCGATTTATAATAATAAGCTTGACCGCAGCTGTTGCAGCTGTGTCCTGTACTAAAAACGAAATGGAAGGCTGCGGGTACGGTGACGGCAGGATCGGTTTCATTGGTAACCCGGGTGATGCCTTCACCCGCGGAATGCCGGTGGAATCGGTAGCGGACATCCCGGATATGGGAGTATTTGCATATTATACCGGCAACGGAACCTTCAATAACTGGGCGGCGAACGGAGCGACAGCGACCCCTGATTTTATGAATAACGTGAAGGTTTCCCACAACAGCGGCTCCTGGACCTACGACAATCCGGCCTACTGGCCTCAGGCCGCAGATGCGAATATCAGCTTTTTCGCCTATTCGCCCCACGCTGCCGCTGCTAACGGGATAACTCCAAATGTTACTACAGGCATTCCGACCATCAGCTATACCGTTCCCACGAACTGCTCCGACCAGCCTGATCTAATGGTTTCGGCTCTTGTGGCAGACCGCAACAAAACCAATAACGGCTCTGCACCTGTCAATTTTCAGATGAGGCACGCCCTGACATGCATCGGATTCAAGGCTTCCGGCAACGGACAACAAATAATTAAGATTGAAATACAGGGAGTTAAGATCAACGGCATCTTGACAACCAATGCTGACGGAACATTCTCATGGAATATCGCTTCCTCCTCCACAGGAAATTTCGAAGCCACGGTGGATACGGATGTATACCTGGATCCTTCGTCGCAGTTGGTCAATACCGGCGGCGGTTACTTGATGATGATTCCGCAGACTCTCCCGACCGGCGCCAGGCTGATCGTGGGTGTCGATGACGGGCGTCCGGATGTTGAGTTCGACCTGAGCGGAATTACATGGTCGCCCGGGCAGCGTATCAATTACAGTTTATCCGTATCCCCCGATGCCATCATTATGCTTACCCCGGAAAAAATCGTTCTTCCGCCTATGGGAGGTTTTTCGCAGTTCAACGTGATAGTAGAGAACGAGTCTCCCAAAGCCTGGGCCATATCGGGCACCAATTTCTATATTTGCGACAACCTCGCCGACCTGCAGGGCTGGGCGGCCGGAACGCTTACTGCCGCCAATGTGAAAAACCTGGATGGAACCATTCCGGTCATTGGTTCTTACAGCGGATCGGGAACGACGACGCTCTATGCATGGAAACCCACCTCTAACAACAGTACGACGAACGAAATAACGGGGACTATTGTCAATACGGACGATATGGACATAAAAATCAACCTTGTGCAACTGCCCGACTATGCGTCATCAGTGATACACGCCAGCTATATCCACGATCAATACGTCGGAGCATACTGGAAAAACAATCAGAAAGGGGAGCGTATCATACGCATACCTGTCAGTTCATCATTGCTCGCGGGAAGCTGGGATGCATCGGTATTCTGGCTGGGCGACGGATGGAGCGCGGGTGATATCGTATTCAGTACGGAGGATTCCGACGATGCGGGCATAACCTATAACCGCAGCACTGAAACTCCGGCCGATATGCTTTTACCGGCCAATGATGCCACTTTCAGCGTTTCCGGGCATTTGTCTTCGGCCTCAGGAAGCGTTGTCAGCGGAGCCGGCAACTATATTTCTTTCCGCATAGGCCTGACCTCCACCTATACGCCTACCACTGCCGTCCCTGTCCGCTATGCTTTGGTGTTGCTGCGTTACGGGTCTCCCCAAAAATATCATGTAATATTTATACGGCAAGGGGAAGAGGCCGACTACCTGATGTACCCTGGCGATGGCGGTCGCGGTCTATCGGCTGTGCGTTTTTCCGCCTACAATGCCACGGCATCAGATATGGCCAATTCCAGTATTTATACCGATATCCAGGAAAATCTGTCGAATGCCGCGTTCACGGATTATCCTTCACAGGCCGGAGCGCTTTATCAATGGGCACCTCTTGCTTCTCCGCAACGCGCTTATAATGCCGACATTACGACGGTACCGATGGGGTGGTTGTCTCAAACAAACCCAAACTTTTGGGAGAGAATAAAAAACACATACGAAACTTGTCCCCCGGGGTACCGCCGGCCGAACGACGGTTTGACTTCTGCAGTCGCGTTGAATAACTCGGCATCAAATATATCCAATTCGGAGATCAGGCAATCTTTGTACGCCAACCCTCCCATTGGGGGGAATCAATCAAACGGCAATATGAGATGGGGCTTTTATGCGGACGGTTTTTTTGACCGGAGAGCTCACAATAACCCCTATGTAGGGCCAGGCGTAAATGGGTATGATGTCAGGGAAGGCAATACGGCTGTGGCATGGGGCACCAAAGACATAGCCTACATAGGCACGCTGTTCTTCAACCCGTCAACGAACAGTCCCCGCCGGAATGCGTCCATTTTTGTGCCGGGCGCCGGATACAAATATTCTTTCGACGGAGAACTTATAGAAGCTGGACAGTGCGCGGCCCTGTTGACGGCCTCGGCTCCCGACACTGGGAATATGTGGTATCTGATAGGTACGGCTAATGCTCAGCAACTTGAGAGTTCGAAAGCTTCCGCTATGAGTTTACGGTGCGTCAAGGCGGAATAAGAAGGGATAAAATGGAGAGGACATTCGATTGTCACTGGATATACCGTTGATAATATTCTACAGAACTCTTAACTCTGTTAAGTAGTTAGTGTGCCGGGCAAGATGCGAGGTGACGTTTTTCTCTATTCCACAGATACTTGCAATCTCTTTCAGGTAGAGATTATACTTGGCGTTACTCATAACCGGCAGTAAAAAAATGCTGTCCCGTTTACGCTCGTACTTTTTGATGATGGATAGCGGAATATCGAGGAGTTTGACTTTTGCGGCGGTTTTGGTCTTTATTCGGTGTGTATCGATCCAAAGGGCGCCGTCATCGTCGGCAACCAGATCTTTATCGGTCAGGGCAGCGGTCGTGGAATAATCGTAGCCGGTAAAGCAGCAAAACAGGAAAATGTCTCGAACTTTTTCGAGGCGTTTGTTATCCGGTTTGAAATCGATGATACTTTCCAATTCGGATTTGGTCAGATAGCCCCGGTCCTTCTTGACCTTTTTGAGTTTGTGGTCGCAGAACGGATCTTTGGGCATCTGGCCGTTCTTGAAACACATGGTCGTGATGCGTTTGAAAATCCGCATCAGCTTCTCGGATGAATTGGTGTCGAGTTTGTATTCGATCTTCAGGTAGGCTTCGAAATCCATCACGAAGTTCCGGTCTACCTGACAGAGCAGGGTATCGTTCTTCCGCATCTTGACTTTCAGGAACTCCTTAAGCCGACGATAGGTCAGATCATATTTGTTAAAGGTGGATTGAGCAAGGTCGATACCGATTAGTTTTTCCTGCCGGTCATTGAACTCTTCGAATACTGCCAGCAGCGTATTGCTTTTGATATTCGTGCCGAGAAAAGCATCACGTACCATCGAAGCTGTCACGACTTCATTGGCTTCCGAGAGGCTGTGGTAATGCGTAATCATCTGCCCCTTGATGCTGTCGAGGTAGCGGTTGAGTTGGAGGGCTTCTTTGGTCTGGCCTTTGGCCCGCCCGGACTTCGGATCCCAGATGCTTGAGGATACCTCCGACTTGAGGCTGAACTTGACTTTCTCGCCGTCGATGGTGATTCGTGCGCAGAGTGGCACTTTGCCATTTTTCTCTAATTCCCACCTCGCAAGGAAGAGGATTCTAAACGTGCTTTTCATAATGTTTACCTGTCATTAAGATTAGGTAAACCGTTGGAAAACAGTTTTAAAAAAGCGAAAGTGTCCCACCTTTTTTCTCAAAGTGTCCCACTTTTAGGTTCATGTCGAACCGGTGGGACACTTTTGGGACGCCAAGGTGTCCGGAAATGGCTTTTCGATGTCCGGTGATGTCTTTGGGAAAGGTATGAAAAAACCCTCTGAAACATCGTTTCAAAGGGTTTGTCTTGATTTTGTCCGTTGTTGACTTTGGACTCTGAGCGGAAAACGAGACTCGAACTCGCGACCCCAACCTTGGCAAGGTTGTGCTCTACCAACTGAGCTATTTCCGCAATTATGTTATGAACTCCTCAAACTATGCCGGCTGCTAGCAGCCTGTATCGTTTTCGGTGATGCAAATGTACGACGAAAATTTGAAAATCCAAATTTCCATGCGATTTTTTTTGCATTTTTCTGAATGCCGGCGCCGGATACGGCCTAATTCAAGAATCCGGCGGAGTATGTATTCGGGCGAGTAGACATAATAGCGGCTCCGGTTAGGTTATGGTACTGTTTTCTCTTCCTTTACGTTTGCAATAGCGATGTTATATGCTTGCAATTACAGGTTTTCGGCCTCGTGTAACCACATTGTGCAGCTTGCATCGCTGGGCATACGCCAATCGCCGCGCGGAGAGAGGCTTACCGAACCCACTTTTGGTCCGTCGGGTAGTGCCGAGCGTTTGAATTGTTGGGAGAAAAAGCGGCGCAAAAAGGTAATGAGCCACCGTTTGATCGTTCGATCTTCATATTTGCCTGCGAATGCTTGCCGGGCCATCAGGTAGAGTTTGGCCGGGCGGAAGCCGAACCGAACGAAATAATAGAGGAAAAAATCGTGAAGGTCATAGGGACCTACCAACTCTTCGGTGCATTGGGCGATTTGCCCGTTGCCGTCGGCCGGTAATAGTTCGGGGCTGATCGGGGTGTCGAGAATATCCAACAGCCACGGTCGGGCTGCCTCATCAGGACCTTTAGCGGCCACCCATCCTACCAGATGACGGACGAGCGTTTTCGGAATTCCGCAGTTGACTCCGTACATGGACATGTGGTCGCCGTTGTAGGTTGCCCAGCCGAGTGCCAGTTCGGAAAGGTCTCCCGTGCCGATGACCAGGCCGCCCGTTTGGTTGGCGATGTCCATCAGGATTTGGGTGCGTTCGCGAGCCTGCGCATTTTCGTACGTGACACTCCGGTCGCCGGGGTCCAGTCCGATGTCTGAAAAGTGCTGTTCGCAGGCTGCGCGGATATTTACTTCGCGGATCGTAATACCGAGGGTCTCCATCAGCCTGAGTGCGTTATTGTAGGTGCGTCCCGTTGTCCCGAAACCGGGCATGGTTATCCCTGTGACACATGTGCGCGGCAGCCCGAGTTTGTCGAATGTGCGGACGGCAACCAACAGAGCCAGCGTCGAGTCGAGGCCTCCCGAAATGCCGATGACGGCTGAGCGGCAGTTCGTATGGCGGATACGTTGGGCCAGACCGCTGATCTGAATGTTGAAAATCTCTTCACAGCGTTCGTCGATGTGTGCGTCTTTTCCTGGAATGAAAGGATAGGGGCTGATTTCCCGCAGCAGGGGAGTCCGGGTGTAGTCCTGAACCGGTAGTCCGGCACGGATGCGGCGGTATTCCTTTTGTGGACTTTCCGATGTGAAGGTATTGGTTTTGCGCCGCAGTGCCATTAGTCGTTCGATGTCCACGTCGCAGAGGGTCAGCTGTTCGCCGAATGTGAAACGTTCGCTTTCACGCAGGATCGCTCCGTTTTCGGCGATTATGCCGTTTCCGGCAAATACGATGTCGGTGGTCGATTCGCCGCAACCGGCCGAGCTGTACAGGTAGGCCGCCATCGTGCGGGCCGACTGTTGTTCGATAAGCGAACGCAGGTAGGCATGTTTGCCGACCATCTCGTTGCTGGCCGAAATATTGACTAACAGGTTTGCTCCGGCAAGGGCCTGCATCGATGAGGGAGGCACGGGTACCCAAAGGTCTTCGCATATCTCTACGCCGAGGCATACATCGCCGCATTCGAACAGCAAGCGGGTCGAAAAGGGAGTTTCCTGCCCGCAGAGCGATATTCGTTCTGCGTGAGATTCGGTTCCCGGAGCGAACCAGCGGTTTTCATAAAATTCGTTGTAGTTGGGCAGGTAGCTTTTCGGTACTGCGCCGAGGATTTGTCCCCGGCTGAATACGACGGCGGTATTGTAAAGCCGGTTGTCGAGCGCTACCGGCAGTCCTGCTATGCAAAGCAGTGGCAGTGGGGCCGTTTCTTCCAGCAATTGGGTCAGGGCGGCTTCGGCCTGCTGCAACAGGAAGGGCTGTGTGAACAGGTCGCCACAGGTGTAGCCTGTGATCGAAAGTTCGGGGAAGGCGACGATGGCCGCTCCTTGTGAGGCTGCTTGCCGGGCGAGCGTGGCGATGTGTGAAACGTTGTGCTGGCAATCGGCCACTTGAACGACAGGTGTGGCGGCCGCTATTCTGACGAATCCGAAATTCATACGTGATCGGGGTTATGCGAAAATTTCACTGAAGGTTCCACAGCCGGGGGGCCGACAGCTATACGCAAAAGTAGTGAAAACCGGTTAAAATCCCGGAATCAGACGGTTTTTATTCAGACAAATTCGAACCGGGTCGCGTCGAAGAGTCCCCGGTCGGTGAGCCTGAGCGACGGGATCACCGGAAGAGCCAGGAAGGCGAGCTGCATGACCGGAGTGGAGAAGGGACAACCCAGTGCGTGGATATGCCGTTCGGTCCGGTCGTATTGCCGGATGACCGTCCCGAGATCCGCATCCGACATCAGGCCGCCGACCGGCAGCGGCATTTCGGTCGTGGTATCTCGGTCGCAGCAGACGATACCGCCCTGCATGGCGATCAGCCGGTTTGCGGCTTGCACGATCAATTCGTCGCTGCTGCCCGTGACGATCAGGTTGTGGCTGTCGTGCGCGATGGTCGATCCGAAGGCTCCGTCCTGCAGGTTGAATCCGGAGACGTAGCCGATGGCCGCCGGAGCGTTCGGGGCGTAGCGGTTCAGGACGATCATCTTTTGGTAGCGCCCTTTTTCCCCGGCCGGGATCAGTTCTTCACCGGTAATCAGCGTTCCCTCT
>ERZ857951.2929-NODE-2929-length-13791-cov-3.288730_pt1 | contig 13791 bp, 8 predicted proteins | sample MGYA00519759_ERZ857951 | MGnify/ENA primary metagenome ERZ857951 (study PRJEB31778, sample SAMEA3449377) | human gut metagenome | biome: human gut; feature: human-associated habitat; material: faeces | place: United Kingdom | collected 2010/2012 ...
ACCATTGAAATTTTGCCGTTATTTTGACTGGTTCGCAGCAAATTTGGTGCATTGTTTGAACTCGCGTAGCGAGTGAGTTCTGCAAGGAAAATTTGCGTATAAGCGACCGTTCAAAACGGCGAGCAAAATTTCTGGTCTGGATCTTTTATTCTTTTATTTCGTTTTTCTCAGATACACAAAGACTACAGCTATCAAACTAACAAATAAATTTTACATATGTTCACGAAAATAATCATGAAAATACTGCATAACCTTCACCAACAGATCCTGTTCCTGCTCATTAAGCGTATCAAGCAGTCCCTGGATCATACGTTTATGAAATTCTCTGTGATGACTGTATGCTTTCCTCCCCTTCTCAGAAAGAGATATATAAACAACTCTACGATCTTTCTCTCCGCGTTTGCGATTTACATATCCTTTCTTCAAGAGGTTATTGATAGCGGTTGTAAGTGTACCAACCGTAATGTTTAAATCTCCTGCAATCGTTGACATATTCTTCGGTTTCTTGATTCCGATCGCATCAATAATATGCAGATCTTTGTTCGAAATATCCTTAAACTCATCTGTGATCACGGCTTTCTCTTCTTCATATGAAATTCCGTGGAATAAGTCTACCACCATATTATTTAAACGATCTTTATCCAATCAATTTACCTCCTAAACAACGATTTAAGAGTATTATACCTTTAATTATTGGAATTTTCCACTTCTAAATTGTGTGCTTCTCCAATAACTTTTGCTAAAGCTTCTTTTGCCTGTGTAGGAAGTGCATTGTATCCACCATCTTCTACGTCTTTTTCGAAGACAAAGTTTAGTCTGTCTGTCATTCTTGCTTTTAATGTTTCCACATAATTCATATCATTGAAATCTGAAACATATCCTTCCATCTCAAGCACTTCGATATCTGTAAATGGTCCCCACTGTTTGAATTCTCCAGTTCCTTCTACAACTTGCTCAATTGCGGAAATTGTTGTTGCAGGTTTGATATCTTTACCCATGAAGTCTCCTGTATTAATGATATAGCAGTCTACATTTCTTTCTTTTACAAGTTTTCTAAACTTCTTGTAGTCATTTACAAGAGGGTATGTTCTAAATGGGTTTGCATATGGTTCCACAACCAGACGGTTTGGATCTACTCCAGGTGCCAGACGTTCCGCACTGCTTCGTTTTGTTGCAAGTGTTGCTCCCATAACAGATGCTAAAGAAGCTCCTTTGATCTTAACAATTGGTGGGATTGTTGGGTCTTTCATAATCCAGAAGATTGCATTTACCGGGTCATTGATCTTATCTACACGGTTTGGTGACCATAATTTGGACTTGATCGCACGACCATTTCCGTTACGGATATCTTCTGTGACAAGAACGACTTTTCCTTCGCTATCTCTTGTTGCAGAGCAATTCTGTGCTGTTAATAAGTATTTATTATCTGGGCATCCTGTTGGATAGTCCGCTGTTTTATCAAAATATGTTGGTTCCATTGCAATAGATGCACCTGTTTCTGTATTGATGATAAATGCATCGTCATGCAGAACCTGAATCTCTTCGTATTTATTATTATGTGTTGCATGTGTTAATGTGGATTTTCCTGATCCTGATAATCCGAAGAAAGATGCTACGAATTTCTCTCCATTATCTAATCTGAATTCTTTCTGTCCACCATGGCAGGAAGCATATCCGTTACGATTTGCGATCGCCCATGCAATTGTTAATGTACCTTTCTTATGTTCCCCAAAGTATTTCATACCAAGAAGTGCAGCACAGTTTGTGTCTGTATTAAAATATGTTAATCCTAATGGATGTTCTTCATGTGTCCACTGTGGATCTGAGAAAATATAGATATCTGTCTCATCTGCAACTGGCTGTGAATTCTTATACATTTCATTGTATTCAGGATTCATATACTGGAAATTTAACATCCAGGAATATAAAATATTTTCTTCACCTTCTGGAATTAAAAGATGTGCTTTTACCATAAATTCAGGATCTAATCCGATATATACCTGTGCATGGTACATTGTTGTCCATCTTGTATCATAGATCGCATCCATTAATTTTAAATCCAGATCATTTGTATCGACACCAGGTTCACTGGAAATTCTTCTTGCGGCTGCACAGCGTCCAGTCACTGATCCATCATTAAATAATAGAACTTTGGACCCCTCATCTAAACCAATCGCTTCTGGTTTATATACTGGCATATCTGTAACGATCGTTCCAGGCGAATTCTTTGCTAATTCATAAGCCTGTTTTAAATCTTTTACTTCTACAACGTTATTTCCATAGAATGCTGCTTCAATAATGGATCTTGTTTTTGAAAATCCAGGCTTTCCTTTTCCGATTTCTTCATGTGTGTAATAAGCTTTTGTTGACATAAGTTACTCCTCCATTCATAGGTTGCTTTCGATGCGTCTTCTCAAAATGTCAAAACTACATGGGCCTGCATCTAAAATCTCTGTGTGGTACGCTTTTAAGCTGTATTTATTCCCTGCCATTTTCTTATAATCAGTCAAAAGCTCATGAAACTCCTGATAACCGATATAATAAGATAAATAATTTGCAGGATTCTCGATAATCATCTGAAATAATTCATCTGCCTGAGAATCATCCATTCCAAATGATCTTAAATACGCCCTGACATCTTTCTTCTTCCATCCTTCATAATGAACTCCAAGATCAACTCTTGAACAAAGTGCCAGATTGTACTCGTACATCTCCATATTCATCTGTTGATAAATATCGCCATATCCTTCAGCATCCATCATACTGTAACTAAAAACTTCTACATACGTTGCATATCCTTCTGAATATCCAGGATAATCAAGCAGATAGCGCACTGGATCATCGTTCCTTGCCGCATAATATACATTCTGGTATAAATGTCCTGGGTATCCTTCATGTGCCAAAGTTGGATATAACTCTGCAGTCTGTGCCTTATTAATGTAAATTACATTCTCCTTGTAAGAATCAATCTCTGGTACCATATAGAACGCAGGACTGGTATATTCTTCCATGGTTTTGTGCACATATTTTATTTTACAGCTAACTTTTGGTGCCTTTGGATAATATTTTACCATCTTTTGCCTTAGTTTGTTAAGTATATTTTGTGGATTTTGCACAATTTTTATATTTTTTTTATGATTTCTATATTCATTTATGATATTTGGATACTTTTTTTGCAATTTTATAAGTTTTCGAAGGCATTTTTCAATGGATCGATCACTGATTTCGATCATTTCTTCTATCGTTTTATCTGATCCTGTTTTCTGTGCAACCAATACTTTATAATATTCTTTTCCATTTTTATAATAATACAGACCATTTTCATTTTTCCCATTTCCATTTAATGCCTGCAAATGGGAATATAATTTTTCATAAGCAGGCAGCACCTTTGTACCGATCAATTTCTTATTTTCTCTGCAGTATTTCTTTTTCTGAGCTGCATTAATTCCTTTAATATCTGCAATTCTTAAATTAAATGTTGCAACCAACATATTGTTTTCTTTTTGCTTTATGACATTCTGAATCTGCTGCAATACTTCTTTTAAAGACTGATCAGATAGGAATAAATTTCTCTTTACCTGTTCCTTGCTGTATTCGATCAGTGAATCAAAATATCCATCCAGTCCCTTCAATAATTGAAAATAGCTTTTGATATCTTTCTCATTTTTCAGACGATATTCACTTAATGTCAGAAGAATCTGTGCCTGCTGCCCAGATGTTTTCCCAAGGATTCTTTCATAATACGGATACATCGAAAGATTTTTCTGTCTTCCTAAATAATCCATCAAAACCATATATGTATTTTGCTGTTTTTTCGTCAATTCCTTTTGTTTAAATTTTTTTAACTTCTCAATTTCTTTTGAAATTTTAATTTTTTCATTCAAGACACTTCCCTGATTCATGGATGGATAAAGATTTTTTGGTTGTTCTAATCTATATTTTTCTGGATTTTCTAAAAAGAAATGCATCGTGATCTCATTTGTTGATATATTTTCTTTAAAAAACGCATCCGTATACTGATCAAATACTTTTTTTGTTGTATTCTTTTTTTGATCTTTCCATTCTTGGATCAGACTATATCCTCCTAGAAATATCAGACAAATTCCAATCATGATCAACTTTATTCTGATCTTTTTCAATCTCCCTGCAAATTCCATTTCTACCTCCAAATAAACACTTGTTAATATCTTATTTTTTAAAGAAAAAAAATAGACTATCCGCACAAGATGTACTATAATTATAAGGATAGAAACAGAAAATCGGAGGATCATTATGAGTAAGAAACCATATTATATTACGACTGCAATTACTTATACTTCCGGAAAACCTCATATTGGTAACACATATGAGATCATCCTGGCAGACAGTATTGCTCGATATAAAAGAATGGAAGGCTATGACGTATTTTTCCAGACAGGAACTGACGAACATGGCCAGAAAGTAGAATTAAAAGCAGAAGAAAAAGGGGTAACACCAAAAGAATTCGTTGATGATGTTGCCGGAGAAATCAAGAGAATCTGGGATCTTATGAACACTTCTTATGACCGTTTTATCAGAACAACTGATGAAGATCACGAGAAACAGGTTCAGAAGATTTTTAAGAAATTATATGAACAGGGAGATATCTACAAAGGTGAATACGAAGGTTTATACTGTACACCTTGTGAATCTTTCTTCACAGAGAGCCAGTTAGTAGATGGTAAATGTCCTGACTGCGGACGTCCAGTACAACCTGCAAAAGAAGAAGCTTATTTCTTAAAATTAAGCAAATATGCAGACCGTCTGATCGAACACATCAATACACATCCTGAATTTATTCAGCCAGAATCCCGTAAGAATGAGATGATGAACAACTTCCTTCTTCCGGGACTTCAGGATCTGTGTGTATCCAGAACTTCTTTCAAATGGGGAATTCCGGTAGATTTCGATCCAAAGCACGTTGTATACGTATGGCTTGATGCTCTTACAAACTATATCACAGGAATCGGATATGATGCAGACGGAAACAGCACAGAGCAGTTTGGCAAGCTTTGGCCGGCAGATCTTCATCTGATCGGAAAAGATATCATCCGTTTCCATACAATTTACTGGCCAATCTTCCTTATGGCACTTGATCTTCCACTTCCGAAACAGGTATTCGGACATCCTTGGCTGCTTCAGGGAGACGGTAAGATGAGCAAATCCAAGGGAAATGTTCTCTATGCAGATGAACTCGTTGATTTCTTCGGTGTAGATGCAGTTCGTTACTTTGTACTGCATGAAATGCCATTCGAGAATGACGGTGTTATTTCCTGGGAACTGATGGTAGAGCGTTTGAACTCCGACCTTGCCAATACACTTGGAAACCTTGTAAACAGAACTGTTTCCATGACAAACAAATACTTCGGCGGAACAGTAGAAGATAAGGGTGTTGTAGAAGATGTAGATGCAGAACTGAAAGCAGTTGTAGAGAATGCTTCTAAAGCAGTTGATGCTAAGATGGCAGACCTCCGCGTTGCCGATGCGATTACAGAAATCTTCAATCTGTTCAAACGCTGCAATAAATACATTGATGAGACAACTCCTTGGGTACTCGGAAAAGATGAATCCAAGAAGGATCGCCTTTCTACAGTACTTTGGAATCTGATCCAGAGCATTTCTGAAGGTGCAAGACTTCTTGAATCTTTTATGCCTTCTACAAGTAAGAAGATCCTTGAGCAGCTTGGTAACGGACATGTAACAGAGAAGCCGGAGATCCTGTTCCAGAGAATGGATCTTGAGGAAGTTATGAAAAAAGTAGAAGAACTTCATCCGAAGGTAGAAGAAAAGGAAGAGGAAGAAGCTGTGATCGACATTGAGCAGAAAGATGAGATCACATTTGAGCAGTTCGGAGCAATGCAGTTCCAGGTTGGAGAGATCATTGCATGTGAGGCTGTAAAGAAATCCAAAAAGCTTCTCTGCTCTCAGGTAAAAGTTGGAAGCCAGGTAAAACAGATCGTATCCGGAATCAAAGCGCATTACACACCGGAAGAAATGGTTGGTAAGAAAGTTATGGTTCTTGTAAACCTGAAACCTGCGAAGCTGGCAGGCGTACTTTCAGAGGGAATGTTGCTTTGTGCAGAAGATGCAGAAGGTAACCTTGCACTGATGACACCAGAAAAAGAAATGCCGGCTGGAGCAGAAATTTGTTAATTTAAATGTTTGAAAATTCAGACAATTATAATTAAAAAAGATAATAAATAAAAAATATAAAAAAATCGAATAAATATATTGACAAATTGGATGCCGAATGTTATTATATAACCATCAAAGAGAGAAAGAAATCTCCCAAAGATATTTAACTAAGAAGGCAAAAGTAACAGACGCCGGATTAGATTAAAAATACAAGTTCAACAGGAGGTCAGTCCCATGGACAGTATAGTTTCAGATTTTTATCAATATGTCAGTGGTATGATGAGTGAAGGTTTCTGTGAAGAAAGAGACCTTTGCCAAGCGTAAAAGTCCAGTAGAAAGAAAAGAAGATCAAAGATCGGAGAGTACGGAAACTGGAAGCAAAGAGAAAAAGATGAATCACTCATAGATGTATTGAATAAAAATACCGCATATAACATAGAATGAAAAATGTGTAAAGAAACATTGAAAGGATATGTTATAATCTCAGATTTGTTATAAAAGCAGGAATGACTTGACAGAAGATTTAATACATAAAGTATTGAATGGATATGAAAATCATTCAGGTGATAAAATAACAGACGACAAAGGTCTCACAGGAACGTAGAATCGAGAATAATCTCCGATACAAAATATAAAATTATAATAATAATACAATTAAATAACACTAAAAATGCACTTTCAAAAGGAATTGAAGGTGCATTTTTTTGACATTACAGACCTCATATGGTAGAATAATGAAAGAGTATCGGCTAGTGCCTAATGGACACATTCAGAGCAAAACTAATATTTCAATGACAATGAGGTGAGTACAGTGGATAAGTATGAATATAAGTTAAAGACAGAAGAGATGCTGGAACTTATGGAAGATGGAGAATACAGAAAAGCAGCGGCAGCAGCAGATCTGATTGACTGGAAGCGTGTCCGTAACGCAGGGATGCTGATGAATGTCAGTGATATTTATGAGAAAACAAAAGAGTATCAGAAGAGCTACGATGTGATGAATCTTGCATATCGCCGTTCCGAAGGAAGCCGCAAGGTGATCTATAAGTTATGTTCTCTTGCAATTAAGACAAAGAATATAGATGAAGCAATTGACTATTATGACGAATTTATCCAGATTGCACCGAAAGATCCGAACAGGCATATCCTTAGATATCAGATCTTAAGAGCGCAGAGAGCGCCGATCGAACAGCAGATTGAGGCTCTGGAGGAATTTAAGAAGGCAGAATATATTGAAGAGTGGGCTTATGAACTGGCGAAGCTTTATCGCGAAGCAGGTATGATGACAGAATGTTTGGAAGAGTGTGATGATCTGATCCTCTGGTTCAGCGAGGGTAAGTATGTTTATAAGGCAATGGAACTGAAGATGCAGTATAAGCCATTGTCACCATCGCAGCAGCAGAAATATGATCACAGATATGAGAAGCTTTCTTCAGAGACAGAAGAAATACCGGATCTGGCTTCCTATTTAGGAGAAGACGAGGAAAAAGATTCTGCGTCAGAAGGAGCTGAAGCACTTGGAGATACAAGATCAATCGGGCTGACAGAACAGCCGGTGATGGAGAACGACAGTACTTCCGATGTGATTGACACGGATGCGGTTACTTTGGAAGCGGCAGAAGAGCCGGATGCCGAAGTAGAAAATCAGGAAGAAGCAGGAGTAGAAACAGCAGAAGTTATAGAAGTTTCCGAGGATGAGTCAGAAGTTCAGCCGGCAACGGTAGAGACAAGTGGAGATAAGAGAACACTTAGCAAAGATACTGCTTCCATACCGATTGTCAGTAAGAATCCGGTAAAACCAGTCAAGAAGAAACTTGGAGATACGATGCGGTTAGATGAAGCTCTACAGCAATTACTCAATCCGAAACCGGAAGTTCAGGCAGAACCGGGAGAAGAAGTCGAACCGGATATGACAGATCTGGAAGAGGATATTGCAGCAATTGAGGATGTAGAAGATCTTGAGATCGTGAATCAACTGACAGAAGAGAAGAAAGCTGAGGAAGCCAGTAAAGAACGAGTAGTTCCTTCAGGGATGAAAGAACTGATACCGGAACCGGAGACAGAAGAAGAGCTTATAGAACAGGCAGTGGAGGAGACTTCAGAAGATGTCCCAGAAGATGCAGTTGCTATAGAAGCAGAAGAAGCAGAACCGGAAGAGGAAGAAATTCTTGAAGCAGGGGAAGCAGAACCGGAAGAGGAAGAAATCCTTGAGGTAGAAGAGGCAGAACCGGAAGAGGAAGAAGTTCTTGAAGTAGAAGAGGCAGAACCGGAAGAGGAAGAAATCCTTGAAGTAGAAGAGGCAGAACCGGAAGAGGAAGAAATTCTTGAAATAGATGCAGCTGAGTCAGAAGATCTGACAGATGAATCAGAAGATTTGTCTGAGGTGGAGGAACTGATCTTAGAAACTGAAGTTGTCAATGATGAAGATGATTCAGAAGGAGCAGCAGTAAGAGAGACTATGGACAATAAAAATAATGAAGAACCAATTTTATCACCAGAGATACAGAAACTGATTGATGAGATTGAAGGTGTTATTCCGGAAGAGGAAGAAGTAGATGCAACAGTAAGTTCAGAAGAAGTTCTTGAGGTAGAAGAAGAACCACATGAAAATATGGGAGAGCTTGCGGATGATCTCAGACTCGGTGAGGATGAGTACGAAGATTATGATGCGTATGACTGGGATGATGCAGAAGAGTTTGACGAAGACGATATTTTAGATGATTATGAAGAGTCTGATGACGATTTGTTGGATGATTATGAAGAGTCTGATGACGATCTGCCGGATGATTATGAAGACGCTGATGATGATCTGTTCAGTGAGGAAGAAGGATATGAAGATCTGGATGCCTATGGTTATGAAGAAGACGATGAGGATGATGAAGTAATCAATCCAAGAGATCTTTTCACAGCGGAAGATAAGGTTTCAGATGATGATCTTCTTAGTCTGAATTCTTATGAAGAAGTGCCAAATTTTGAAGATGAATTCAGCGTGAATCCAGCGCATAGTGAGGAACCGGATGACAGAGAGATTCCGGATGAAGATGACGGAATTGATATCATGTCTGCGACGACACCATTGAGCCGTAAAGAGACTGCAAAATTGATCGCAACAGGTAAGACATCACCATTACCGTTAGATGAGATTGCAGATGCAATGTCTGATACAGGATTTATTGTACATGGTCGTTATGATCTTGAAACACAGAGTGGAATTGGTACAAGAGCAGGACTTACAGAGGAACAGAAAAAACTCTTCTCTTATTTTGTACCTGTGCGTGGTATGAGTGAGCAACTGGTAGATGTACTTGAGCAGGATAAGAACTGTACAAACCGCAAAGGAACTTCCAGAACAGGAAATCTCCTGATTATTGGAAATAAAGGAAATGGAAAGACAGTCCTTGCTGTTGATGTTGTAAAGGCAATCCAGAAGCAGCGTGATATTCGTCAGGGTAAGGTTGCAATTGTGACAGGTGAGTCACTGAATAAGAAGAGAATCGGAGACATTTTCCGTAAACTGTACGGCGGTGCACTGATCATTGAAAAAGCCGGACAGATGAACGAAAAAACACTCGCCAAGCTGAACAAAGCAATGGAGCAGGATACAGGAGAACTTTTGGTAGTTCTTGAAGAGCAGAGAAAACCACTGGACAGACTTCTTTCTTCCAACAGAGAATTCAGAAGAAAATTTACTTCCAGACTTGAAGTGCCGATCTTTATCAATGATGAGCTTGTAACATTTGGACAGACTTATGCTCAGGAGAATGGTTACAGAATCGATGAGATGGGAATTCTTGCACTGTACAGTAAGATTGATTCTTTACAGCGAGAAGATCATGCAGTGACAGTAGCAGAAGTGAAAGAAGTGATGGATGATGCGATTGCTCATTCACAAAAAGCTTCCGCAAAGAAACTTGTGAAGAGAGTATTTGGAAAGAATACAGATTCTTCCGACAGAATTCTGCTTTCAGAGAAAGATTTCAACATTTAATGACATATATTTGTTAAGAATTAATAGACAGTCAGTAAAACGACTGTCTATTTTTGTGCAATAATACATTTTCTCTTTCTTTTTTATACAGTATCAAGTATAATAAAACTATAGTGTTCAAGGGTAGAATGAAACTTTGTTACCAATTGAATGATTCGGTAATGTGCCTTGATCTATAAGAAATTGTATGGTTTTTAAATCATTACAATCAGGAATATATTTGAGCAGTGAGGTGGCTTTATGGTTAAGAAAAACAGCACGAAGACGAAAGTGCAGCCTTATGAGATCGGAGAACTTGACCATTATCTTTTTGGGCAGGGAAATCATTATGAGATTTATAAAAAGATGGGTGCCCATGAGGTGACAAAGAACGGAAAAAGAGGAGTATATTTTGCGGTATGGGTTCCTCATGCAGTAAACGTTTCTGTAATCGGAGAGTTTAATGACTGGGATGAGACGAAAGATAAGATGAAGAGAGGGGAGCCTCTCGGAATATATACATGCTTCGTTCCGGAGGCGAAGAAAGGGGATTTGTATAAGTTCTGTATAGAGACACAGGCGGGTGAGAAGATTTACAAAGCAGATCCATTTGCTAATTATGCAGAGCTCCGGCCGGGAACAGCTTCCAGAATCACAGATATTTCTAATCTGAACTGGTCAGACAGTAAGTGGATGACAGCTCGTGAGAAGTGGGATAACAAAGAAGAACCAGTGTCTATTTATGAAGTACATATGGGTTCCTGGATGAGACATCCTGGAAGAGAAGATGAAGGATTTTATACATATCGTGAGTTTGCAGAAGCAATTACAAAGTATGTAAAAGAGATGGGATATACTCATGTTGAGTTGATGGGAATCGCAGAGCATCCGTTTGACGGTTCCTGGGGATATCAGGTGACCGGATATTATGCACCAACTTCACGCTATGGAACACCGGAAGATTTTGCATATATGGTGAATTACCTTCATAAGAATAATATCGGTGTTATTCTTGACTGGGTACCGGCGCATTTCCCGAAAGATGCACATGGTCTGGCAGATTTTGACGGAACACCGACATTCGAATATCCAGATCCGAGAAAGGGCGAGCATCCTGATTGGGGAACGAAGGTGTTCAATTATGAAAAACCGGAAGTTTCTAACTTCCTTCTGGCGAATGCATTGTTCTGGGTTGAACATTATCATGTAGATGGACTTCGTGTAGATGCAGTGGCATCTATGCTGTATCTAGACTACGGAAGAGAAGATGGACAGTGGATTCCGAATAAATTTGGCGGAAATGAGAATCTTGAGGCGATTGCATTCTTTAAACATCTGAATTCTGTAGTTTGTGGAAGAAATAAAGGCGTTATGATGATCGCAGAAGAATCTACAGCATGGCCGAAGGTGACAGGATCTCCTGAGGATGACGGACTTGGATTTACTTTGAAGTGGAATATGGGTTGGATGCATGACTTTACAGAGTACATGAAACTAGATCCGTATTTCAGAAAAAATGCACATCATATGATGACATTTTCCATGGAATATGCATATTCAGAGAACTATATTCTTGTACTTTCTCATGATGAGGTTGTTCATCTGAAATGCTCCATGTTGAATAAGATGCCGGGAGAAGGATGGGATAAGTTCCGCAACTTGAAAGCGGCATATGCATTTATGATGGGACATCCTGGAAAGAAACTTCTCTTTATGGGACAGGAGTTCGCACAGCTTCGTGAGTGGAGTGAAGAGAGAGAACTGGATTGGTTCCTTCTTGCAGAAGAACCGCATCAGCAGATTCAGAACTGGTATAAAGATTTGCTTCATCTTTATAAGAAGAATAAGGCATTGTATGAGTTGGATAATGATCCAAAGGGATTTGACTGGATCAATAAGGATGATATCTTCCGGAGTATTTTCAGTTTCATAAGACATTCAAGGGATGGTAAGAAAAATCTGCTCTTTGTATGCAACTTTACACCGGTAGACAGGCCAGATTACCGTGTTGGTGTTCCGAGAAGAAAGCAGTGCAAGCTTGTTCTTAACAGTGATGAGACAAAATACGGTGGATCAGGAGAAGAACGCCCATTGGTTTACAAGCCAGAGAAACAGGAATGTGATGGTCAGAAATATTCCTTTGCATATCCTCTTCCGGGATATGGTGTGGCAGTATTTGAGTATTAAGTTGTATGGTATAGTGTTTTCCACGAATAGATGGAACAGGAATTAGACATACATTGATTTGCCCCTGCATAGATTGTAAAAAACAAACTATGCAGGGGCTTTTCTATGAGAGAATATATTGAGGAGCGTGCAGTAGAAATTGCAAATTATATTATAGAAAATAATGCGACAGTGAGACAGACAGCAAAACAGTTTCGGATTAGTAAGAGTACGGTGCATAAGGATGTTACAGAACGTCTGCTTCAGATCAACCCATCATTGGCTCATGAAACGCGTAAGGTTTTAGACACCAACAAATCAGAACGTCACATCCGGGGAGGGCTCGCCACCAGAGAAAAATATTTACACTTGCATACTTCCAATTATTGAAGTTAATGTTACAATAAAAAAGGATATTCAATCGGAAACACGGACATTGAGAGGAGACTGTTCAAATGCGGGTGGCAATCATTGAAAGGGATGAAAAAGTATTAGAAGAACTGAAAAAAGGTTTAAAACGCGTAGATCCGAATTACGAGTTGGCGGGGATTGCAGGGAACGGACAGTCTGCATATGAGATGATAACAGTTATGCAGCCAAACCTTGTTATTATGGATATTGGGCTTCCACGGATGAATGGATTAAATCTTTTGAGAAAATTACGCACGGAAGGACGCGAGTTTCGTGTGATTATTATAACAAAGGATGAAGATTTTCAACAGGCAAAGCAGGCAATCGATCTGGGGGTGGACGGATATTTAGTACAGCCGTTTCAGCCGATGGAGCTTAAGAAGGCATTAAGCCGTATTCATGAAAAAATAAGGAATGAGTATTGGATGCAGGCTTCTTTTACTGTTGAAAATGTTCTGTTGAGCTGCAGAGATGGAGAAATTATATCGAATCAGAAGTTAAATGAAATGACCATTCGGAGATTTGGTTTTACAGTGGATGATCCGGGATATTTATTTACGGTTTCAATGGCAGACGAATACGAGGAGCAGAAGGAAAATATACGTGGATTTCTCGAAGAAATCTGTAGACGTGAGTGTGGATTTTCGGCATCTGTTATATGTTCGGATCAATGGAAAAAGGTGTACCTGATCATTTACCGGGTATATGAAGCTAGGAACTGGAAAGAATATTTTCAAAAAAATGTGGTTACAGGGTTATGTAGGAAGTTTCCGGGGACAATTATTTGTGTATGGATAGAGACAAAACAGCTGACAAAACTGGTAGATGCAATGATTCAGGCAGGAAGTCTCATGGAATGGAATCTTCTTCAGCCGCGAGGAGTTTTAATCTGTCAGCAGACAGTTGAGAAATTTGAAGTTGTTCCGGTGCGTTATCCGGTAGAATTAGAACAACGAATGCGGGAAATGATTTTCGATGAAAACAAGAAAGGAATTGCCAGACAATTTCAACTTGTTTGTGAGGAAATGAAAAGAGAAAAATATTTTCCAAAAGAAATAAAATACAGTATCATTCGTTTTTGTATGGCAGCTGGA
>ERZ857951.2936-NODE-2936-length-13758-cov-4.045537_pt1 | contig 13758 bp, 15 predicted proteins | sample MGYA00519759_ERZ857951 | MGnify/ENA primary metagenome ERZ857951 (study PRJEB31778, sample SAMEA3449377) | human gut metagenome | biome: human gut; feature: human-associated habitat; material: faeces | place: United Kingdom | collected 2010/2012 ...
AGGCCCCTGCCGTGAATGGCGGAATTGCCGTCCAACAGCAGATAGCGTAGCTTTGGCATAGCGGAAAAGACGGGGAAACAGGCGTCAGTGAGCGCGCCGTCCTCCACACCGAAATTCACCATGCTTTTGTGCCCGGCAAAGGGGGCAAGCAGTTCATCCGTCGCCGGATAATCTTTCACATGGAATCCCACCAGGCTGTAACCGGCCAGCCGCTCCATGAGTTCCATGGTCAGCTCCGGAATTTCAAATTTCTTTTCTCCGTCTAAGGTCAGAATACCGTTTTCCCAGTCTGCTGTTCTGGCCCGTTTTGGTAATTCCACTGCTTACCTCCTTATTCCTGTTCTTTGTAGCTGGCTTCAATGTCGATGAACCGCACATACACGGCGCAGACTTCGCCCTTGGCGTCATAGCCGAAGTAGACGGGATAGTAACCGTCACCCCAGCCGGAAGCGAAGATGGGCAGGTTGCAGTCCGTGTCCGGCACGGTCCAGTTGAGCCAGTCGCCGCAGTCCCCTTGATATTGGGGATGGGCTTTGGCGTTTTCCTCCAGCAGGTCGCAAAACAGGTCGTTGTAGGGGTCGATGTCCTCGTCCTCCTCCAACCGCTTGTTCCAGTATGCTTGGAAGGCTGCTTGGGTCTGGATGTCTGCAACACAGCCCATACCGGCATCGACACCAAAGCCGAAATAGTCACCATCTTCCCAATCCGCATCCAGGTTTTCGCTGCCGGTCATGCCCAGCTCATAGCGGACGGGCTTTCCTGCTCGGACCTCCACCTTGACACAGGCGTAGCGGTCGCCGTAGGTTTTACTGGGGACTACGCAGATTTTCACCGGGTAACTTCCGGCGGGGATGGTCTGAATAAACGGTCGGGCATCCTCCAGCTCGACCAGAGGGTCACAGGCAAAGAGCGTTCCGGTAGGAAAGTGGACAGCGCCGATGTCCAGCACATCCACTGCCATCTTGCCGATGACCTTTTCGGTAAAATAGGATTCCAGGTCAATTTTGCAGTTCAGTTTGTCCTTGAGCGCTTTGTATTTTGTCATCCATTCGGTTGTAGGCATATTCTCCTTTTTGAATGATTTTTGAGGTTGAATCCATTAAGTCTGCTGGTGCTGCATGGATACGAATTTCAGATAATAAAAAAACCTGCGCCGCACTGTCATAAGGACAGGCTGACGCAGGGCAAAAAAGCCGCACAGAACCAGCAGCCGATTTTAAGCAATCGGCTTTTTTCTGGAACGGTACGATTGGGTCGGATTGTACCCCTATCAGGGTGTGTTGATTATTTCTGCACATCTTCTTTCACTCTGTTTCCGCTTTCTTTTGCCCGCTGCATTGCATCCAGCAGGGCGTTGATTTGAAATTCTACCATGTCCTCTGCCAGCTCTGGAAACAGGAAGGGCATGGTGTTTGGGATTGCTTTGTAGACCATCATCATCGACAGCGACAGGTTGCCAAATAGTCGTGGGTCGATGTGGTCGGCAGAAAGACCGAAAATCTCCAGCAAATCGCGGAATAGTTTGGTCTGGTCGTTACGGAAGGTTTGGAAATTTTCTTGAGAAAGGCAGCGGTAAATCTCCTGTTCCTCTTCGATGGAAAGTACGGCGATGCCTTTTTTCTCACCATATACGCAGGTCTCCAAAAAGGTGCGGACACTCTCCTGCCAGTTGAGTGTAGAATCCTCCATCAGCCGGCGGGCATATTGCAGCAGTTTGGGCTGCTGGTAGCGCAGAGCCTCCAATACAAGCTCTTCTTTAGAAGGAAAAAAGGTGTAGAAAAAGGTCTTGGAGATGCCTACCTGTTTGCACAGGACATCAATGCTGCTGTGGATCAGCCCACGGTCCACGATGCACTGGAGCATAGTGGTCAGCAGAGCGATCCGCACCTGCTCCCGTTCCTGTTCGGAATAGGCTTTTCGCGCCATAGCTTTCCATTCCCCTTCCTGAGTATATAAAGGATAAAAATCTAAATTAGTATTTATATCATAACCGAACGGAAGGAAATATACAACTGTTTTTTGAAAAAATTTTATGAATCGAGAAAGTTTTTGCCCGGCTTCTTTGACAGATGGGAGTAAAGATGATATTCTTGGGATAAATAAAGCGAAGGGATTTGAACGTATGATGCAGGATTTGCAGTTTTATCACGGCAGTATGTTTATATGAGGTTTATTCTGTATCTGGGGGATTTCTCTGTGAGGGAACAAGATAGGAGGTACAGCAAATGAAATACTTCTTAACAAGTAGTCTTTTGATTCCAAATACTGAGAAGATCAATCCGGCAAACGGGTTCCTTGATGCCCTCAAACATTGTGTGCCGAATCCATGTAAAGCGGTATTTGTCTGCTCTGACCCTGTACACCATGAAAAGACAGAGCGATTTGCAAAATCAATTCAAGCAGCGTTCCTCTCCGCCGGGTTTGATTTTAGCCAATTTACGATTCTGGACAGCAAAAATCAAGAGGATGCAGCTGATTTGGTAAGCGGTGCTGAATTGATAATCTTGGCAGGAGGTCATGTTCCGACGCAAAATCGTTTTTTCGCACAAGTTGGTTTAAAAAACCTCTTGCAATCCTTTGGCGGGGTACTCATTGGAATCAGCGCAGGCTCGATGAATTGTGCTGAGGTGGTCTATGCCCACCCGGACTTAGCAGGTGAGGCAATAGATGCTGCATACCAGAAATATCTTCCTGGTCTTGCTCTGACGAAAAAGATGATTCTCCCTCACTACCAAATGATAAAACATGATATGCTTGATGGACTGCGCGTAATGGAAGATATTGCATATCCAGATAGTCGGGGGAAAGCGTTTTATACCCTGGTAGACGGAAGTTACCTTTATTTGGATAATGGCATTGAAAAAATATGTGGGGAAGCCTATCTGATTACAGATGGAGAGCTGTCGCAAATTTCTTCCTTGGGAAATACAGTGGTTGTATAATGGACACCGTGTTTTGAAATAAAATAAAAATAGAGCGAACTGATTTTGATTTAATCAGTTCGCTCTATTTTTATGAATCATGATAAGATGTTGCTGAATCGTTGCCGCGACTTCACAAAGTCAGGTTATGAGATTATTCCCACTCGAGCGCCAGACCTTAATTTCTCGTGATTTTATGCACTAAAAGTACGCTTTTAGTCCACACATTCCACATATTTCACGCTATCCGTAGCGTCTTTACGAATTCTGTAGCCATTTTGTAGCCATTGGCTACAACCTAACCTCCGCTGGCTGATTCACCTCAAAGCCACTCAGAACTATCTATTTCAAATAATACATGAAGGTTTGCAACATGGAAAAATACATCTACGATAACAGCAACGGTCTTTGGTATGAACTGCACGGAGATTATTATCTGCCGTGTCTGGTCATTCCGGAAGAAGAAAATCACACCATCGGTACCTGGGGCAGAAAGCATCAGCAATATCTGAAAGAATATCATCCTATGTTCTACAATGACCTTATTCTCATCGGAAAGCTGTATAGCTATCTTGCAAACATTGACACTCAGGCTCGAAATAAATTCGACCTGCTTGTAACGCATCTGGCAGAGACAGGGGGCATTAGCGAACATCTGAAAGCACCGGATCAGATGGCATGGGTCAGAGCTATGAACAATATCCGCAACCGTGCAGAGGAAATCGTCCTCAATGAACTGATCTACGGGGTGGCTACGGTATGAGAATCCTTGAAGAATTCTGGTACGGCAATATCGAGCCGACTGAGTACAACACATCCTCCTGCAAGGAGCACAAGAAATTACTGGAATTGATCTGCCGGAACAAAGAAAAGCTCCAGGTCACCATGACGGACGAGCAAAAAGAGCTGTTCTATCGCTACACCGATGTCATTCGTGAACATCAGATGATAACAGATTTCCTGATATTCCAGAACGGTTTTAAGAAGGGCGCCAAGATGATGTTGAAGGTCATGGAAGACTAATGATATCGATGGTCAGCCGGGCAGTTGTTAGCTGCTCGGCTGATTTTTCTTATTTCTTCGCTCTGGTAATTCCGCCGACTTTTTTCTCTCTAACCAATGTCACTCCACCAACCTTTGTGCTGACATTTGTTCCTCCTACACTATGGTTGCTCGGTTGATGAACTTTGGTAATTCCACCTACGCTTGAAGCAGAAGTGTTTTTGCCATTCGCTCTTGTAACCCCACCAACTTTTTCGCCTTTACCAGCCAAAGTAATACCGCCAACTTTTCCGCTTATTTTTGATTCAAAATCAAGATAAGCAGAGGTAGGCATCAAGTCCTTTCCGTCTGTTACGCAGCCATGATTCACAGAATATTTTCTGGTATAATACTCAAATTGACCATTATGCTTATTGCAAAGCATGACCACAATATAAGCACTGCTATCAGATTTAATCTTTTCAATAACAACTGCATAAAAACGATTCAGTCCACCACGTCCTGTGGCTGTTGCGGATCCTTTTACAGGTTTGATCGCTCTTTCCTGTTCTTCGACAACCAGTTCATTTAGAAGCGATGCATATTTTTGAATAGCATCGGAAGGTGCAGGATTTCCTTTTGCAGATCCCTGTCCATAGAATGAATAAACTGTTCCTACTTCATAGTACGCAAGGGGATACGATGAATTATAACTTTCTATGTTTTCCATATTCTCTCCTCCTTACTTCAATGTATACTGACGTTCATCCAGAGGGATTTCATCAATCCATCTCTGGTGAACACTGTCATATAATGTTACAACCAGCATACCCTTCTTCTTATCAATCTGCATATAGATCTTGTACTTCTTGCCACCTGGGTTCGGTATGTTGATTGTGCCCAGTTTCTGGTTTCCATTCAGATTATGTTGATAAACTAACACTTCAACAGACGATACATCTCGATCCAAACATTCGACTTCTTGATAGATCCCCTTCTTAGTGAGCTTGTCGAACGCAGTATCCTTAACAGGAATACCTTTTTCGATAATAGGAATAAAATTGTTCTCCACAACATCCCAGACACCATAGTCGTTGTCTACAACATCTTCAATCAATTTCTCGTCTCTGCAACCGACCATAGCCAGACCACGAACGATACTGGTTAACACTTCGTTCTCAGATGCTTTGTTGTGTTTCAGAGATTTAATCACGGTATCCTGTTCCGTGATTTTGGAAGAAACACGATTATTGCCAAAACGGTCAACAAGCAGATTCTGCACTGCAGGAATCAGTGAGGAACCACCCGCCAAAATGACATGATCAATTTCAAAAGGATCGGTAATATTACCATTCTCAAGACAAAGTTCTATCAGATCGTCAATTTCATCCAATTTCTCCTCGATTGCATTTGCAAAATCATCACGATAAAAAGTTCTTTCGTCGATCTGAATGTTCTTGCCAATGAACGAGAATTTATACTTCTGAGCCTTTGAGAGATCGCATTTGCAACGCTCAACAGCGCTAATGAAACGAATGCCCTCCTCACAGGAAGACAGTTTCTCCCAAAGTTGCTCTGCATTTAAATTACGATTAAAACCAAACTCTGCTGCAATTCTTTTGGTTCCGTATTTGCTATGATGACAAAAACTATTTATGAAAAATAGACGTGTTAATTCTTCGCCACCAAGCGTGATTCTTTCTTTTGCGATCGTCTCGTGGGGATGTAGTTTATCGGCTCCGACTTGCTTTTTAAGATTTACAATGGCGAGATCAAGCGTACCACCGCCAAAATCAAACACCATGACAGTCTTGTCATTCTTCAAATTTAACCCATAGTGAACAGCTACTGCAACAGGTTCAGAAACAAACTCCGTCTTTTTGTTAGCTTCCTCGTAGGACTCATAGTATCCAGCTTTAACCAGAGCTTTTTTAAGTACATTTTTCTGAATATCACCGTATTGTACAGGTACACCCATTACAACACCGGACATATCAATTTCAAGCTCATCTGCACTCTTTTCAGCCTTCACTCGTAAAGCTTTGAGTATAGCTGCAATTAGCTCTACACCATCATAAGAACGACCGCCCACATTATATGAGAGAGCAGTTCCTTTGTTTTCCAAATCCAATTTGATTCGCTTAATAAATAATTGGTTGTTGGAAATCAATCCACTTTGGGTGTACTGATTCATCGCATCTGTACCAACAGAGACTTTACCGTTTCTATCAATTAAGATAACCGATGGCAACGTTTCTCGAGGGAGCGTATCTTTGACATCTACCACTAATGTGTGCTCTGCCTTATCATCACCAACAAAGCGCATTGCGATAGACGAATTGGTTGTACCGAAGTCTATTCCGTATTTATATATCATGGCTTTGCTCCTTATAACTTCTTTTTATACTTAGAACGGTGCTTGTTTTGACCATTCGCACCTTTTTTGCTTTTTTTGCTAACGGTGTAGTGAACAGGTGCACCACTTTTTTTCTTTCCAGGCTGCCCATATTTCGGATAGCCTTTACGCACTTTCTTCTCATACCCCGGAAGATCAATTTCAACGGAAGCTTGTGCATTATATTGCTGCCACTTACCATCATCATCCTGATAACGGAAGCCCAGGCTTCTCAATCTAATGGTATCAGGTGCACAATCATTATCCATCGTTACACGATGCGTATAAGGATCAAATGCAATTTTGTTTTGATACTTCCAATCGTCTGTATCCGCTATAGGTAGCAAATCCAATGCTTCGAATCCTTCTCTCAAAGAAAGCACAATATCAATTAGATGAGAAGCAACAAGGCTGGCCTTAATTTCGCCCTTTGTCAGCTTTAAGTTAATCGCCAGTTCTTCCAGCTGCTCCATCGGGAGATATACGGAACTGAACAATTCCTGACTATGGCTTCTTAGTTTGCGCTCGGATGTATTAAGCTTTCTCTGGACTTTCCTGTTGTTTTGCTCCAGTAATCTTATCGTTTCGATAATAACATCATGTTCACAATTGCCGCTGTTTTTCAGCAAAGAATCCATTACTTCTGCAGTCGAAATTTTAATCGTTGTTTCTGAATCGTCGAACAGAACTTCAACCAATGACTTGGCAGCCTTGCCCTCAAGCTTCGGCAACAGGCAGCTAATTGCTGAACTTATATTTTCGCTATTAATGATTTCATTCACCTTGGAAACAATCCAACGCCATATACTTTGATCAACAATCGTATTCCAAAACCCACTGAAAAAGGAACTACTCTTCCCTGTAGCATCACTTAATTCTTTTTGGATTGCTTTCTCAATAAGCAACTCAAATTCTGGATTACTCAAATCTTCTGCCGAAACAGGAGCCTTTTCCACTAAATAATCGCACAATCTTTCGGGGTGTTGATTTAAGAAATCGCTTGCCGGACCTTCGATAAGATCAATGGCACCTTCATCATACAATTTCAGTAAAATGGGCAGTGCATAGTCCTTAAACGAACCCTTTTCCAAACATTGCAGTACTCTGTTCACAAAACCCTGATCACGGAATTGCACATGATATTCCTCGGACACCACGCCTGAAGAAATAAAGCTCTTCAAGAAGGCTTCTTCATAGGGCATCTTCACATCATTCAAAGAACGATATGCTTTTTCTCTATTTTCATCATTGTCGGTTTCCTGCAGCTTTGCTACATAATCACGAATTTTTTCAATATATACTTTATGTTGCTTGAGATACTTATCGAGCTTAGACAACTCGTTCCTCAGTGTTTCAAGCATCTTTTCATCAGCAGAAAGCTGAACTTCTGGAAGATCGGATGTGTCTCCATTCTCTTTGTTTTCAGACATGAGGGGGACTTCAGTTTTTTCCGTTATCTCTACATCGGAAACTGCGGAGTCCTTTTCTTTCTTTTTTTCGGCATTGATCTTCTTGACAAGTTTAGTTCGTTCTTTGCGCTTTGTATCCTGAAGCACAAATAAATCATCATAGTATTTTTGGAATATTTGGAGTATGCCAGCATCTGCAAATCGTAAAATCTCGTTTTCAAACGAACTTGCTGTTTTGCATCCAAGAATAACCTGAACTACATCTATTTCTTCAGGCTTGCAATATAGCGGACTAATCTTTTGATATTTTCCCGCCCAAGGCAATGTACCAAGAATCTCTGATCCACAAATCAACTTTGTGATTTCAGGGAGATGAAAACCTTCGATTTTCTCGATAATAGCGCTTTCTTGCTCTAACATAGCAAAAGCGGTTAGCTTCTTATATTCAGCCATCGGCAGTTTCCGATTTGCACACAATTCAGCTAATTGAACTTTTATACCCATGGTTAGTTCCTTTCATAGCAGTTTAAGCAGTACGGAATATCTTCCAGCAGGAGACTTCCGCAATTCACACATTTGAAATGACCATTTTTCACCCTAAATTCCTTTTCCAAATAATAACGGACAATCTTTTTCTCTGGTTGATTATACTGCTCCTGTTCAAAGCATCGTATAATTTCCGCAAAATCGTATATAATTTTTCGGAATTCACTCGTATTCAAAATCACAGAAGAATCTTGGAGATATACCATAATACTTGAGCCTATCATTTTCATCATATTTTTGCGAATTTCAGATTCCAACGGCGGTTCAAATTGAATAACATTTTTTTCTCCTAATTGGTGGTTTATTTTTTGGCGCAGCTCACAAATAGCTTGATAAGATTTGCGAAGTTCTGTTAAAAGCAGCTTTACTGTATCCAACATCAAAGAGGACTGTAGTTTTCTCTGATTCCACACAGACAAAACAACTTTCTCGCCCAATAGATAACCGCTTTTGATAGTTTCAAGTTCGGAGGAACGTTCTATAAGTTGCTGGTGAAGTAGCTTCTTCTGCTCATCATCGCTACTGCTTGAATAAGCGGTAAGTGTACGATAAATTTCGTGATAAGAACTAAGTTTACCTTTGAAGTTGCCGCCAATGATCATGCAAGGATCTAAATCACCAGCCTTACTTCTATCTCTACAGTGTTCTAAATAATCCGAAATAAGTCCCATACTTTCACCGCCCCGTTAATTAATTTTCGTCGTGCACAAACTCCAAAATATCATCTACACCACAGTTAAGAACACGGCATATTCGTTCGATACTTTCAACTGAAATATACTCGTCTCTTTTGAGCCTTGTAATGATATTAGCACTAAATCCCGCTTCTTCTTTGAGTTGAGCATTCGTCATTTTCTTGTCTATCAGTAAATGGAACAATCTATCATAGCGAACAGCCATTTTATACCTCCAATGCAGTTAAATCTTGTAAATCAGTATATCACGAATGCGTGAAAAAATCAACTTACCCACACAAGCATTAAACCTGGACGCATATACATCCAGGTTTAACATTTTGCTTATTTAACATTATCTTTCTTAGGCGACTTTCCACGATGCAGTGCAAAATATCCCCACAGGTTAACCGATGGCTACCTTGATATGATTATTAATCACCGTAAATTGATTAGCGAGTAATATGATGCTCTATTCGTGAACAACGAGAAGGAGTTTTCGCATATCGTCTTTAAAGATGATGCACATAATCTATCTATCATCCCATTGGCGGATTCATTTACTACAAAGGTATTCCAGAAGAACTCCGGTCAATACAAAGTCTTCAACAACCTAAAGTTAAACGATTGGCACTCTTCTATCGACAATGAAACATAAATTCACAAATTGGCAAGCAGTGTGAACCTGTACAGGTTCACTCGTTTTCTTAATTTCCCCTCTGGGCCAATCTTTGCAAATTGCTTGTTGGGGAAGCATCCCCAATCCCCTTTGAACGGTATCTGCGATACCGGCTGCACAATTTTCAATCGTTTTGTAAGGAGAAAAATTTTTCATTTTTTTCTTTACAGAAAAAAGTGATGACCGCAACAACACCAAGTGGGGTGCACCCACTTTCAGTGAAATCGCTGCAATCATCACTCTCTTATCTGCAACTAACAGGAGCGTGGCACGCTCCTGTCATCTCTCCCAAGGAGGAGTTGTCCACCGGAAACTCTGAGGAACTCCACGCTCATCCAGATAATGCTGGCGGGCTGCTTCTCGTTCTTCCAGGGTAGAGGCAGTCTTGTACTTTGCGTACCATTCATGCCTCACCATAGCTTCCAGTTTCTGCTCCAAGCCATGTTTGATTTCATCTTCATAATCGTCATCCATCATCAGATGATATTGAAGCAAGGCAACAAATAAATCATAAGGGATTTGCACATCTTTCATTTTCGATTCGTTCCTTTCCTGTCCGTGTCGGTGGTGACGATGGTGACGGTGTTTTAGACACCTCCACCACTGTCAAAATCATCGTCACGACCGTCACGCATCGTCACGCTGCTCTGAAACTCGCTTTAAGATGATCCTTCTTCCTGCATGAGTGCGAATATTTTCATATTGGGTACGGCACTCGTGAAGCAATCTACTTACATTGACATTTAGGTGTTTTGTCAAAAGATTAGGCTTCAGCTCTAACTTCAACGCTTCTGCAAGCTCTGTCGGTGTTCCACTCCACTCTAAAATATCTTCCGACAGCAAAGCGGCAACCTTTTCCAGAATCGGATCTGGTGGAACCTGCCACAATTCCGTTTCGGCTTTTTCCAATTCCCAAACAAGACGTTCCATATTCTTTTTTAGAATCAGCCTTTGTTCCGGCTGATCTCTGCCGGACACTTCCAGTACCGCTGTATTTCCGGTGCGTTTTTCCTTTTGCAGAACAAAAGCTCCGTCGGCAGCGCCGAGCAATCCATTGGTGCCGGAAATCATATCAAACTTATCATCTGCCTGCTGTTTTCGGGTATGATGTACCAATAGCAGCGCAATGCCAGTCTGGTCGGCAAAGTGTTTTAGCTGACCAATCATTTCATAATCGCTTGCATAGCTGTATCTGTCTCCGCTGGCTTCTCTGATTTTCTGCAAAGTATCAATGATAATCAGTCGGGTATCTCTGTGCTCTGATACAAAGCGAGCCAGCTGTTCATACAGCCCTGCACCAAGCTGTTTGGCACAAGTTGCGAAGTGCAAGGTGTCTGTGCCATCTACTCCAAACATACGATATAAACGCTCCTGCAAGCGTCTGTAGTCATCTTCCAATGCAAGGTACAGTACAGTACCTGCATGGATAGAATAATTCCAAAGAGGAAGTCCTGTGCTGATATGATACGCAATCTGTGCCATCAGGAATGACTTACCAACTTTTGGAGCACCTACAAACAGATAGGTTCCGGGGTAAAGCAGACCGTCGATAACAGGCAGTCTGCTTTCGTATACAGTGTCATACAGCTGGCTCATAGTCATGGTAGCCAGATAGGACGGGTCAGGCATTCTCTGCATCTGACGAAGCATCTCCTCCATACTTTCATCTATGGAATTGATTTCTTCGTTGCCAGTTGTTATAATTTCATTTGTTACATAGGAAAGCGACTGTTCCCCATCTGCGCCAACAGATGGAATCGGGACGGTCGTTTTTTCATTTTCCTGCATCAAGCGTTGTCACCTCCAATTTCCAGACCGTAAAACTTCTGCTTAAAGAACTGGATTGGGCATTTGCCTGCAATGGTATGATAGCCCATACTTTTCAGCTCCTCATTCAGCTGTCGGATTAACTTATAGGCATAAGGCTTTGATACGCTTAGTTCCTGTGCCACTTCTTCGGCACGAATAAATTTGTTCTCCATAGATTGCCCTCCTTTTTCTCTAAACTTATTTGTTTAATTTCGAGCCTATTATACTAAGCATATTTGTTTGCGTCAAGTGGTTTCGGGAAGAATATTAAACTTTTTTGTTTTGTATTATCTTGACTTCGCCTAAACATATCTGCTATACTGATTACACTACATATACAAGGAGCGATGATTATGGCGATTGGAGAGAGAATACATTTTTTCCGCATTCTGCGTGGAATGACACAAAAATATCTTGGTACGATTGTCGGTTTTCCTGAGCGAAGTGCCGATGTACGTTTAGCACAATATGAAACAGGAACAAGAAAACCGAAAGCGGAACTTACTGCCGCACTAGCACAGGCACTTGATGTTTCCCCTCATGCCCTCGATGTACCCGATATTGACAGCTATATCGGACTGATGCACACTTTGTTTACCCTTGAAGATTTATACGGTCTGACTGTCAGCGAAGCAGACGGAGAAGTCTGTCTGAAAGTCAACAAGGACAAAGGAAAAGACGCTCACGAACTACTGAAAATGCTCTATGCTTGGAAAGAACAGGCGGACAAGTTATCTTCCGAAGAAATCAGTAAGGAAGAATACGATAACTGGCGTTACCACTATCCAAAGTTCGATACCACACAGAGATGGGCGAAAGTGCCATCACAGGCACTTAGTGACGCATTAGTCGAAGCATTCAAAGACCAACATTCTAATAAGTAAAGGAGTTGATACAAAATGCCAGTTGTTCCAATTTATCTCGATATCGATGAAAAAACATACGCAGGTGTGAAGGCTGGTGCCTTGGAACTATATGGGTTAGCTAAAAATGTGGATAACAAAAAGGTAGCCAAGCATATTCCAGCGGTTGCTGATGCCGCCAAAGAGGGCGCATCTAAAGCTATTGATTTTATTCGAGTCCATCAAAAAGGTACTATCATCGTGGGCGGTGTCCTTATCGTAGGTGGCGCAGTCGCTGGAACGGTAGGATATGTAGCACATCGAAAACAGAGAAAACTTGACAGACAATTTGGATTAGCTTTACAGGAGTACTTAGATTCTGCTCGTAACGGAACTTTGAACATTGACATCTTGAACACTCTTATCAACTCCATCGAAGCAATCGAAAAAAATAATCCAAAGAAGTCTATTAACCTCAATATTTCCGCAGCTCAATTTAGTGATTTGATAAATTGCATATTTGATTTCACTAAACGCTTAGCTGAAGCTAATAACATTAACACACATTCTATAAACCGACCAAAATATTTCAAAAAGAAAACCTCTGATGATTTGAAATACTATTTGAATATGCAAAAACAGATTTTTGAGCAAGTAGCATAAAGACGACAAAAAGCCCTTAGCCATGAGTTTCATACCCACAGCTAAGGGCTTAGTTTATAATATGGATTTATTTGTTACACAACCGCCTGTCAATCATTCTCTAACCATAAAACCACTGGATTACAAGAATAATGGCTCTTATGCAACTGTTATCAATTTGTTATCAAAAGACTTTTGAAAGTGCCGCAAACCCACATAAACACTGGGTTTTTACGATACTCCAACTTATTCCCACTCGATCGTTGCCGGTGGTTTAGAAGTGATGTCGTAGCAGATGCGGTTGATGTGGTCAACTTCATTGACGATGCGGACCGAAACCTTATCCAGCACCTCGTACGGGATGCGTGCCCAGTCGGCAGTCATAAAGTCGGAGGTGGTAACACCGCGCAGTGCGAGGGTATAGTCATAGGTTCGGAAGTCGCCCATGACGCCGACCGAACGCATATCGGTCAGAACCGCAAAATACTGGTGGATGGATTTATCCAGACCTGCTTTGGCAATCTCATCGCGGAAGATGAAATCTGCTTCGCGCAGGATGTCCAGCTTTTCTTTGGTAATCTCGCCGATGACGCGGATGGCAAGACCTGGACCCGGGAACGGCTGGCGGTTGACCAGATAATCCGGCAGACCCAGCTCTCTGCCCAGTGCGCGGACCTCGTCCTTGAACAGCAGGCGCAGCGGCTCGATGATTTCCTTGAAGTCGACATAGTCCGGCAGACCGCCGACATTGTGGTGAGATTTGATGACAGCAGCATCACCGGTGCCGGATTCTACAACGTCAGCATAGATGGTGCCCTGTGCCAGAAAGTCGACCTTGCCAATCTTTTTGGCTTCTTCCT